>ERZ773035.744-NODE-744-length-25573-cov-63.778901_pt1 | contig 25573 bp, 17 predicted proteins | sample MGYA00511487_ERZ773035 | MGnify/ENA primary metagenome ERZ773035 (study PRJEB29015, sample SAMEA2737985) | human oral metagenome | biome: human oral; feature: human-associated habitat; material: dental | place: China | collected 2024 ...
AATTAGCTAGAAAATTATCACCTACGGGTATTATTGGTATAAATGCGATGGTAGCCGCAACACAATTTGCGGGGCTTGTAAAAACTGCCATCGAAGAGGGCATTGATCTTGTAGTGGCAGGTGCCGGTTTTTCAAGAGATATGTTCGCAATGGGTAAAGAGTCTGGTACTCCAATTGTACCTATTGTTTCTTCTGCAAAATTAGCGCGCATTTCTGAAGGTTTAGGTGCCGCTGCAGTTATCGTAGAAGGTAGCGAAGCTGGTGGTCACTTGGGAACGGATCGTTCTGCTCGTGAAATCGTACCAGAAGTTGTAGCAGCCGTTAAAAATATTCCAGTTATTGCAGCTGGTGGTGTTTTAGATGGTAAGGATATCGTAGATATGTTTAAATTGGGTGCCAATGGCGTTCAAATGGGCAGTCGTTTTGCTGCTTCTGATGAGTGTAATGCGTCTGATGAATTGAAAAAAATGTATGTGCGTGCTACAAATCCTGAGGATATTGTATTGATTCAAAGTCCAGTAGGATTACCAGGTCAAGCTATTAAAAATAAATTTGCTGAATCTGTTCTTGATGGCACTGTAGCGCCACCAACAGTATGTGACAATTGTTTAAAACATTGTTCCCATAAATTCTGTATTATCCGTGCTTTATCTAGAGCGCAACAAGGTGATGTGGAAACGGGGTTAGTATTCTCTGGCAATAATATGAGAAAAGTTGATAAGATTATGCCAGTAAAAGATATTTTTGCACAGTTAAAACAACAAGTAGCAGAAATCGATTAATTAAAGGGGCTATATAGCTATAAGAGGTGGAATAATTGGAAAAACGTGTAGTAATTACTGGATTAGGAGCGATTACTCCGGTAGGTATCGGTAAAGAGAATTTCTACAATGCGTTGTTAGAGGGTAAATCTGGTATTGGCCCAATTACACGCTTTGACGCATCTGACTATGCAACACGCATTGCAGGCGAAGTAAAAGATTTTGATATTACTCAATATGGTGTAGATAAAAAAGAAGCTCGCCGTATGGACCGTTCCGTTGAATTTGCAATTGGTGCAGCTGTTTTGGCAGCTGATGATGCAAAATTGGCACTTGATGAAGAAGATTTGGACCGTTGTGGTACAGTAGTTGGTACAGGTATTGGTGGTATTGACTCTATCCATGATGTGTATACAACATTATTTGAAAAAGGCCCTGGTCGTGTAAGCCCATTTGCAGTTCCTATGATGATTGCAAATATGTCCTCTGCACGTGTTTCCATTCGCCTAGGCTTGAAAGGCCCTGTTATTACAGATGTAACAGCTTGTACTTCTGGTACTAATGCAATTGGTGATGCATTCCGCATTATTCAACGTGGTGATGCAGACATCATGTTCGCTGGTGGTACTGAAGCTGCTGTTTCTCCTGCTGCTGTAGCTGGTTTCGCAGCTATGAAAGCTATGTCTACACGCAATGATGAACCTACAAAAGCATCTCGTCCATTTGATAAGGACCGTGATGGTTTTGTAATGGGTGAAGGCGCAGGTATCGTTGTACTTGAAGAATTGGAACATGCTAAAGCTCGTGGTGCTCATATCTACGCAGAAGTAGTAGGCTATGGCTCTAATGGCGATGCTTATCACATTACAGCTCCAGCTCCTGGTGGTGTACAAGCTCGTAAATGTATGGAATTAGCAATTAAAGATGCAGGTATTGATCCAAAAGAAATTAACTATATCAATGCTCACGGTACATCTACAGGCTTGAATGATAAAAACGAAACATTGGCTATTAAAGAATTGTTTGGCGATCATGCAAAAGATATCGCTGTTAACTCTACAAAATCTATGACAGGTCACTTGTTGGGCGCTGCTGGTGCGATTGAAACCATTGTAATGGTAATGGCAATCGAAACAGGTAAGGTTCATCCAACAATTAACTGTGATAATCCAGATGAAGGTTTAGACCTTGATTATGTACGTGAAGGTGCTCGTGATTTACATGTTACAGCAGCTCTTTCCAACTCCTTTGGTTTTGGTGGTCATAACGGTACACTTTGTATTCGCCGTTATGAAGACTAATGGGGCGTCACGTATCGCATAAGAATACTATAATGACGCAAGCTCGTGAAGAATCTCTTCATGAGCTTGTTAGTCGTTTACATATACCGAATATTGATATTTCGATTTTAGATTGTGCTTTTACTCATACATCTTATGCGAATGAACATAAATCTAAGCATATTCATCATAACCAACGCTTAGAGTTTCTCGGTGATGCTGTATTAGATTTAATTATTGGTGAATATTTATTTAAAACATATCCAGATATGTCTGAAGGTAATTTGACTAAGATTAAGGCGGCCACAGTTTGCGAAGATTCATTAGCCACCGTTAGTCGTACCTTGCATTTGGGCGATTATTTATTACTGGGCCATGGGGAAAAGTCCTCTGGTGGTAGTGATAGAAAATCCATATTGGCTGATACATTTGAATCCTTGATTGGTGCGCTATATATTACGACAGACTATACAACAGTAATGGAGTTTGTTTTACATTATTTAGCTCCTAATCTTAAACAGGCATTAGAAGGTAAGCGCGGAAAAGATTACAAGACGTTGTTACAAGAATTTGTACAACGCGATGGTGATAAACATATAGTTTATAGTCTTATCAGCGAATCTGGTCCTGATCATGCGAAGACTTTTATGATGGAGGTATCCATCGATGGAGTTACATATGAAGCAGGTACTGGTAAAAGTAAAAAAATTGCAGAACAACATGCAGCACAATTGACATTAGAACGGTTAATGGCTGCTATATAATAAGCGCCGAAAGGCGCTTTTTATATAGGAACTATTAATTTAGGTTTTTTACATACAATAGCATGAACCGTGAAGCGTAGATCAGTAATAGGAAGGAGGTTTATTCATGAAATATGGTATGATTCCATTTTTTATCCCTCATGTGGGCTGTCCTCATGTGTGCACATTTTGTAATCAGTCTCGCATTACAGAGGTATCGGGGATAGGATATTTAACTCCTGAGTATATTACCTCTACTATTCAAGACTATGTAGGAGAATCTAAATCTGATAAATACTGGGAAGTCTGTTTTTATGGTGGTTCCTTCTCAGCTATTAATCAAGACTTACAAAGACAATTACTAGTACCTGCTTATGAAGCTCTAAAAGAGGGTCGTATTGATGGTATTCGTTGTTCCACGCGGCCTGATGCTGTTAGTGATAGACAACTAGAATTACTACGTTCATATGGTATGAAGACCATAGAGCTCGGTGTACAATCAATGGATGATACCGTGCTATCCTTAGCTAAACGTGGTCATACCTCTAATGATGTAAAATTAGCAGTTAAGCAATTACGAAAATTTGGATTTGCTGTGGGCTTGCAACTACTACCGGGTCTTTTAGGAGATTCTTGGGATACGATTATCAAAACAGCCATTGAGATTTCTCAGTTGAAGCCTGATTTTGTGCGTATTTATCCGGTTCTTGTTATTGAAAATACAGAATTAGCAGAACAATACAAGGCAGGTATATATGAGCCACTATCATTGGAACGGGCATTACAGTATTGTTCATTTTTAAAGACTTGGTTTGAATCGCATCAGATCGTTGTTATTCGAACGGGTCTACAAAGCACAGAAGAACTTAATGCAGGACATAGTTTATTGGCAGGTCCTTATGAGCCTGCCATGGGAGAATTAGTGACAAATGAACAATGGCGACAAAGTATAGAGCATTGCTTAGATGAGCATACGAAGTATTTTAATAATCGTGTACGAGCTATTACTATATCTTACCCACGAAACCTTACGTCTAAGGTAAGGGGATTAAAGAAACGGAATCTCACATATTTTGGAAAAGCATATGGCAATATAACTTTCACATGGCGAGAAAATAATGATATTGATACAGTACAATGCAGTATAGATGGCATGGTATATGTGGTATAATTAAAGATATGGTTTAATGGGGTTATACTAAGAAAGGAGGCAGTCATGCAATTACTGCGGCTAGAATTAAAAGGGTTTAAATCCTTTGCTGATAAAACAGTTGTAAAATTCTCCCAAGGGATGACTGCCGTTATTGGTCCTAACGGGAGTGGTAAAAGTAATATTACGGATGCTATGAAATGGGTTTTAGGGGAATCCAATGTGCGTAATTTACGGGGCCAACGTGCAGAGGATATCATTTTCTCTGGCACAGAAAAACGAAAACCGATGAGTGCCGCCGAGGTTACCCTTGTATTTGATAATGCAGATGGTCAACTCGATGTGGATATGCAAGAGGTAGCTATTACACGTCGTATCTATCGGACTGGTGAAAGTGAATTCCTTATCAATAAACGAACATGTCGTCTAAAGGATATTCACTTGTTATTAGCTGATACAGGCCTTGGCAAAGATTCGATGGCTATCATTGGTCAAAATCGTATCGATGCTATTCTTAATAGTAAACCAGAAGAACGTCGCCTTATATTTGAAGACGTTGCAGGTATTTCTCGTTTTAAAATTAATAAAGAGGATGCATTGCGTCGTATTGCGAGCACAGACCGGAATATGGAACGGGTTCGCGATATTATGTCGACAATTGAGGAACAATTAGAACCTCTTGCAGAAAAAGCAGAAACGACGAAAAAATATATGGCATTAAGCCGTAGTAAACGCGAATATGATGGTGTTATCGGCTTTCACAATTATAAGACCGCTGATAGATTATTAACACGTGCAGAAAATGATAATATTGCATTGAAGGATGAGGAAATTGAACTACAAACTCAATTATCTACCCTTGATGCACGACGTCATACATTACAAGCTGAAAATGCAAAGGATCAAGAACAATTAAAATCTTGGGAAGCACAGTTTAGCGAAAAACAACGAGAAGAAGAACGCATCAATGGCACTGTAACACTATTAGAAGAACAGTTGCGTACAACTAAACGCGAAGTAGAAGATACTTTGTTGCGTATTAGCGAAGCCGAAGCGTCTAAAAAGGGTGAAGAGCAGCAATTGCTCATTTTGGATCGTCTTATTGAGGATGAAACGGCTCAATTAGAATCTGAACGTACTCAATTCGTAGTTTTAGAGGAGAATTATAATAAGGCCATTGCTCAATTAGATGCGGAACAATCATCATGGAAGTCGTTAGAAAGCGACAGGAAAGTCTATCAACAGCACCAATTAGATTTAGTTGCTAGTATTGAAACAGCGAAGGCTACATTGCGAAATTTAGAATCTCGTAAATCTGAGTCCGCCGTTCAAGTAGAAACATTAGAAACAGAAATTAAAGAGGTTCAATCCAATTTAGCGGCAGCGAAATCTGAACATGAATCCTTAGAAACTCAATTTAATGAGTTATCTAATAAACGGAAGTCCTTAGTTGATGAAGAACGGTCTGCATCAGAACGATTGCGAGAAGCTCGAAAAGCATTAAATCGCATGAGTAGCGATGTGCAAAAAGCACAGGGCCGATTAGAATTATTAGCACAATGGGCAGAACAACATGAAGGTTACTTAGAAGGAACTAAAAACATCCTTAACGGTAAGGGCCCTTGGCGTGAAGCGATTAAAGGAGCGGTAGGTGATTTATTTACCGTAGATAACCGCTTTACTGTTGCTATCGAAATCGCATTAGGTGGTAGTGTTAACCATGTTGTGACAACGACAGCTAAAGCCGCATCAGAAGGCGTTCAATTCCTTAAATCAATTCAAGGAGGACGCGTTACCTTCTTACCTATGGATTCTGTAAAAGGTCGTCCTTATGATACGCCTGCATTGTCGGAAGATGGTGTCATTGGGACAGCTGTCGATTGCATTGAATTTGATGTTGCCTATAATCATATTTTTCAATATTTGTTAGGCCGTACATTAATTGTAGAAACAATGGAACGGGCTATTGCATTACAAAAGAAATATAATCAGCAGTTACGCATTGTTACATTGACGGGTGAACAATTTCAACCAGGTGGTTCTTTAACTGGTGGTGCAACGAAGAAAAAACGGAGTTCCTTGTTAAGTCGTCGTGAAGAGGCGGCTCGTTTAGAGGCCGAATTAGCCTCTGTAGAAGATCGTACAGCCAAGCTTGAACAACAAATTAAGGATGAAGAAAATCGTATTGAACGGGCGCAACAAGAGCGAAGTGTATTGGATGAACACTATCAACATACCAATCTTTTGTTTTCCGCAAGTCAAACGAAGATTCAGAACATTGAAAACCAATTAGAACGTAAAAAGCGTGTGCTTCATGATGAACAGGAACGTATCGTTCAAATTGATGTAGACATGGGGCAAACGAAACATGTGCTTTCACAATCTGAATCCGAATTGGCAGCGTTGCATAATTCACCTGAACAACAAGGTGATCAATCGGCGATTATGGAACGATTAAATGCGCTGCAAAAGGCGCAGCAAGAGGCATATGAAGCATTTACTGCATCTAGATTGCTTTGTGAACGTTTAGAAAGCACTATAGAAGAACGTAAGGTACAACAAGAGCAACGAAAGCAAAATTTGGAAACTATAGCATCGCGCTTGCATCCTCTCATGGAGTTATTACATTCTAGTGAAGAGCGTTTGAATAGTGTGATTCCTGAACAAATTCGAGTCGCTAACAAGTCGCTTGCAGTTATTCGTGGAGAGGTGGAAAAACTTCGCGCTTTACGCGATGAAGCGTATCAATCGACTGCTGGTGCACGGGAAGAGATTGAATCAATTTTAGCTGAACAAGATCGACTCAACCAACGGTATAAGGTGGTTCAAAATCGTCTAGTTGAAGCAGAAGGTAAATTGACGCGTTATCGTATGGATTGTGATCGTGCTGTAGAGGATTTGAATGAATTAGGCTATTCATTAGAAGATGCACAGCATATAAATATTGCCGGTTCTGTGAATGATTGGAAAATGGAACAAGCCCGTTTGATGGCTGAAATCGCAGAACTTGGATCTGTAAATCCTAATGCTGTAGAAGAGTACGAAGAGACAAAAACTCGGTATGATTTCTTATCAAATCAATTAGCAGATCTCGATACGGCAAAAGAACAATTGCAAGCGGTTATTGCTGAAATGGATAAGGCCATGAGCACGCAACTATACGATGTATTAGATGTGGTAGGCAAGCAGTTCCAACACGTATTCAGTCAATTATTTGGTGGTGGTACGGCTCAAATCGTACTTACCGATCCAGAAAATATCTTGACTGGTGGTATCGATTTCTATATTCAACCACCAGGGAAAAAGCGTCAACAATTGACATTACTATCTGGTGGGGAACGAGCACTCACAGTTATTGCCTTATTATTTTCGTTCCTCGACTACCGTCCAGCTCCATTCTGTGTGCTTGACGAAGTTGATGCTGCTTTAGACGAAGCAAATGTAGAGCGATTCAGTTCCTACCTGAATCGCGTAAATAAAGAAACACAGTTCATCGTCGTATCACATCGTAAAAAAACGATGGAAGCCGCCGAAGTATTACAAGGGGTAACCATGGTTGAACGCGGTGTATCTCGATTATTAACGGTTTCATTTGAAGATGTGAAGGAGGATCTCGCATAATGGCATTTGGATTCTTTAATAAAATTAAAGAGGGCTTAGAAAAAACTCGTAAGTCCTTTGTAAAAAATGTAGAAACAGTAATCATTGGTTATGCAGAAATTGATGATGATTTTCTTGATGATTTAGAAGCAGTTATGCTTACAAGTGACCTCGGTCCTAAGACTACAGAGTATTTGATGAAAGAAATCCGCCGTGGTGTTACAGAAGGTATTATCAATAATACAGGTGATGTAATGCCATTTATGGAAGACCGCATTACAGAAATGCTCGTTGACCAAGAGGACGAGATTACACTACACCATCCAGAGGTTATTCTCGTCGTTGGTGTTAATGGTGTTGGTAAAACGACAACAATTGCTAAATTGGCAAACTACTACACTAAAGAAGGTAAAAAGGTTATCATCGCTGCTGGCGATACATTCCGTGCAGCGGCGGCGGACCAATTATCCATTTGGGCTGACCGCGTAGGCGTACCTATCGTAAAACATAAGGAAGGTGCAGATCCTGCTGCTGTTGTATATGATGCGATGGAAGCAGCGAAGGCTCGTAATGCTGACATGGTGATTGTCGATACGGCTGGTCGTCTTCATACAAAAGTAAATCTTATGGAAGAACTTAAAAAGATGGGCCGTGTAGCGAATAACCATGTAGAGGGCGCTCCGCATCAAACACTGCTTGTTCTTGATGGTACTACAGGTCAAAATGCGGTAAGCCAAGCTAAATTATTTGGTCAAGCCGTACCTGTTAATGGTATTGTAGTTACTAAATTAGATGGTACTGCAAAGGGTGGCGTAGTTATTTCTATTAAAGAAGAACTAGGCGTACCTGTACGTTGGATTGGCGTTGGTGAAGGCATGGATGATTTACGTCCATTTAATGCAAAAGAATTTGCCAATGCACTATTTAATAAAGGAATGATTCAAGGTGACAAATAAATATAACCGGGAATTCTTACTTGAATATGTAGAATCTGAAAATAAAAAAAATGAATGTAATGTAAGCCAAGAAAACATGGAAAAAATCGTTAGCTTAATCGAGTATTTCGGTATTGAATTATATCGTCCTATTACGAGATTACTACTTTCAAATTGGGAAGAAATTACAGATCGTATTAATAACTATACTGAATCAGATTGGATGATGGCCGATGAAATTCAAAAGACTACGCCTACATTAGATCGCTTCTCCATTGCTATGCTCATCGAAGTGTTAGAAGGTGAGGATACATTGAACCAAGCGGAAAATGCAGGTCGTCGTTTGTCAGAGGAAGAACTGAAGGCTATCCGTAAACATCAGGATGAATAGTAATGAAACATAATAGCTATAATTACGAAGGGGGCCAACCATTCAAAGTGGAGGCGCCCTTTACGCCTACTGGAGACCAACCGACTGCCATTCAATCTCTTACGGAAGGGATTGAGCGTGGCGAGTGGGCTCAAGTCCTATTAGGTGCGACTGGTACAGGTAAAACCTTTACTATGGCAAAGGTGATTGAGGTAGTTCAAAAACCGACCTTGATTATTGCCCATAATAAAACATTGGCTGCTCAACTGTGCAGCGAGTTTAAAAGTTTCTTCCCAAATAATGCGGTAGAATACTTTGTATCTTATTACGATTTCTATCAACCAGAAGCGTATATTCCTTCTAGCGATACATATATCGAGAAGGATGCATCTATTAATGATGAAATCGATAAATTGCGCCATAGTGCCACTATGAGTTTGTTTGAGCGCCGAGACGTTATCATCGTTGCTTCTGTTAGCTGTATTTATGGTTTAGGTGACCCGGAGGACTATTCTGATCTCGTATTGTCCTTGCGATTAGGTCAGACGAAATCTCGTGATGAAATTTTGTCAAAACTCGTAGATATTCAATATACGAGAAATGATATGAACTTTATTCGCGGTACATTCCGTGTACAAGGGGATACTATCGAGATTTTCCCTGCCGCATATAGTGAAAGAGCTATTCGGGTGGAACTATTTGGCGATGAAATCGACCGTCTTGTTGAGGTGGATGCATTAACGGGAGAAGTCATTGCAGAGCGTAAACATGTTGCGGTCTATCCTGCATCTCACTATGTTACAACAAAAGAAAAAATGAAAATTGCGGTAGAGCGCATTGAGGCAGAACTTGATGAGCAGCTGGCAAAACTGAAAGCAGAAGATCGTCTGCTCGAGGCTCAGCGTCTTGAACAGCGCACCCGTTATGATATAGAAATGATGCAAGAAATGGGCTACTGCTCAGGCATCGAAAACTATTCTCGCCATATGTCCGAACGTAAGGCTGGAGAGGCACCATATACATTGATAGACTACTTCCCAGATGATTTCCTCATCATGGTAGATGAATCTCATGTAACTATTCCACAGGTTCGTGCCATGTACAATGGGGATAGAGCGCGTAAAGAATCTCTTATCGAATATGGTTTCCGTTTGCCATCAGCTCTCGACAATCGGCCGTTGAAATTCGATGAGTTTGTGGAACGTATCAATCAAATCGTATATGTATCGGCGACACCTGGTCCTTACGAAATGGAAGTAGAAACGAATATTGCAGAGCAAATTATTCGTCCTACCGGTCTACTTGATCCATCCATTGAGATTCGCCCTATTAAGGGACAAATGGATGACTTGCTCGGTGAAATTCATAAGCGAGCTGCTAAGAATGAGCGTGTCCTCGTTACGACCTTAACAAAGAAAATGGCAGAGGACTTAACAGAGTTCTTGAAGGAAATGGGCGTTCGTGTTCGATACCTCCATTCGGATATTGTTACCATCGAGCGGGCCGAAATTATTCGGGACTTACGAGCTGGTGTATTCGATGTACTAGTTGGTATCAACTTGCTTCGCGAAGGCCTCGATATGCCAGAGGTTTCTCTTGTAGCTATATTAGATGCAGATAAGGAAGGTTTCTTGCGCTCCGATACGGCTATGATTCAAACTATCGGTCGTGCCGCTCGTCATGTGAATGGTCACGTTATCATGTATGCAGACCGTATAACAGGTTCTATGCAGCGTGCTATGGACGAAACCGATCGCCGTCGTGCCGTGCAAGAGGCTTATAATATTGAACATCATATTACGCCTAAGTCTGTAATTAAAGATGTTAAAGAGCTTATTGAGCTCACTAAAATCGAAGAAGATCTGGTGACTGATGGCAAAGGGCTTTCACCAAAGAAGGGGAAAAAGAAATCTGCTGCAGCTGGTATGGACCATGGTCACGAAACATATGCTCAAGATGTTACTACAATTAAGGTAGCAGAGATTACGGCGGAAGAACTATATAACAAGATTGAAGAGTTTGACCGTCAAATGAAGGCGGCTGCTAAACAGTTGGAATTTGAAAAGGCTGCTAAATTACGTGACCAATTGGGCGAACTTCGTCAACAATGGTCCGATATGCATAGTGTCGGTGACAGTAAGTTAAAAAAACCACAAAAAAATTCTAAGAAACAATCACCAAAAAGTAAAAAGGTACATATATGAAAGATCAATTGATAGTAAAAGGTGCGCGTCAGCATAACCTTAAAAACATAGATATTTCACTACCGCGGGACAAGTTCATTGTCTTAACTGGTTTAAGTGGATCCGGTAAATCGTCTCTTGCATTCGATACGATTTACGCAGAAGGCCAACGGCGTTATGTAGAATCATTGTCGGCCTATGCGCGTCAATTTTTGGGACAAATGGATAAGCCTGATGTAGATTATATTGAAGGTTTATCTCCGGCTATTTCCATCGACCAAAAGACTACAAGCCGTAATCCTCGTTCTACAGTTGGTACAGTAACGGAGATATACGACTATTTACGTCTATTATTTGCTCGTGTTGGACATGCTCATTGCCCAGAGTGTGGTAAACCCATTACGCAACAAACGATTCAACAAATGACAGATGATGTAATGAGCTTTCCTGAAGGAACTAAGATTTTAATCTTAGCACCTATGATTCAAGGGAAAAAAGGGGAACATAAATCCGTCTTTGAACAACTTCGAAAAGAGGGTTTTGTTCGTGCTCGCGTTGATGGTGTGGTACGTACGATGGATGAGGATATTGTATTAGAAAAAAATAAAAAACATTCCATCGATATTGTTGTAGACCGTCTCGTTGTAAAAGAAGGTATTGAATCCCGTTTAGCAGACTCTATGGAAACGGCTTCCAAATGGGCAGAAGGCATCGTTATTGTTCAAAAGGTCGATGGCCCAGAGCATATGTATAGTCAGAACTTTGCATGCCCAGATTGTCACATTTCATTGCCGAAAATTGAGCCCCGTATGTTCTCCTTTAATAGTCCCTTTGGAGCATGCCCCTCTTGTTTGGGTATTGGCTCTACCATGGAGGTTGATGAAGAACGTGTAATTCCGGATGGATCCATTAGCTTTGCCGATGGCTGTGTACAAGCGTTGAGCTCAAATCCTAACGCGTGGTTTATGCGTCAACTAGAAGGTCTATTGAAGACCAATGGATACTCCTTAGATTCTACCTATGATGAATTGCCAAAAGCATTACAGAAAAAGGTCATGTACGGTACGACGGACAAGGTGGCTTTCACCTATGAAAATATGCGTGGCGAAGAAAAGGAATTTTTCACCGAATACGAAGGTATTTTGCCGATGGTGAAACGCCGTCATAGCGAAGCATCTACTGATTCTATGCGTGAAGAATTTGAAAAATTCATGTCCATTAAACCATGTACTACATGCCATGGCGCCCGTTTAAAACCCGAGGTGTTAGCAATTACCATAGGGGATAAGAATATTAATGAAGTAACCGAGTTGACGATTAAAGAGGCGCTAGATTTCTTTAGTCATTTGCAGTTAACCAATCGAGAACAAGTGATTGGGGCTCAAATTTTGAAGGAAATTAATGCTCGACTTGGCTTCCTCAATAATGTAGGTTTAGATTATCTAACGATGAACAGAAGTGCAGGCACACTATCCGGCGGTGAGGCACAGCGCATTCGGTTAGCAACGCAAATAGGCTCTGGACTTGTAGGTGTATTATACATTCTTGATGAACCATCCATCGGTCTACACCAACGGGATAATGATCGACTTATCGATACCTTAAAAGGGTTGCGTGATTTGGGAAATACTTTGCTCGTTGTAGAACACGATGAGGATACGATGCGTGCTGCAGATTACCTTGTAGACATTGGACCAGGTGCGGGCGAGCATGGTGGTCAAGTCATTGCAGCAGGGACTGTAGATGAGGTTATGCAGGTGAAAGACTCCATTACCGGTCAATATTTGAGCGGTCGCAAGTTCATAGCTCTTCCTGACGAACGACGTAAACCTGGTAAAAACTGCATCGAAATTCGAGGTGCCAAAGAGAATAACCTACAAAATATTAATGTGAAATTCCCAATTGGACTATTTACAGTAGTTACAGGTGTCAGCGGTTCTGGTAAGTCTACCTTAATCAATGAAATTCTGTATAAAGGGCTAGCTAATCAGTTGTATCGTTCGTATCACAAGGTGGGGGCCCATAAAGAAATTCGCGGCCTAGAGCATATCGATAAAATCATCAATATTGATCAAAGCCCTATCGGTCGCACACCTCGTTCTAATCCTGCTACGTATACAGGCGTATTCGATGCGATTCGTGAATTATATAGTCAAACGCCAGAGGCTAAGATGCGCGGTTATAAGCAAGGACGTTTTAGTTTCAATGTAAAAGGTGGCCGCTGCGAAGCTTGTCGTGGGGATGGTATTATCAAAATTGAAATGCATTTCTTACCGGATGTGTACGTGCCTTGTGAGGTCTGCAAAGGGGCTCGCTACAACCGGGAAACACTAGAGGTTAAATATAAGGGCAAATCTATTGCCGATGTATTAGATATGACCGTAGATGATGCAGTAGAATTCTTTAGTGCTATCCCTAAAATTTACAAGAAAATGGTAACGTTGCAAGAGGTTGGTCTTGGCTATATTCGTTTAGGCCAAGCGGCAACCACATTGTCTGGTGGTGAAGCACAACGGGTTAAATTGGCCACAGAACTAGCACGTCGCAGTACAGGTAAAACCCTATATATCCTTGATGAACCTACAACAGGCCTTCATGCGGAAGATATTAGAAAGCTTCTAGATGTTTTACAAAAATTGGTAGATGGTGGTGACACAGTTATCGTCATTGAGCATAATCTCGATGTTATCAAAGTGGCGGATCATATTATAGATCTCGGTCCTGAAGGTGGTAATCGAGGTGGTACCATCGTGGCTACCGGTACACCGGAACAGATTGCAAAGGTGAAAGGAAGCTATACTGGAAAATTCTTAGGTCCTGTATTAGAACAGACTAATAAATTCATGAATGCTCTGAAGAAAAAGAAATAATTTATATAGCACTGCCTTGTATGGTTGCGACAATGAAGTATTAATTATAATGGTATGGAGAATTGACGAAGAAAGGAGGATATATGCCGTCTGAAGAATTATTAGAAAAGGTTAGCCATTTACCGACCACACCAGGGGTTTACTTATGGCGTGATCAATATAACCGCATCATCTATGTGGGGAAAGCGATTAACTTACGTAATCGCGTGCGTTCTTATGTTCGCAATGATGCGAATCGAGCGCCTAAGGTTACGGCCATGATGAAGCGTGCTGTCGATGTTGAGATTATCCAAACAAAGACGGAAATGGAAGCTCTTATATTAGAAAATACGCTTATCAAAGAACATGAACCTAAGTACAATATTAGGCTCCGCGATGATAAAACGTATCCTTATGTTAAAATCTCTGTTCAAGAAGACTATCCTCGCGTATATATGACACGTCGTCTTGAGCGTGATGGGGCTAAATATTTTGGGCCTTTTACCGATGTGACAGCCGTTCATGTAGTCCTCAAGTTGATTCGTCAGTATTTTCCATTGCGTACCTGTAAATCGATGAAGGTAGAACGTCCTTGTTTGCAATATCATATGCACTATTGTGAAGCACCATGTTTTAATAAAATTTCTGTACCTGATTACCGAAAGTATATTGATGAAATTATAGCTCTTTTTGAAGGAAAACCGATTCCGCTACTTAAAGAAATTAAAGAGAAGATGGAAACAGCTGCTGAAGAGCTTCGATTTGAAGATGCAGCACGGTATCGAGATCAATTGACGAGCATTGAAAAAATCCAAGAAAAACAGCGGATGGTAACTCAGCGTGGTGATCTAGATGTACTAGGGATTGCTGTAGATGGTCAATTGGCATGTGTACAACTGCTCTTTATTCGAGGTGGCCGTCTATTAGGACGAGAAAATTACTTCGTTCAAAATGAAGGTGACTCAGAAGAAACCATTATGACCGATTTTATTAAGCAGTACTATGGAGATACTACTTTTATCCCTAAAGAGTTATTGTTACCGATGGAAAGTTCTGAACAACATCTATTCAAGGATTGGTTTAGTGAAATGAAGGGACAACAGGTTGATGTCCTTGTGCCTCAACGGGGCTATAAGATGGACATGATTAAAATGGCTCATGAAAATGCTGAAACATTCCTTGAAGAACGTCGTCGTCAATGGCAATATCAAATCGATAAAAGTGGTGGTGCCGTTAAGAAATTAGCGGAGGTACTTGACTTACCTCGATTACCAGAGCGTATGGAATGCTTTGATATTTCCCATACACAAGGCTCTGAAACTGTAGCCTCCATGGTTGTTTTTGAAGGTGGTAAGCCTGCTAAGAAGGAATATAGACGCTTTAAATTAAAGACCACACAGGGCAAGCCTGATGACTTTAAATCGATGGCAGAAATCATGGAACGCCGCTATGGTAATGAAACGGATTGGCCTATGCCGGATCTCATTATCATCGATGGTGGTAAAGGACAGCTCAATGCATCTATACCGCTTATACGCGCCGTAGGTGTTACAGATGTGCCAGTTATATCCTTGGCAAAAAGGATAGAAGAGGTCTTTGTAGAGGGGCAATCGGAAAGCATTATTTTAAGTCATCATTCACCAGAGTTGCAATTATTACAACAAATTCGTGATGAAGCCCATCGCTTTGCTATTACTTATCATCGGAAGCTTCGTGGAAAACGTAATTTAGAATCTGTTCTCGATCACATTGATGGCATTGGCCCTAAACGTCGTAAGGCTTTATGGGCTCATTTCAATAGCCTAGAGGCAATGAAAAAAGCCAGTATAGATGAATTGGCAAAGGTTGATTCGATGAACTATAAAACGGCGGAAACATTATATAATTTTTTCCGTATGTCGAAGGTTGAAAAACAAGATATATTACAAGGAAATAAAATCTAATACAGATAGAATTATTTATTCCTTATACAAGAAAAGCAGCACCGTTAAGTATGACTTGCAGTGCTGCTTTTTGTTCTATGTAGTTATATCAGTTTGTTTATGTTGAATATACCATGTTCGAATGGTGAATAGTATGCCTGCTACAATTACGCTAGCTAATAGGCCTATCCATACACCAAATGGGCCGTAATTTGGGTTGTTGGCAAGAATGTATGCGATAGGGAAGCAAACACCCCAGTAGGAAATAAGAGAGATATAGAATACAATCTTTACATCCTTGTAACCACGGAGAATACCTTGCAAAGGTGTACCGATGGCATCGAAGGCAGAGAAAAAAACACCATAGCCAAGGAATCTATAAATGAGATTATATACCTCTTCATCATTTGTAAATAATGCGGATATACTCTCCATATGGGTGAATGTGAAAGCACAAATCAAAATTGCAATTACAATGGCTAACACACGAGAAATGTAGGAGTATTGAATGGCTTCTTTATGTCGCCCTGCACCAACTTCATAGCCTACGGCAATGGTAGATGCCATGGCAATGCTAAGTGGTAAGCAATAGAAAACATTGGTAAAGGAAATGACAGATTGGTGAGCAGCTACAACAGCGGAACCAAAGTGTACCATCAATAGGCCGGCAATACTAAAAATGCTAGCTTCGAAAAAAATGGAAGAACCGATTGGCAAACCGATTTGCAATTGCTCACGTATGTATTGCCATTTTGGGCTTACCCAATCTTTATAGATACGATATCCCTTCAATTTAGGATGGAAGAGTACCATAGCACTAAATAGGATAAAGTTTGTCCAACAAGCTCCAGCAATACCATAACCAGCACCTACACCACCGATTTCAGGAAATCCGAAATGACCAAAAATTAAGGAGTAATTTAAAAATACATTTACTACAAAGCTCGTTACTACAATGGCCATAGAATAGTGAGTTAGACCGTGAGAATCTACAGTGTTACGCAATGTATTAACCCATAATAAAGGGAATAGGCCAAGTGCGAAAGCTTTCAAATAATTGATACAAACAGCCGTAGCAGCAGGTTCTAAGTTAAGGAAATTTAGTAATGGTACTAATCCGAAAACACCGAGTAATAATATAATAAGTGCTAGGGTTGTTGCAATATAAAACCCTTGGTAGACGATGGTAGGTATACTATCTGTTTTCTTGGCTCCTAATAGCTGTGCAATGATCGGGGTGATACCCATTAGGGTCCCTTGTGCAAAGATATAGAATAATAACCACAGATTGTACCCTGTAGCAACTCCAGCTAAATCAATTGTACTATATTGTCCTGTTAAGAAGATGGCGATAAATGTGCCCCCTACAAGAGAAAATTGGGTGATGCACATAGGAGTAAATAGTTTAATGAACAACCATAATTTTTGTAGTATAGAATATGTTTGATACATAATGACCTCCTAAATTGATGATATATTTTAACATAGTCTATTTATTATGGCTAGATGTATAGAAAACTATAGAATATAGTTGCATATAAGGGTATTCGCATTAGGAATAGATGGATACATTACAGTATTGTACAGGGTTGATTCTCTTTAGTATAATAAGTATATTAAATATTTTCGTTATAGGAGGTACGAATTGGACATTTTATCTGTTCAAGGTTTGTTGGCAATGTTACAAATCATTGTCATTGATATTCTATTGGCTGGCGATAATGCCATCGTGATCGGTATGGCTGCACGAAATTTACCAGCTAATTTACAGAAGAAAGCAATCTTTTGGGGCACAGCAGGTGCCATTATTTTACGCCTTGTTATGGCATTCCTATTTGTAGAGGCATTGAACAATATTCCTGCTCTGCGTTTGGTAGGTGGTATCCTTCTGTTATGGATTGGTTATAAACTTGTTGCTGATGATGACAGTGAGCATAATATCGAAGCAAAGGATAATTTGCGCGCTGCTATTACAACTATTGTTATTGCAGACGGTATCATGGGTATCGATAATGTTATTGGTGTAGTTGGTGCTGCCGGTGGTCATATGACAATGGTAGCCATTGGTATGTTAATTACTGTACCTATTATCATTTATGGCAGTACTTTATTTGTGAAAGTTATTGAGCGTTTTCCAATTATTTTATACGTTGGCGGTGGTATCCTTGGATGGGTAGGTGCTGGTATGACAGTAGAGGATACATTGTTTGCTCATATAGTTGAACCGTATACATTATATATTAAAATAGCTGCCGTTATTCTCGTAGTGGGCGCATCGTTATTGGCAAAACAGCTTAAAAAATAAATTAGGATTTAGTATATCTCTTCTCTTTTTATAGGAGGAGGGATATTTTTTTCGGTTGATGATGAACGTGTATTGCGCCATTAGTTTTAGATGAGAAAATACATGAAATATGATATAGTTAAGGGATAGTTATAGAATTTAAACATAGTCGAGGTAAGTACAATGGAATTTTTAGAAGTGGCCACTTGGGTCACTATTGGTAAGATTATATTGATAGATATTTTATTAGCTGGCGATAATGCCGTAGTTATCGGTATGGCAGCTGGTAAACTAGCACCAGAACTTCAAAAGAAAGCCGTTATATGGGGGACGGTAGGTGCTATTTTAATGCGTCTACTCTTTGCTACGGTCTTGGTAGAAGCGTTAACCTTGATTCCTCTCGTTCATTTAGGCGGTGGACTTGTGCTCATATGGATTGCCATTCAGCTTTTAAAAGGCGATGATGAAGAGGCTTATATTGAAGCTAAAAATTCCTTAATGGGTGCTATTTGGACGATTATCGTTGCCGACGCTATGATGAGTATTGACAATGTCATTGGTGTTGTAGGCGCTGCAAAAGGTCATTTAGAGCTTGTTATCGTTGGTATGCTAATTACGGTACCTATCATCGTATTTTGTTCTACACTATTTGCTCGTATTATTAACAAATTCCCAGCCATTCTTTGGGCTGGCGGTGCACTACTTGGATGGGTTGCCGGTGAAATGATCGTAGAAGATCCACTTCTTTTACCATATATTCAAGGGGAAGAATTACTCGTTAAATTTGGTGCGGTATTCTTTGTACTCATCGTGACTGGTATCATTAAAATTTGGAAGAAAAGAGACGCGTAATGAACGGTACAGGTCGTACATCTCGTAAGAATACATCTAAACAACAGAATACAAGTGGTAAGATTTCTAAAAAACAACAGGCTATTTTGAATGCTCCTGTTAAACTAGGGGATGAGGTGCTCGTAGAGATACATGGTATCGGCAGTAGTGGGGAAGGTGTAGGTCGCGTAGATGATTTTACTGTCTTTGTTCCCTTTGCCTTGCCTGGAGAAACGGTGAAAGTATCTATTAATATGGTGAAAAAGACCTATGCTACAGGCAAGTTAATAGATATTGTTACACCTGCTGATAATCGTATAGAACCAACTTGTGAACTCTATGGCGTATGCGGTGGTTGTCAATTACAACACATTACCTACGAAGGGCAGCTTTCACTAAAAACACAAAAGGTGAAAGACGTTATTGAACGCATTGGACATCAGAATCCTGACCTTGTGAAACCAGCAGTAGGTCCTAAAAATCCGTGGGCCTATCGCAATAAAATGCAAATGCCTGTAGGAGGTGCTAAAGGCGACATTCAAATGGGATTCTATGCAATGGGGTCTCACGATATCGTGCAAGGCACAAACTGTCCCATTCAAGACGAAGGAAATAATATCATAGCTCAAGTTTGTTATGATATTGCAAAAGAACTTCAAATGGAACCATATGATGAACATACTGGTAAAGGTGTGTTGCGTCATGTAATTGGTCGTATTGGACAATCTGGATGGATGGTTATCCTTGTAAGCGCTACTGATTACTTGCCGCATCAAGAAGAATGGATTGAGAAAATCACGGAACGTATACCGCAGGTAGAAACCATTGTCCATAATGTGAATGGTAAGCGTACCAATGTAATCTTAGGTCCTACTAATCATGTACTATATGGAGATGGTACGATTACAGATCACATTAAGGATTTGCGGTTCACACTATCACCACATTCCTTCTTCCAAGTCAATCCAGAACAAACTACGGTACTTTATGATCAAGCGTTAGCTTATGCAGATCTAAAAGGTAATGAAATTGTTATTGATGCGTACTGTGGTACGGGGACTATTTCATTGTTTTTGGCTCATAAGGCAAAACATGTAATAGGCATAGAAATCGTAGAACCGGCCATTATCAATGCTCGTGAAAACGCACGTCGAAATGGCTATGATAATACGGAGTTTATTGTAGCTGACGCGGCCGTAGAAATGCCAAAACTCTATAAGGCTGGCGTACGACCAGATGTGATTGTATTCGATCCAATCCGTGCGGGCTGTAAAGAAGAAGTACTAACCTCTGCAGCAGGAATGGAACCAAAACGCATTGTTTACGTATCCTGTAACCCAGCCACCATGGCGCGAGACATTGAAATCCTCACACACTACGGCTATGAACTAAAAGAAGTACAACCAGTGGATATGTTCCCTATGACATCTCATGTTGAGGCAGTGGCTTTGCTCACTAGGAATGAAGTGACGCAGTGAGTGATAGCACTGCCCATGTCAGGGAGGTCCAAGAATTCGAACGAAGTGAAGAATGATTGGAAACAGCCTACGGCTGAGGCAGTGGCTTTGCTAACTAGGAACAAAGTGACGCAGTGAGCATTAGTACTGCCCCTGTGATAGGCGTCCAAGAACACGAGATGAAGACGAAGTGTGATTGGAAACGCCGAACCACTGAGAACGTGGTGTTACTTAGTTAAATAGATATTATTATTAGAGGCTTAAATTAAAGAAAGACCATAGCATTCTTCTTAAATTAATGATATGGTCTCTATTAAATAAATTATAATTTAATTGTGCGAGTTATAAGGTTTCATTGTGTCAGCAACTTTAGGCTGTTTTTTTATATTTGTTGTATCTTTATTTTTATTCTTTGAAATTGATAAATCAGATATGTTATGTCCAAAGTTATCATATACATATGTATCAATTATATCAGTTATATCTTTACCCATATGAAGTATAATAATCTCATTTAACGCAGTATATGAGATGTTACGACCATTTTTTAAAATACTTTGATAGAAATAATTGGCGAGAGTTGCAGACTTAACTATTACTGATTTTTCACCTTCTATATCTTTTAAAACACCTATTGTATAGTTTGGTGCAACAATCATAGTATAATTTGACTTAATTAGGTTACGATGAGTACGAATGCGACGTGAATTTATCTCAAGTAATTTGGTTTTACGCGCTTTAGCTTCAATATCAAATTTAATATTGTCTCCAGCTTTAGGATAATATAAACATTCTATATCTGGATTTCCAGCTCCAGCAATACGTTCAGCTTCAACATCTGAAAGCATATTAAAAGCATAATTTATGGCATACTCAAAATTAACACCCCCAGCAGTTTCTTCGTGAGAATAGTAATTTATGTTATTTGCCATGTCTAACATTTCAGTAATAGCTTTATCCTTTTGTGATGTTATACCTATTTCTGCTAATAGTTCAGGGGGATAAAATGAATACATTTCAACAATAATTGAACTATTGAATTTTTGGGATTTATCTTCATCAGTATATGGGCGATTATAATATGGATAATTTTCGAGTAAAATATCAGTAAACTTGAAGAGTTCTGGGCGTAAAGTAATATAGTCTTCTTTATAATTTCTTATGGCATTTCGTTTTCCTGTTTTAGGGTTAATATTCCCATAAGTAAGTTGACCAACTGTAATGTTATTATTATCATTATTAATATTTATAATTCTTGCTGACTCTAACATTCCTACTGCATATCGCCATTCATGACAGGCTAATCCTAAAATTTGCTCATTTTCTTTAAATAACTTAAATTTTGAAGGCGCTGATAAAGACCTAAGATTGAGTATATCTGATATTAATTCTTCATAAGTATCTTGATCAATGACCTTTAGAAACATAGTTAGATAAAAAACTTCATCGTTGTATAATCGACCTTTTAATCGGGGGTCTCTTAATAGCTGGAATATTAATCTATATGCATATATATTGAAATCTTCACTCATTCTACTAAATGGTTGTCGAAAACCATTGCCAAATAACATTGCTAAGAAGATTTTTGCACATTTCTTTTTGTCAGTGATGTTATCTAAAAGAAGATTTCCCAAAGGACTGAAAAGCATTTTTTTTTCTTCATTTGGTTTGCAAGATTTATTATAATATCCAAACATATACCAAGCAATTTGAATAGATTTAAATTGTCCAGTAAAAGTACTACCTCCATTTCTAGGATGATAAATATTATCATCCTCCATTTTTCGAAGAATTTCATCTATATTTTCGGATGTAAGTTTATTAGAGAAAGTTCGCAATGCATATGCATATGTTGTCATCAAGTCAAAATCACGCATATACATCATTAATGTCCACTTCTCCTTGGCTGTACTTCGATTATATTCCATAAGTTAGGACTCTTTCTTAATTATCAAAAATTTTTTCTACAATTTTTTTACTGAGAAGTGGTGGGATTGCTTCTCCAATAATAGATCTTATCTTTGCTTCAGGGTAATTTTCAGGAATATTCCAATTTAGTGGAAGTGAAGAAACTATTATTAACTCTCTTAGTGTGAGTACTCGTGCATCACTCCAAGTTCCATCAGGTAATAGTCTACCTGGATGAACATTATTATGTCCACTCATTATATGATTATTAGTCGTTCTTGCAGGCGCGGGCTCATCCCAATGCATTCTGTTATATGTATTATGAAATCCTTTAACTCTGCTTCCATCAGCTTTTTGTGGATAGTATATTTCATTTTTCATCGCACTTTTACCTTCAGGTGTATGCATTAATGCCTTTATATGACGAGGGTTATGCTTTAAAGCATTGTGCCATTTTATATTTGAGGTTTGTCCTGATTCTAGGGAAGGTAAATCTCCAATTGCTTCTCTTAATGTGATTATATGTGATTCTTCTTTTGGCCAAGGCCATTTCAAATCATGTTTATATAACTTTATTATTACACGAGGCCGACTTTGAGGGACACCATAATTCATAGCATTTAGAATTTTCATATCAATATGATAAGTTTTAGAATATAGTTTTTCTAACAGCTCAATTATATTATAAGGTTTTTTAGATTTTGCAGTGTTACTAAAATATGTTGTTCCATCAGAGTCATAGAGTAACTTTATAAACTTGGGAACATTTTCTATTAATACATAATCTGGCAACAATCTATCAATTGCTTTTAAAACATATTGAATTAGTGAATTGCGATTATCTGACTCATATTCTTTACGTCCAAGTGTACTCATGCCCTGGCATGGAGGAGTTGCTAATAAAAAAGAGACTTGTTTTTTTTGAGATAATTCCATAACTTGATTAAAGATATTATTGTCTGAAATATCTCCACAAATCATTTGTGTATTTGGATGTGTGTGTTGATAAAATTTTGCACGCTCTGGTAATAGCTCATTGGCAACTTTAATATGAACACCTACTTCATCAAAGTATGTTTCAGAAATTCCACCGCCAGAAAACATTGATAAACCGTTGATATTATTCATTAATTTCTTTAATACCTTTCATTATTTCTTTCATCATTAATGGAGGAATACCTTCACCTATTAATTGTCGAAATGCTGTTTCAGATATATTAGTAGGTCGATCTAAATCAGGAGGGAGTGATGACACTATTAGAAGCTCCCTAAGCGTTAGAACTCGTGCATCGCTCCAAGTATTGTTAGTAGTTAATCTTCCAGGATGAACATTTTCTTGTGAAGAAATTATTTCATTTCTCATTGTGATTGTTGGTGCCGGATAATCCCATCTCATACGTTTGTATGTGTTTTTATATCCTTTAATTCTACTTCCATCATTTTTTTTGGGGAAGTATATTTTATTATTAAAGGCCGATTCGCCCGTTGGCGTATGTTTCATACATTCAATATGATTAGGTGGATGAATACGAGCATAATGGTTTTTTATTAAACTTGACTCGCCAGCTTCAAGAGATGGTAAGTCTCCAATAGCTCTTTGCAATGTAATGGGGGGGTGTTTTGTTGGTAACTCCCATGTTAGAGACTTTCTCCATATACGATAAACTACTCTTAACCGTGTTTGCGGAATTTTGTAATCTGCAGCATTTAAGATATCACAAGATATATTATAATTTTCAGCATATTTGTATTCTAATAATTTTTGTAAAGAAATTAGAGCTCCTTTATATGGAAATAACATTTTTTGAAAACGTGGAACATTTTCGATTAAGAAATAGTCAGGATTGGTTTCGTCAACGATATTAAGTGCTGATAGAATTAAAAAATTACGAGAATCTTTAAATAATGCTTCCTCCGTTCTATTACTTCCTGCAGAGCTTAAACCTTGGCATGGAGGAGTAGCAATAATCATAGTTATATTTTCATCAATACATTTATCAATTATTTTTTTTTGAGTCTCTTTTTTTGTGATATCAGCGTTTATCATATTACAATCTGGGTAGAGTGCTGAATAAGAAAGTGCTCTAGATTGAATAAGTTCATTTGCAATTGTAACTTTTATACCCAAATCTTTTAGATAAAATTCACCAATGCCAGTTCCAGAGAAGAGTGAGGCTGCTTTAATCATTTTGTTCTCCTCCTATAGTTTGTTTATTTTTGAAACTCTATATATAATGATATTGCTCGTCGTAATTGTGATTTTACAGAGACGGATAAATCCAGAAAATTTGTCTCTGAGTTTAAGGCGTGAATTGATTTATCATTTAATTCATCACATTGAATAATCAGAAGAGCTCTTTTTAAACGAGAAACAACATCTTTTGCTGAACGTATGCTCATGTTTTTGTTTTCTAGAAGCCATGTTAAAAACTCTGAATAATTCATGATGTATCCTCCGTTATTGTGAATAAAATATTGTTAATTATATCATAATTTGACGTTGACGTCGATGTTGCTGTCACTGTTAAGATGATTATGTATAGATATGTTTATATTTATGTGATTTTTAAAAGTTAAATAAGATAATTGGTAATTTTATAGATATATTACTAAAATTTTAGCATTGGGGTGTGCTAGTTCTGAATTGAGATAAGGTTTATCCTTACATTGTTTCCCATAAATATATATGATAGTAATAGTCAAAAATTATTTTATGGTGTAAATGTAAGAAATAAAATAGATACACTTAAGTCTTTCGCTTATGCAGGGGGCTTTTACTATACACTGATACTTGTGAATGTAATATAATAAGTATAAATAGATGTATTATGTTCGTTGAGGCATGTGTTATGGTATTAACCTTAGATATTCATGAGATAATACGCCAATTGAGTATTTGGCGACCAATATTTCATTCTGAAGCAGACTTTCAGTTCAGTTTAGCTTGGCTCATAAAAAAGAAATACCCTGAATGTGAAATTCGATTAGAATTTGTTCCTGAATTTAATCCTAGCTTACATCTTGATATTCTTGTTATATTAGATGGTAAATGGATTCCTATTGAGCTTAAATATACGACAAGAAAATGTATTAAAACTATAAATGATGAAGTGTATGTGTTGAAGGAGCAGGGTGCTAAGGATCAAGGTTGTTATAACTACTTAAAAGATATAATGCGTATAGAAGAATTTAGGGATAAGAGTAATAACTTTATTGAGGGTTATACAATTAAGATAACTAGTGAGATATCTTATCTAAAGCCTCCGACAAAAGTAAATTGTACATACGCCGAATTTTCTA
>ERZ773035.745-NODE-745-length-25565-cov-6.506860_pt1 | contig 25565 bp, 23 predicted proteins | sample MGYA00511487_ERZ773035 | MGnify/ENA primary metagenome ERZ773035 (study PRJEB29015, sample SAMEA2737985) | human oral metagenome | biome: human oral; feature: human-associated habitat; material: dental | place: China | collected 2024 ...
AAGGTTATTATACCACAGCCGCAAACATATGTCTAATTAAATTGACTCATACTAGTATGATTGAAATAGGGAGTGTTTCTGTCCTACATTCACTCTCCGCTATCACTCCCTCTCCATATACACAACTGCATACTGCACATCATCACCATCAAAGTTTTTGGCAAGTATATCATCATTGACCTTATCAAGTATTCTGCCGTCAATATAGACCTCATTATAAATCAATGCCGTAAGTAAAACCTCTTCATCTCTGTCTATATCGACCACACTCCAGTCTTCATCACTTTTCCATATGTATACACCTTTTTCATCCATATAGATATCATATAGTATATTTAAATACTTCTCAAATGTATCAAATTCCCTGATATCAAGACCTATTTCATTTAATTTTTCACCAAGCCTGTACTCCTCAAGTAATTCATCTTTTCTTTTTTGCGGCAGGTAATTTTTGTTAAACTTAAGTAAATCATATACATAATCATCACTGATAAAATAATCCTCCTTTATCAGTACTGTTTTGTTTTTCTTATACATTTTGAACTCCTTTTTAGTAGATTTAACTGTGTATTGCTTTACATTCTGCCGTCATATTACAGCAGAATATAATGTTCCTTTTTGTATTTCATATAGATTAAGCAAACAGCTTATTAACTTGTACGTTTTCAAATATTACTTTTGATTCAGTTATCTAAAAAACACATTTGCTCCTTTGTGTGAAACCAATGTTCTCCTCCGCTCATAATTGTTATATTTGCATTTATTTTTTTAGAAAAATCAGTCATCGTACTAAATGATGTCATATTATCCTTTTTGCCATAAAGAATTTCTGTAGGTATATTCCACGATATCGGATTTTCTCTTACATAAGAAAGATATTCCCAAGATAATGTTTCTCCAAAAGAAGTTTCTATTTCTTTTTTTATGCTAAGTTCTTCTTCCGATACATTTGCCAAAAGCATTATATCTAAAATCAATCTTTCCATATTAACAATAGGTGATATCAACATAGCTTTTTCAATTTTTTTATTAGCCAAAGAAAGCAGTGAAAAATACGCCCCTATGCTGTTGGCAATTAATATTGTTTTATTATATTGCGGTATAATAGAGTCAAAATAATTGACAAACTCAATTTTGGCATCCCACGGTTTTTCCGATTTATAATCAAATCCTATAATATCAAAATCTTCATTAAAAAACTTTCTATAATACTTAGCTTCTTCTGCACTTCCACCTTTTCCATGAACATAAACCATTACATTTTCCATCTACTACCTCATCAATTCCAAACCTAATATCATTTTATTTTAAGCAGACTCTCAGCCTCTTTACGACTTGGAAAGTAGCTGTCAAGAATAGTATAAAACCTTTTATTATGCCCCTTTTCAAACAAATGACTAAGTTCATGTACTATAACATATTCAAGGCATATAAGAGGCTTTTTAGCAAGTGCCAAACTAAGCCATATGCGCCTATCTTTAATATTGCAAGTTCCCCACCTTGTTTTCATATTTTTAATTCTAAACTCTAAAATTTCCAAATTCATTGTCTTTAAATATTTTTCAAAAAACAAAGTCGCCTTAGCCCTAAGTTCTTCCCTGTAGAATTTATCAAGTATGGCTTTTCTTTTTTCAAGTCCCTCTTCTTTTTTAGTATATATAAGCAATGTATCGTTATCAATAACAACTGCTTGTTTATTTACCGTTTTAATATCTAAACTATATTCCCTGCCCCACAAAAGATGGTGCCCTTCCCCTGAAACATACTCGTAATTTATGTATTTAAGTTTGTTTTTATACTTTTTTACTGCCGCTGTTATTTTATCATATTCTTTTAAGATAAAATCTTCTATAACTTTCAACGAAACAGTTTTTGAGGCTCTCAGTCTTACACTTGCATCATCGGCAGAAACACTAAGGTACATATACTTCATACCTTTTCTTCTCTCAATCAAGACATTGATATCTTTTACTTTTACATATTTTTTATCCATACGACTATTATAAGCAAGGGCTTTTGTTTTAGCAAATAAATTTATATAATGTATAAGTAGCAAATTAATATACTTATTTTGTTGCTATTATAGAGCTTTTTTCTACGCTTTTGCAAAATATTTTAATTGCCGCATTTTTAGAAGCAAATTTTAAGTGTGTTTTGAAAAAAGTGGGAAACAAATAAAAATGGAATATAAGAAGTCTTGTAAACACAGACTTAGATATTCCAAGAGACTATTACATAAGGAGAAAAAATGAATACCTATATTGAAAGCGTTAAGTCAAATGATATCCCGTGGCACAGGCTTACTACTGTCTATAAAAGAGCCACTGATTTTCCAAAATTTCTTGACATTCTTTCTAAGATGGAAAGTATTGAAGAAGTCGATGAAGCCGGAGCTGAAATAGAAATTAATATTGAACACCAGTCAACTTTATGGCACTCAACTCCATTTGCACTTATCTTTCTTTTAAGGATTTTTAAATCCGCCTTGGATAAAGGTAAGGACAATAAGGTTGCGCTCTATCTTTCGGAACAGTTATTGGAGCTTTTTACAAATATCGCCTTAGCCGTTCGTGGAATAGAAAGCTTGGAACACCCCGATCCACTTCCGAATTTTTCCGATATGTTAAAAGAAGAATACCTATGGTCAGAGGAGTATGACGAGGAGGAAGACGAGATGAGATATGAAGACGGTGAGGTCTTTTCGGCAGACTTATTCTACAGCTTTTATTACTATTCCTATCAGGTTTTACTTTTCTCCAAGCCTTTGTTAAAACAGCTTGATAATAAAAAGGCAAGTGAACTTTATGACTTATTGCAGAACTTAAAAATCAGATAAACATAAAAATTTTCCGCTTACGCTCAATATCCTGCCACCTATCCGTATTCTATAGACAAAACTCCTTTACTTCTTTATGCTTATATCAAGAAAAGCATTTAACAAGTTTTATTAAAAATTTTAAGAAAAGGAGGTTTAGCATGAATATACTTTATGAGCCTGATGACAGTATTGCTTACGATACCGCATTAATAAAGACCAATAGCAAGTATCCGGATCTAAAGGGATTTTTGGATTATGCCAAATCTTATAATAACAAATTTACGGTAAGAAAAGATGACAATACTTACTTAATGGACATAGCTAAGTTTATAAGATTTTATTCCGGAGCTAAGTTAGTATATGCCCAGACTACAGAAGATGAGTTTCAGATTTCCAAAAGGCTCTACGAACTTGAAGAAAGTTTACCCCTACAATTTGTAAGGGTTTCCAATTCGGAGATTATCAACCTTGATTATGTGTCAAATTTTTCTCTAAGTGCGGGCGGCATTATAAATATTGTATTCAAAAACGGAGTAAGAACGAGCTCTTCCAGAAGATATCTAAAGAAAATAAAGGAGGTTTTATATCATGAAAAATAACATTATTTATCGCTTTGTATTCGGTATTTTTATAGGTATTGACATAGGTTTATTTATGTCTATATTTTTTTCCTACATAGTCGGAAACGGTGCTTATCAGCCGGCACCTACCGGATTTATAAGTCATTTTCCCAATGAGCTAAGTGCAATGCTTATATCCATACTGATATGGGCGGCAATAGGTGCTTTGTTCTCCACTACAAGCCTTATATTTACACATACTGAGTTTAGCGTAACTAAAATGACCCTGTTGCATTGTGTTATAAATTATATAGTTTTTGTGCCTCTGTCAATACTTGCCGGCTGGTATGGGTTTAACTTGGCTGAACTGGCATCATTTACTATAGTATACATTATAATATATGTTATTATATGGATTATATTTATGTTTATAAATATGAAACATATAAGGGAAATCAATGCCAAGCTTAAAAAATAATGTTTTATGTTTCATACTTAGCATCATTAGCGGTAATAAGCATATCAAAATCAATACTAAACTTAAGAATAGTATTTTTATGGATCGATATACTCTAGTGTACTGTATCGTTGATATCTAGCCTTATTATCACTTTGTTAATAGATTGCAGCAGATACATAGTAAAGAAATTTGAGACTTACTCTACTATTGCTGATATTAATTAAATATCAATGATACATTACACTAGCATGAATAATAATTGACCAAACTTAGAGAGCTTGGTCAATTATTATTCATGAGAAATTTCTCTAAAAATATCATATTCATTTATATATACGCCTTCCTCTCCTGCTTTTATACACAGGCACTTTTTAGCTCATATTCCGGTACTTTATAACTGAGAGTTAAAGCAAATACTAAGGTGAATAAAGTAAGTTTTTTGTCTTTTTAGCCATTAATCATATCTACCTTACCAACATAGTACATACTAACGCAAGTTTCCGGTTTTAAATCACCGAAATCTTTCACTGAGACAGCCCAGATTACATTTCCATCGAAAATTCCTTTCTCTTTACATTTTATCTCGAATTCATCTAAACCGGCAATATAGTCTTTTGCCAACTCTCGTACATTACATAAAGATGCTCTTATAGAAAACCAAAAATCTTTTTTGTCCAATTCTTCCATGCCCGTTTCCCTGCAAAATCCACACTTTAACTTATCGCTAGGTTTAGCTCTCTGTCCTTTCTTCCAAAGTTCAATTTCATTTTCATAAGGCTCATTATCCCAATATTGTTCAAACTCACTCTCTTGAAATATTCCAATCCATACATGATAAGCCTTCATACTCTTCCCTTCACTTTAGTCCGCATCTACCCATAGATGATATTTCCCACAATGCAAGCAGGTGAACAAATATCCGCAAAGCGAGCCGTCTTTTACAAGGTATTTTTCGATATCTTCAAATTCATTTCTTGTGGCATACTCCTCAAATACCTCATCTGCAATATCCATAGCCTTAAGCTCTTTGGTACCGACTGTTCCTAAATATGCACAATAATCACCGCAACAGGATAGCCAGTATTCTCCCTGCCAACTTATATATCCCGGAGTACGGCAAAAAAGCTCTTCATCCTTTTCTTTATCAGGCTCACCTTTCCACTCGGAATCCTGAATAAAGGTGGCATCATATTTTTTTGCAGCTTCACCGCTCGAAATACATAAAGGACAAAGATATGACACATTTTCAATACAATAGGGCATGGTAGAATAATAAACTGTACTTTTTTTACCACAGCAAGGGCAGGTCTTTGCCTCACCCTCTTTAAAAGCACCTGTATCTAAAGGATTCGGATGATAACGAAACTTAGGTAAATCTTTCAGACGCTCTCTTTTTGCAGATTCCTCCTCCTTTGTCAAAGGGCGTGGCAGCGCAAACTTATCGCCATGACTTTTGCTTAACTCCTGCAAGTAAGCTGCTTTTTTTATTTGTTTCCTATCACCTTTATTGCTAATGGTTGAAAACAAATTATATGCACTCTCCATCATTCCAAGTAAGCAGTAAACATCTACCAATACCTGTTTTGCTTCATTTTCATTGATTACAGAAAGTCTGTCTGCAAATTCGTATAATGCCAATACAGTTGATTTGTTCCCATCTTGAAGTTTGTAATTCTCTTTTAAACTTATAAATTCTTTAAAATATTCGTTCATCTTGTATCCCTGTTTTATTTCAAACCTTAAATAAGTTATGGAAAAAAGACCGGAGTTTTTTATTGCATTCTAATACGGTTATATTACAATTGTCCAACATCTATCATAAATCCGGCTTCATTTTCCTTTACATTCCAATCTGGTTATATCCCAACGATTAGCGGTAAAACAAATATAATTAAAAATGACAACTTTACATTCCAATCTGGTTATATTCCAATGGGAGTAAGAACAACACACCTTAACAACATTCATGCTTTATTCCTACGTGCATTATCGGAGTTAACATTACGTTTTAAAGTAATAATTCCCTCAATACCATTTTCGGAATAAAGTCTTACTGCATTGGTAATTGTAGACATACAAACACAGTTTGTCTTAGCTGACTGTTTATGGGTTAGAACTTTGCCATGTGCATCATCTAAATCAATAATAATCCGGCAGCTATTCTTAACTGTTTTAGTTGTTTGCTTTTTGTTCATGACGGATCTCAGCCTTTTGAATTCGTCATCTGTTAATGAAATGGTATATTTTTTTGGTCTTGCCATCTTAAATCACCACCGTTTTTTTTAGTATATCATGAAACAGTTTAACATACCAACAACATTTAGTTGTTTATCAATGATACACTACACTAGGTTAATTATACTATAACTTAACTAATTATACTACTTAAGCAATATGAATTTACTGTCTTTGAAGGCTGTTTCATCTATAACAATATCTTTGTTGGAAAAGTCTACTTCTTCCAAGTTACTGCAATATGCAAAGGTATATTTTTTAATTTCTTTTATTTTTGGTGGAATATTTATCTTCTGTAAGCCCTCACATCCCTTAAAGGCGAAATCTTCAATTTCAGTTAAGCTTTCAGGTAAATATATCTCTTTTATACCCATACATTCCTCAAAACCAAAAGGTCCTATAAAGACAAGTGTTTCAGGAAGTACTACCTCCTCTATACTGTCTATAAGCTTAAAAGCTCCACCTGCTATCATCCTTGTTCCGGCTTTTACAATTACTTTAGGCACTTTTGGTTTGCAGACTATCAAAATATCCTCATAGTACTTACAACCATAATCATCATAGCTTATATTATCTAACCAAGGTGTCTTTATAAATATATCTTCTCCTAAATATTTAAGATTACTGCTTAATTCTATATTTTTTAGTTTCTTGCAGTTTTCAAATGCTTTATCTTTTATGGTATGAACACTGTTTGGAATAGTTATATTCTCTAACTCACAACAACCTGCAAACAGCTCTTTCTCAATTATCTCAAGATTTGTAGGTAAATTAATCGTCTTAAGATTAATGCAAAATTCAAAAGCAAACTGTTCAATACTCTTTACTGAATTTGGAATATTAATTTCCTCTAAATTCAAACACCCCATAAATGCACTATCTCCAATATAAGTTAAATTATTGGATAAAAACTCAACATTTGATAATGCTTTACACCACTTAAAGGCTCTACCACTTATCTTTTCAACCTTAGAAGGAATTATAATCTCACTTAAAGAACTGCAATTTAAAAATACTCCTGATTTAATAATGGAAATTTTTTGAGGTATTTTCACTTTTTTTATACCGATACAGTTTGCAAATGCACTATCTCCAATCTCTATAACTGTATCAGGTATTATAAGCTCCTCTATAAAATCACAACCTTCTAAAGCATTAGGCTTAATTTCGGTAATTCCCTCCGGTATCCTTAATACCTTATTATCTCCTATACGGTCTATATATCCATAACGAAACCCTAATAAAGTATTATCTTTAATAATAAGCTTACCTGTCGCATTGCTAAAGATATGAATTAGTATAAAAACAATTATTACTCCTATAAAAGATCCTATAAGTAGAATTAAAAATTTCTTATTTTGAAAAATTTTTCTCATTGGTAACACTCCTTGTAAATGCCTAATATCCATATATGTGTTATTTAATATAGTATTATTTTTCTTTCTCAAGAAGTATTTCTACTTCTTTAATTACTTTTTCCAACTGCTCATTATATCCGACATATACAATGCTACTTCCTACTACACGAAATCTACTCTTCTCATCGTCGGTAAGAATAGAAAAATATTTCTCTGCTACCTTCTTTGATTCAAAAGGATAAAGTATATTTCCACTAAGAAAACTTACATACTTTCCTTCTACGGTTCTATCCTTGCTGTTCCTATCTTCCTCATTCTGAAGCAAATAATTATATATTCTTAATTCTTCTATACTAATATTAGCAGGTGGCACTTCAAACCAACCAGGGATTTCAAAAATTTGATAATCACTTACTTTAGCAAATGCTACTTTTAATTTATCAAGTTCCTGCTTTTTATTATTATATCGATTATTAAAATCTACAAAATATAAAAATACACCTGCAAAAACTAATATACATAAAATACTTATTACTTTTCTATTTACTTGTTTCACATTTAAAAAATTCATCATACCATCCATAATTAACTAAAATTTTCAATTTTCCATTCTTTAATTTCTGAATTATTCTATTACTTATTTCCTCACTAGATATAGAAAGCTCTCCAAACTTTACTGCACTTCTTCCTTCTGCATTATTATGAAGATCCATCTCTGTATGAACTCTTCTCTTAAAACCACCCTCATGCATCATATCAAGAATCTCATCCGGCCATTCCTCATGGGCAGATGCCCATATTTGGGCAGTTGTAGCATTAGTTAAAAAATATTTTGTCATAAGGGCATTCCACATAGCATGTCTATAAGCATTAGCAGCATCACCATCTCTCCAATGTGGTCCTTTATCATCTAATGCCTTATAATAACCCCCAAATATTTTATCTGTCCACTCATCAGCCTCCTTTGCAGCATCTTTAACTATCATAGCTTCTTTAGGAGCCAGTAAGATTAGTGCAGACTCTGTTTCTGTTATATCAACTTTTGTAATGTTTTTGACAGTTTCTTGTATGATATTTTCTGATTTTTTCGGCTCACTTAATAACATAGTTTTATCCATAGGAACATTCGCTAACGGCGTTTCAGGATATTTACCATTCCTATCCACCCAATTCATAGGATTTCCAAAGCAGTACCCATACTGATTAAGACTAAAAGGCTTATCTATATTTCCTTTTATCCAATCCTCTCCTCCAAACCTACCCACACTTGGCATATACTCTCTTGCCTGTGCAAAGTAGGTATCAGCTACCTTATCATGCCTATATCCTGTATAGCCAAATGGTTGTATCTTACCCTGAGTTTTATAGGTATCCACTCCAAACTCATCATAGCCATATACCATTTGCTTAGTTTCTTCTGTTTCTCCAAGCTTAATTAGCCTTATAGGACTTCCAAGCTCGTCCTCAAGATAGGCATAGGTTTTATCTTCCTCTTCCATAAATGCAGTGTTATAATCCCATATAAAGCTTTGGCTATGCTCTATATTCCTAAACTTCTCATTTCTTTGCAGTAGGTTATGGTATGGTTTGGTTATATCAAGTAAATACTCTTCTTTACTTACTATATCAAGTTCTTGTAGGATGTCTTTAGAAATATCTTTTAACTCATCTTTATCTACTCTATATTCTATATTTCCTATTCTATTTCCTAATCCGTCATAGATATAATTCTTTGCTTGTCCTGAAAAATTGTAACTTAAGCCAAGCCTATCTGAAGTATCATACTCATAACCTCTTATAAGTTCTCCTCCACTTAAGACAGACTTTAAGTTCCCTCTTTTATCATAACTATATTTTCTATTAGGATATACTCCCTTTTCTTCTACAAGCTGGTCAAGTGCATTATAAATGTATTGTATATTACTGTCTTTGCTTTCAAAGGTTAATCTGTTTCCAAAGGCATCATAACTGTAACTATGAAGTTTTCTACTATCCTTTTTTACAGATATAAGCCTGTTTAGCTTATCATATTCATAATTAAATACTGCTGAATCTTCCCATAGCTTTTTTCTATTTTTTCCGGGTCTTCTACATCTATATATACTTCTTGTACACTTCTTTTCTTTGAAATACAGGTTTTATTTCCTGCTAAATCATATAGATAACTGTACTTTTCAAGTTTTCTTTCTTTTTGCAGATGTATAAGACTTTCTAAAAATCCCCTTTCATTATAAGTATAAATGCTGCTTATCTCCTCCGGCATATCCTTTCTTATAAGTCTGCCATAGTCATCATAAGCATAGCTTATCTCCTTATCTCCACTTATAAGTTTAATAAGATTAAGCTCATCATCATAATTATACTTTACTTTCTTGCCGTCAGGATATTCAAGCTCAAGCCTTTCTCCAAAAGTACCAAGCTTATACTTTGTTTCTCTACCTTTATAGTCAATAACCTTTTTGGCTCTTCCCAGTTTATCAAGCTCTATATTGATTTCGCCAAGCACATCTTTTATCTTAATAAGTTGCCTTAAACTATTATAGGTGTACTCTACTTTTCTCTCATCAGCATAAAGGATATTTTCTATATCTCCAAGCTCTGTATAAGTGTACTTGGTTTCATAACCCTCTCTATCTGTTTTTGAAATAACTTTACCGGTTAAATCATAGGAGAAATGCTCTTCCTCTCCAAAGGCATTTTTAATACACTCAACTTCTCCCATAAGATTTCTATAATATCTCATTATTCTTGGGGCATTCAGTTTCTTTTCTTCTAAATCTTTTTCATTAGGAACTTTTGCATAAAGATTTTCCTTTTCTATCACCCTTTCAAGAGCCTCAAGCTTAAAGCCGTCTCCCTTATGCCTGTACACTGTTATAAGTCTACCCATAACATCATAGGCATATTCTGTCCTATTTCCCATAGCATCAAGTACGGAAGTAAGGTTACCGCTTAATGAATAAGTATATTTGGTGGTATTTCCAAGTGTATCTGTTTCTTCTATCAAATTTCCTACACTATCATATACAAAACTTTGTTTCTGAGAAAAGCTATTTTTAACTTCCAGTATACGATTTAGCTTATCATATACAAACTCAATATAATCGCCTTTATCATTTTCCCTTTTGATAAGGTTTAGATTTTCATCGTAGCTAAATATTTCATATCTTTTATCTGTATAAAATACCTTGTGTACTAATCCACCCTTATGATACTTATATCTTACTTTGTCTTTTCCGTTTACTTTTACTAAAGTAACCTTTCCAAGCTCATTATACTCATACTCTTTTTTAATACCGTCTATTCCGATGTCTTCTATCAGTTTTCCTAGTTCATCATACTTAAGTTTCCTAACATTTCCCATATCATCGGTAATACTTAAGGTGTTTTTAGTATAGGTATAAGTTGTAACTGCCCCTAAAGCATCCTCATAACTTAGTAGTCTACCTCTTTCATCATAATTAAATTTTGTTTTATTTCCTAGAGGGTCTGTAACTGAAGTTCTGTTTCCGTTTAGGTCATATTCATAATGGTAAATGCCTCCATTTTGAAATTCCTGCTTTTCTATGTTATTATACTCATCATAGGTGTATTTTATACTTCCTCCATCAGGAAATATTTCCTTAACTACGTTTTTCATAAGGTCGTATTCAAGGTTAAATACTCCTCCGTCAGGCAGGGTAAATGACTTTATCTTATTCATTTCATTATAATCAAACTTCGTAACTGCTCCATTAAAGTTCTTAAACTCAGTTAATTTTCTGTTTTCAGTATAGCTATATTCACAGCTATTCCCTAAGGCATCTACCACCTTTGTTATCAAGTCCTTATCATTATAAGTAAATGCAGTTTTATTTCCTTTACCATCAATACTTAAAGTTACTCGGTTTAATTTATCATACTCATAGTGTGTAACTTTTCCGGTTTCCTCTTTTATACTTGAAATATTACCTCTTTCATCTAAGCTTATTAGACTTTCAGAGCCGTCAGGTAAGGTTATATTTATCTTCTCCTTATCTTCATACTTAAACTTTGTAGAGATTCCAAGTGCATTTTTACTTTCTATTATCCTGCCCTTATCATCATAAGTATTTTCTACCACTTTAATATCATCTATAAAATAGGCTGTTACTCTATTCTCATCATACTCCGCTCTTTCTGTCTGACCGTCAGGATGTACAGTTTTTATACTATTTCCTGCTTTATCATAGGAATACTCTGTTTTATTCCCCATTTTGTCAGTGTATGAGGTTAAAAGATTTCTGTCATCGTAAGTAAATGTCTCTACTGCCTCTCCACGCTCTGTACTTATATTTCTAAAGTTTTCATCATGCGTATATGCTTCCACCTTTTCATTTTGATTTCTTACTAAGGTACGGCTTTGCTCTTCATAATACTCGTACTTTATAATACCTCCGTCGGCAAACTTTTGCACTACTACTCTATCATTTCCGTCATAGGCATTATCAAGGACATAAACACCTCTCGGGTTTAGTATCTTTGTTAAGAGTTCATTTTCATAATAATATGTATATCCCAAACCGCTCTCATCATAGGCACTACCAAGTTGCTTTCCGGTATAGCCGTACTTAATCTTTCTTCCTGTATGATCTTTTACCAAAGAAAGCCTAGAGGAGTGGTCATATTCAAACTCAAAACTACTGCCAAGTCCATTTGATACTTTTTTTAGTTTTCCTTCATTATCATGGTAAAAGTTAAGTCCTATATCTTCTTTATTTTTTATAGTTTCAAGTCTACCCTCTTTATTAAAGGTATAGATAGCATCCTCTTTAGACTTATACTTAAAACCCTCCTCATATTTCTCAAGACGATTAAAATCATCAAATATAGATATTATATTTTCATTATCATCTATAAAATAGGTTTCATCTTGTCCGTCTGATAAATGTATTATATAAGAGTCCTTTTCTATTGATAATGAAATCTCATAGCTATGCCTCCAACCTTTTCCCATTACTCCTATTTCATCTGCTTTACTGTTATAAAAGCGTGTAAAGGAAAGAGGCACTACACCACCAATGCTTAAATCTTCTTTTGTGTATGTAAAGTTACCTGTATTAGCATTTACAGGGTCTCCTGTCATTGCACATATCGCAGCTCTTGCTCCTTTTAAGAAATCTTCAAGGCTGTTCTCTTTCATAAGCTTAATTAACGTATGATTCCATGAAACAAAAGCAGGACCTGCTTTTTCAAGCATTTCGGACATAATCTTATACATCTCTTCTTTTATCTCATTTTCACTAAGTTTACCTAAACTTTCCTTAGCTCTACTTCTAACACGGTTTAATACATTAGTATAAGATACTTCATATCCTGAGCCGTCAGCTTTTTTAGTTATATCTACACTTCCACAAACAGAGATAACACCAAGAAGTTTTAACATAAGCTTATCCTTCTCACTTGGCGCTCCTGCCGTTACGTTTATACTTCCCAGCAGTTTTGGAAGTATCTTAGTAAATATTTTAGTTTCATCCTTAAATGGCTGTTTTAAGTCTTCCCATGTCTTTGACTTTTTCCCACTAAATATAACTTCATTGGCAGCAATATTTATATCACTGTTAAGTCTTATAGAACTTCCCTTTATAATCCTCTTTTTCATTAAGATTACTCCTCTCTGCTTTATTATATCAAATGTCTTTAGGCGTTTGCCTTTGTGCTGACCACATACTCGTGTGCATCATAGTAAGTGAATGTCATATTATTTTGATGTTCACTTAACTTTTATACTTACTCAAAAACATATTAGTTTACACTTACTTTTATCTGCCCTAGCTCTCCCATATATGCTCCTGAAAGTATCTTAAAATCCTTACTCTTTTTGATTTTCGTAAAAGTTTCTGTTTTGACTACCCTTTCTGCTACCCTGCTTAAGTAGCCGGTAACTATATAGTTATAACCCTCTAATACAAATCTTAGAGTTTCTTCTAACTTCTGCTCATCTAGGTATATACTGCTTTTAAGCTCTTTTCTTATATCTGCCACTTCCTCATCTATCTTTTCAGGTTTCCAATAGCTAAGCACCAGTGGCTTATCTATATATAAGTTCCCACTTACTGCATAAAGCATATATTTATAAGTTTTTGTATATAGGCTTGAGCTTAAGCTAAAGAGTATAAGGCTTGATAATTCTATATCTTCATTTTCCATTTGTATCTCATATACTTTAGATAAAAGCCCTATACTTTTTTCTAAAAGGCTTTCATCAAAGTATCCTTTGGAAGAATGTATCTTATCAGTAATCCATTTATACCTAAATTTTTTTAAGTATTTTTCTAAAAAAGCTTTCTCCTCCATAAGTTACCTACCTCTATATTCAATACTTCCAAATATATCCATAACTGCCCTTTGCCACTTGTAAATATCATTTTCTCTACAATTAAAAGTTACTTGAAGTACTTTTTCATTAACCTCTCCCATAGATATTAAGTGATATAACCTTTCATCTACTCCCATTAAGGTAAAATCAAAGTATCTCATTTCTATAAATCCCTCTTTACTTAAACAGTTTAAATCCCCAAACTTTATTCCCTTATGAGATTTTCTAAGAAGATTCATAAAATCTACTGTCATTACTTCCACACCAACTTTTTCTACATTTGTAAGAATACTAAAGCTTAAATCTATATCTCCTGAAAGATTAGTTTTTATTATATCAGGTCTAAAATTAGTAGGATATTTTATCTCTTTAACCTCATCAGGCATATTTATAAATGAATTAGGAATATAGACTGATATTAACCCCTCAAAATACTTTTCCTTAGAGAAAGTTTCAAGCCTACCTGATATGTAGTAACCCTCTTCTAGGGATTGGTGGGGTTCATCGGTGTTACTTACTTTTATCGGTATTATTTTTTCATCAACATAGTTACTCATATCTACCTCTTATTTGTTTCTATTTTATTATTAGTCAAACTTCAATATTCAATTAGCAATAAGTAAATATTAGTTCTAGTAAAACACAAACTCTGGCTTTGGTCTATCAGAAATCCAATAATACTTCCCCTCTAGGCTTTTAGGAAGTTCTATCCTTTTTAGATAAAGACAATCTGCAATAGCCCATAAATCTAAATACTCCACATTTTCTGGTATTCTTATAGTTTCAAAACCACACCACCAAAAAGCAAATTTGGATACACTCTTAAGATTTATCGGCAAGCTAATACTTTTCAAACTATTACAACTTGAAAAAGCATAACTCTCAATGGTCTCCAATTTACTACCTTCTTCAAACTCAACTTTTTCTAAATTATTGCAATCAATAAAAGCTTGAGTGCAGATACAATTCACACTCTCAGGAATATATACCTCTTTGATATCCTCTGCTTTATAAAATACATTTCCAGCGATTATCCTCGTGTTTTCTCTTATCTTTATTTTATCAATTCCTTTAGTTTTATATTCTAACAATATATTTTCTGAATACTTGCAACCATACTCGTCTACCTGTAATTTTTTTAAATATTTTGTCCCCTCAAAAATATCCAATCCTACTTTTTCAATACTTGTAGGTAAGTTTATATCTTCCAGACTTTCACAATAAGCAAAAGCTGTATTTCCTATTTCTAATAAGCCCTCAGGTAGCTCAATATTTTTTATTGTTTTATTATCTCTAAATGCTTTGGCAGCAATAACTTTAGTAAATTTTTTTATCTTTACACTTTCTTTTAACAGTGTGTACTTTAATAGTACTCTTCCCCAATATATACCCCCATCTTCTTCAGTTTGTGCTTGAGTCAGAAAAGCTGTTCCCTCAAAAATATCTTCCCCAATGCTTTTAATATTTTCTGGTGCTTTGATTTCTTCTAAACTACTACAATTTTTAAATGCGCAATTCTCAATACTCTTAATACTATTTGGTAACACTAATTTTCTTAAGCTTTTGCAATCCTCAAAAGCACTTGTTTTTATTTCTGTTAGTTTCTGAGGTAAATCAATATTTTCTAATAAAGTACATCCCGAAAAAGTGTTACCTTCAATAATAATCATTTTTTCTGGTAATTTAATATTCTTTAATGATTCACAATTCATAAAAGTCCCATTTTCTATGACTTCTAAGGTATCAGGTAAAACTACCTCTTCTAGGCTTACACAATTACTAAATGCATTCCACCTTATGCTTTTAACTGTATCTGGCAAAGTAACATTCTTTAAGTTCGTACATCCATAAAAGGCAAATGCTCCTATATATTTTATACCTTCAGGAACATCAAACTCTGTAATATCTTCTCTTTTCTCCAAGATACCACTTTGTAGCTTAACTAAGGTATCTCCAGATATAATTGGTCTGCATTTTAAATTGGAGATAATTAGATATAATAATAAGACTACTATGATAGCAACAATAAATTGCTTACTTCTTGGATTGCATTTTACTTTCATTTCATTATCACCTCCAACATATAGTATTTAGATACTCAATCCTTAGTGTATTTAATAAAACACAAACTCTGGTTTTGGTCTATCAGAAATCCAATAATACTTCCCCTCTAAACTTTTTGGAAGTTCTATCCTTTTAAGCGATAGACATTCTATAAATGTCCAAACCTCTATATATTCTACATTTTCTGGTATTATTATAGTTTCTAAATTATTACAAATACCAAAAGCATGACGTGATATTTTCTTTAAACTATGAGGTAAATTAATGACTCTTAAACCACTACTAAAAAACATATAATTTTCAATACTTTCCAATTTACTGTCTTTTTCAAATTCAACTTTTTCTATATTATAACATCTACAAAAAGCTTGATCTCCAATATACTGCACACTTTTTGGAATGTATACTTCTTTAATATTTTCTGCATTGTAAAATGCATTACCAGCAATTAATTTTGTACCATCCTTTACTTTAATTTTATCTACTCCTTTATCTATATATGTAAGTAATAAACTCCCTACATATTTACAACCATACTCATCTACGGATATATTATTTAAGTATTTTGTATCTTCAAAACTTCCCATTCCAATTCTTTCAATACTTGAGGGCAGGTTTATAGTTTCCAAGTTTTCACATCCTCTAAATGTAGCCTCTCCTATTCCTACTATTCCTTCAGGTAAACTAATTTTTTTTATTATTTTATTATCTTCAAATGCTCCTCCTGCAATAACTCTAGTATTTTCTTTTATTTCTACATGCTCCTTTAAAGGTAAACTTTTTAGTAATACATTTTCCCAATATATACAACCATTTTCATCAGCTTTTATTTTATCTATAAAAGCTGTATCCTCAAAAATACCTTCACTAATAGATTTTATATTCTTTGATAATTTTACTTTTTCTAAATTAGTACACCCCTGAAATGCTTTATATTCAATATTACTTATATTATCTGGCAAGTCTACTTCTTTTAGACTTTCACAGTTACTAAAAGCACTTACTCCTATTTCATCCAAGTTATGTGGAAAATTAATGCTTTCCAGTGAAGTGCAATCTGAAAAGGTATTATCTTCAATAACTTTACATTCCAATCTGGTTATATTCTAATTGTATACCAAAGAGATACAGATAAAAGCATATTAGCCTTTACATTCCAATCTGGTTATATTCTAATTCAACTGCGGCTTTCATGTTGCTTAGTTGTTCTTGCACTTTACATTCCAATCTGGTTATATTCTAATTAGCTACCCACATAGATGAGGATGACTCCCTAAAACCTTTACATTCCAATCTGGTTATATTCTAATAAATCATATAGAGTTTATAAATTAGCACTTCACAACTTTACATTCCAATCTGGTTATATTCTAATCAATATTTTGCACTCATAGTGTTAGAAGAATAATCTTTACATTCCAATCTGGTTATATTCTAATACAACAAACAGAAAGGAGTCGAGCCTGCCGGCACTACTTTACATTCCAATCTGGTTATATTCTAATTAAGGGTAAATTTATACCCGTAGAAAGAAGTATGCGCTTTACATTCCAATCTGGTTATATTCTAATGTAAACGGCGATAGAGATTTGAAATATGGTAAGCCTTTACATTCCAATCTGGTTATATTCTAATCTCCTGTTTTTGCGGGAACTCCGGTATATCCAGTTTTGCTTTACATTCCAATCTGGTTATATTCTAATAAAACTAAGATCTGTGAAAAAGAATGCCCTAAACTTAGGCTTTACATTCCAATCTGGTTATATTCTAATGGAACTTCTACCTGTAAAAACTTTAGTTCACCTTGCTTTACATTCCACCCTTGTGTCAAGTATTGGATACATATTTTTTTCAAATTTCCAATCCATTTTCCACTTCTATTTTAACTGCAACACCGGATTTTTCAAGAGATTATTGATGAGGTCGGTATAAATCATCTGATCGACCACTTCCGTTATGCTTGTGATTCTTTGCCCTGCATCTTTGGAAGACGCTCCACAATGATAGATTCGTTGATGTTCGGTATTCCAGTCGATAATGATGTATCTGTCATGAAACTCTCCACTGGATTTTTGGAATGTTATCTTTCTAAATGGGTATTCTTGGCAGAAATCCTGATATTCAAGGGTATGAAGTCCTTTGCCGATGTTATCGCTGAATATAATGACTTCTACCGATGAAGGAACATCTTTTAGCAAGACCAAAGTTTTCACTCCGATATAGTTATCGACGATATAGATACTCTTTTTCGCTATGCTATAAATGTCTTTATAAGCAAGATTTGCTTCGATCGGCTGTCCGTTCAAGAGTAAAAATCCATATTTGAGCTGTGGATTGCTAAGGTCAAGAATCAGCTCCGACAGCTCCGATTTATGCACCACATTATTTAAGGTATCCACCACTTCTGCTACCTGATCTTCCACATCTCTTAAATCTCGTCTTAAATCCTGCATTTCCACGACATTACTTGTAATCTGCATCGAAAGCTGCAAAAACTCTCTTTTCCCAATCAACCCTTGATTTTCTACGATGTAGTCTTTCATTTGCTTGAAAGTGCGAATCAAGGCTTTACTCTGCTTGACTGCAAGCTCTCCTTTGAGAACTGTCATCAGCATATAGATTCCCTGCTCGGTAAAAGCATGAGGATTGTACTTAATATTACTACCTCTTCCTGCACTCTTGTTCAAGGTCGCATTTTGCGACCTTGAAAGTTCAGATACTTCCTCATCCGTTAATTGAAACATAAAGTCTTCATCAAATTTCTCAATATTTCTTTTAACCTGCTCATTAAATCGCTTTGTTTCATATCCATAGATTTCGGCTAATTCAAAGTCAAGCATAACCTTTTGTCCCCTAATAATATAAATCTTTTTTACAAGGGATTCATGACTTACAAGCATAATTTCGTCTTTTTTATCCATCTTTTCCATTCCCTTTCTCAAATTTCCAAATAATCTCCACCTTGTCTTTACCATAAACATAAATCCTGTCTATGACTTCGTTGATCCAGTCTAAAACAAGCTCTCCTTTTGTAACCGCTTCTCTTAGCTTATCAACATTAAGGTTATGTCCTGAAGATGTATTTTCTTTTATCTTGTCCGTAATGATGGCTATTTCCTGTTCTGTATTTTTAAGTTTTTTGCTTAAATCTTCTTTCTTTGATAAATATGCTTCCTTATCTATTTCGTCCTGTTTATGCCTTTCATAAAGCTGCATTTTGGAAACCTGAATCTTTTGCTTTTCCGCTTCCAGTCTTTTCTTCCTGTAAAGCAGGCTTTCACAAATGCTTTCCATAACTTTATGCTCAATCTTTCTTGTCTGTTCTTTTTCAAGAAAGCTCTCTGTATAAAGTTTAATCTCTTCTGAAACAATATCTTCCAGTGTTTCTGCTTTTATCTTCCCTTTCATGCAGCCACAGTCTTTTGCTTTGTACCGATAGGGACAGCAATATCCATCTGTTTTTCCATAATTAACTGTATAAGTCATTTTATGATAGCACTTACCACAATAGACTTTGTCTTGAAGAATATGAAAATGCTTCCGCTCTCTACTGATTAGTTTTGCATTGCTGTTTAGCATATCCTGAACCTTACCAAAATCTTCTTTAGAGATAATAGCTTCGTGCATATCTTCTCTAATTATCCAGTCTTTGCTATCAACCCATTTTCTATTATCAGAACCAACTTCCTGTACCCTTGTCTTTCCACCAACAACAGCTCCTGTATAAACTCTTTGTGTTAAAACATATCTAATAATCTGTCCTGTCCATACTCCACTTCCTCTTTTAAGCCCTATATGTTTTGCCGGCGTCAGAACACCTCTATGATTAAAATCTTTAGAAATGGAAAGCATACTTTCTCCACTCAGGTATCTTTCAAAGACTTCTTCAATGATGTTTCTCACTCTATCATCGACAAGTAGCTGATGATGGTCTTTTTCATCTTTTACATACCCATACGGTGCTTTTGAACCGAAATAATACCCTCTATCCTGTCTTACTCTTACTGATGAACTGATTTTTTGTGAAATGTCCTTGGAATAGTAGTCGTAGACAAGATTCTTAAAAGGAATTTCTAAACTGCTGATTCCATTCTCATTGTTATTACTGTCATAATTGTCATTCACAGAGATGAAACGAACCTGCATAAAAGGGAATATCTGCTCAATATATGCTCCGGATTCAATATAATCTCTTGCAAATCGTGATAAATCCTTTACAAGAATAGTTCTTATCTCATTTTTCTTCATAAGACCTATCATCTTTTGAAATGCAGGACGATTAAAATTTGTTCCGGTATAGCCATCATCAATATGTTCTCTTATCTTCACTCCAGTAAATTCTTCTCTTGAACTGATATAGTTCTTTAAGATTTCTCTTTGGGAAGTAATGCTGTTACTTTCGTCTTTTAAATCGTCATCTTCTAAGGAAAGTCTTAAATAAAAATCTACTGTATTCATATCAGCTCCTCCTTGTCTTTCTACCGAGTTTTTCAGTAATCACAGGAGTTTCTTCAAAATTAAATTTGATTTCTATTGTGTTATCTTTCCCTATAAAGATCTTATCAATGATGCTATCTACAAAGTCTTTATCCCATTTCTTTGTTTTACCTTTAAAAAGTGCTGTAAGGTACTTATGCCTTTCTTCAAGTTCAAATACTTCTTTTTCAAAGATAGCAACTTGTCTTTCTTTTAGGATTTCGAGTTCTGCTTTCTTTTTACCCAGAAGTCCTTTTTCCCTTTCAAAATCTTCTTTACTCCACTTGCCCAAAACATATTTTTCATAATACTCACTTTGAAGTCTGCTAAAGCCTAAAATTTTTCTTTCAATTTCAGTTATTTCTTTTTCCTTTTTCTTATCCATCTCTATTTTAAGATTGTCATAAGCATTCAGATAAGCCTTATAACTTTTACTGTTACTTAAAAGAATAGCTTCAAAGGCTGCTTTAACAGTTTTTTCAAGAGTAGCCTCTGTAATAGATGTTCCGCATTTTTCTGTTGTAAATTCTCTGAACCGATTACAGCTAAAATAAAATACAGTTTTATTACCGCTTTTTTGCATGTGTACGCTCATTTTTCTCTTACAAATTCCACAATATAGTTTTCCTCTAAATACTGTATCATCCTTAGCATTCTTATTTTCTTTTCTGCTATTTTTAATGGAATTAGATTTTGAGGAAATTTTCTCCTGTACCTTTTCAAATGTATCAAGCGAGATAATTGCTTCATGGGCATCTTCTGTTATTGTCCAATGTTCTTCGTCAAGCCTTTCTCTCTTTTTCCCTTCAAATAAATGCTTTTGATTTCTGCCTTGAATGAGTGTTCCTGTATATACACGATTTTTAAGCACTTGTAATATTGTTGTCGGAATCCAAGCTCTTATAAGCTCATTTTCATCAGCTTTAGCTTTTCCAAACTTCCTATAATCAGTTGCTATATATACTTTCTTTTCAAACAGTAACTTTGAAATATCAAGTGTACTAAATCCCTTCAAATACGCATCAAAAATTTCTTTTACGATGGAAGCTGTATTTTCATCAACATATAACCGTCTTACTCCATCTTCATCTTTTCTTGCTGTATAGCCATAAGGAGCCGCACCACAGATGAATCCGCCTTGTTTGATCCTCATCTGATGAGAGCTTGATACTTTCTTTGAAATGTCTTTTGCATAAGTTTCATTTACAATATTCTTCAAGATTACCTCAAGAGATTTATTGGGATCTTCCATGTGAAAGGTATCCAGATTGTCATTAACCGCAATAAATCTTACTCCAAGAAACGGAAATATCTTTTCAATGAAGTTTCCAAGCTCCGTATAATTTCTTCCAAAGCGGGATAGGTCTTTTACAATAATGCAGTTGACTTTTCCCGTCCTTACTTCTCCCACAAGTTTTTCAAAGTCAGGTCTTTCAAATTCTGTCCCTGTCTTTGCGATGTCTTTATATATTCCAACCAAATTATGACCATCATTTTTCTTTATATAACTTTCACAAAGAGCAATTTGATTTTCAATGGAATCACTCGGCTTTTCTTTTTTATCTCTTGATATTCTTGTGTAAATCGCTGTTTGAAAACTGTTTCCGCTTTCTTTGCTTAACAGAGCTTCTTCCGCTTTTGCCCGCCTGTTCGCTGTCCTTGCCATCTACACCACCTCCTTCATCAGCTCGGAGGATTGCTTTGTGTAGTCGCTTAACTTATCCAGTATATCTGTAGTTTCATCATAGTTAAAATGGATTTCTATCCTTTTTTCTTCCAAAACATAGATTTTATCGACAAGTCTTACAAGAAGCCCTCTTTCTAAGGTGCTTATATTCCTGTACTTTTTAATATCTGACAGGAAGTTTTTGTTTCCCAAACTCTTTTGATAGAGTCTTGAAATTTCTTTATTCTGCTTTTCTAAAATCAGTTCGCTTTCTACGATACGGTTTGTATAAAACTCTCTCATACCGTAAAATTCTTCTTCAGAAATGATTCCTTCTTTTAAGTCCTGATACAGAGCCGATTTTAAAAGTTCAAACTTTGCCTTGCTTTTCTTGGTATACTCCTGTCTTTTATCTATTTTCTGAAAAAGCTCATAAGATACTTCCATTTCTCTTATCTCTTCTGAAATGCTTTCATACTTCCCAAGAGAGTTGATATAATGGCAAATCATCTCAAGTACGCTTAGCTTTAATTCTTCCTGTTTGATTGAATGCCTGCTGCACTCTTTTCCTTTGTTGTACTGGGAGCAGATATAGTAAATAGTGGGAGTTTTCCCTCTCTTATCGACTTTCTTTGTCATCTGAGCATTACAGTCCTTGCAAAATAAAAGACCTGAAAACAAATCCGCCTTCTCTCCGACATTTTTTGCCTTTATATCACATTTCAAAAGTTTTTGGGCAATTTCAAAGTCATAAATATCAATAATAGCTTCATGATTGTCCTCGATTTCAATCCAATCGCTTCTATCCTTGGAAACCACCTTATCCAGCTTATAGTTTATCTTTTCCCGTTTTCCCTGTTGCAGTGTTCCGATATAGATTTCATTGGTTAAAATACGATTAACTGCCGGCGTATCCCATTTGGCAACCGCCTTTGTGCTGAAGCCTGTCTTATACCTTATTCCCTTTGCCTTTTTATGCTCCATCGGTGATGGGATTCCATTATCGTTTAAGTGTTTGGCAATAGAGTAGGAGCTGTACCCCTCAAGCTTCATTGAAAAGATTTTACGCACCACATATTCCGCTTCTTTATCAATTACTATTTTGTGCTTATCTTCCTTATCTTTTTCATAGCCGTAAGGAGCATAGTTTGATATAAACTGTCCCTGTTTTCTCTTTACCTTGCAGACACTTCTGACCTTTGCGGAAGTATCCCTACAATAATTGTCATTGATGAAGCTTTTAAACGGAATGACCAAGTTCTTTTCCGTTTCACTGGCTGTATAGCTGTCATAATTATCATTTAGGGCAATAAATCTTATATCAAGAGAGGGAAATACTCTTTGCAGGTATCTTCCGCTATCAATATAATCTCTGCCAAATCTGGATAAGTCTTTTACAACAATGCAGTTAATTCTCCCTGTGATGACATCTTCCATCATTTTCTTAAATGCCGGTCTTTCAAAGTTTATACCTGAATATCCGTCATCGACATATTCTTCTATCAGCTCCATATCCTCATTTTTATCAATGAAGTCATTAATCTGAAGTCTTTGGTTGGAAATGCTGTTGCTTTCCACCTTAAAGCCTTTATCATATTTTTCATCATCTTGTGATAATCTGAGATACATGGCAACTTTGAGAACATCTGTATCTAAATTATTTTTAGACATAACAAAACCTCCAAACTTTCATATTCTTTTTTAAGGAGAAATATGATAACTTGGAGTCTTTCAGCTCTTATGAAGTTGTATCCCTATTTGGTTAGTATTATACCATAGATTTGTAAAAAAGTCTGCCCCTTTTATCATATTTTTAATCAAGCAGCATTGCTTTCTTTTTTAGATATGACAGAAAACAATCCTCCAAACTTCTTCCATTCTCTGCATAGCTACATTTAACAATGACATTTCCGACTTTCATAAAGTACATGGAAAGCGGCTCTGCATTTTTCTTATCTTTTATATCTTCGATATCAGGGACAATTTTCCTGTCTATCTCTTCCGCTGACATGTTTTTATATCTTGCTAATTCTTCTACATTCATTAGAAAACTCCTTTCCCTGTTGTTTTCTTTTTTAAGTTTTATGACATTGGTAGGTGTCTTGGCTGACAACATAGGAATCTCACCTCCGCCCCTTATTCAAGACGAGCCGGCATAAACTGTTGAAGTATCATTATCACCGCCTGTATCAACGAACAGACTGCCACATCTGTTTTTTATGTAATCTTATTTGTCGCTCACTTTCTTATTTCCTTGGTTTAACCAGTATTCATAAAACTGAAATCTCTCAGCAGAAAGGTCTTGGCGTAAGTCATAATTCTCCACAAGCAGATAAAGTCCTACCTTGGTCTATTCAGTTGTCAAAGAACAATATTTGAAAGGGATTGTTTTCTCTACATTTTCCTATTTGCCATAAGCAGGCGTATCTCTTACCGAAGAAAGTAAAGGAGGTCAAACTCCCCTTCACTTTACATAAGGAAAATTTGACCCCTTTGGTTACCGAAGTTTTAAAGTTCTTCGATGAATTTTTTCAGCTTTTCAAGAATTTTGTTTCTTCTTTTGATTAAGGCTGGATGTGTAATACTTTTAAGCTTTGCCACTGAACGAACCGTTTCATCATTGAAATACAAGCGTTCAATAATATCTCTTTCTTCTGCATTGAGTCTTGATATAGCATTTCTGACTGCTTCAATCATCATCTGTGTTTCAACAATCTTTTCTACATCAACACTTTCATCGACAATATTATCTACATAATGTCCATCATGATCCAACGATGAAAAAAAGAGCAAGTGGTTTTTCTTGTCCACCTGCTCTAAATACTTTTCGTGTTCTTTTTCTCGCCAGTAGACTTTATATATCTGCTCGCTGACTTTAACCCTTTGTCCGTTGACATAAAGGTAATATTCTTTTGGCATTTAATTTCCTCCATTTCTTTTTTTGTCTGCGTTTTTAGACAAAAAAAGGAGGACTTCTGCACATAGGCATAAAAAGTCCTCTAAAATGAAAAAAATCTATTATAAAATTTATTTTATGGAATATTATAAAAAATACTATTCATAACTTCTCGTTTTTCTTGCGTTTTTATCATATGTCCCTCTTGTAATTTACTAATATATGCATTTTCATAAATACGTGAAATCAATCACTTTATCACAAACTGACTCTAAAAACTCAACATCATGGGATATTATTAAAATCAACTTATCTTCTTCCTTTACTTTCTTTATGTTTTTAGCTACTATTTTCATATTTCTATAGTCCAATCCACTGGTTGGTTCATCGAAAAATAGAATTTTCTTGTCGGATAGTAAAGCGGATAAGATAATTACTCTCTGTTTTTGTCCTCCTGACAAGGTGTGAGGATTCCTATCACTGATATTTTTCAACTCCATATCTTTTAGCCAAGTATCTAAAACATAATCATCTTTAATATTTGATGTTAATACTATTTCATCTTTAACGCTGTCTGTGAATAACTGATAGTTCACTTCCTGCATAATAAGCAGGCTCTCATTTAGCCTACTTTTTATATTTAAACAAAACATAGATTTCTAATTATCCTTTTAAATCTCATTAAATGCTCGCAA
>ERZ773035.746-NODE-746-length-25538-cov-15.655300_pt1 | contig 25538 bp, 33 predicted proteins | sample MGYA00511487_ERZ773035 | MGnify/ENA primary metagenome ERZ773035 (study PRJEB29015, sample SAMEA2737985) | human oral metagenome | biome: human oral; feature: human-associated habitat; material: dental | place: China | collected 2024 ...
TGAAAAATAATGAGTTGGCAACCAAACTAGAAAGGCTAAATGGTGCAAAATGCAGATCCTCTTCTTTAAAATAGACAAGATAGGAGAGGTGAAAGACTATAAGAAGTGCCCATTTACCTACTTTTCAACCAAAATTTTCGCTAGAACGGAGCGAAAAGAAAAGCCGTTTTGTAAAACAAAAATAATAATTTTAAGTTTCAGGGTTGGTGGGTTAATGAGTTGGTGAGTTGGTGAGTTGGCGAGTTGGCGAGTTGGTGAGTTGGCGAGTTGGCGAGTTGGTGAGTTGGCGAGTTGGTGAGTTGGTAAGTTGATGTGTTGGTGAGTTATGAGTTGGTAAGTTGATGTGTTGGTGAGTTTGTGAAATACCGTTTAGCCTGTTCGATAAACCAACACGACACTCCTCACCACCCCGAACTAGCCTTGTTCAACGGGTGATGTACACGCACTTGGCGGAAACAGCCAGTGCAGAAGATAAAGCAGCACCTTAGTCCTTGTTTTAATGGAAGATGCACTCGTACATCCCATAAAAGAAGTGAAAGCCGTTAGGGTTGATGGTGTCTTAATCCTTGTTTTAATGGAAGATGCACTCGTACGGGTAAGCAAGGACTTGTCTCAGCTTAACGTTGACGAGTCTTAATCCTTGTTTTAATGGAAGATGCACTCGTACAAAGCTATTGAAGGCTTTATCGCTGACGAAAGTGGGTCTTAATCCTTGTTTTAATGGAAGATGCACTCGTACGATATGTCAGTTTACAAACAGTACAAGATTACTGAAGTCTTAATCCTTGTTTTAATGGAAGATGCACTCGTACCGCATTAGTTTTCCTTCTTAAGAGGAGGGGCAAGAATGTCTTAATCCTTGTTTTAATGGAAGATGCACTCGTACGAACTTAATAAGAAGGAGGAGGCCTATTATAAGGATGTCTTAATCCTTGTTTTAATGGAAGATGCACTCGTACAGGGTAAATCTCCAGCTTAAGGCTGGTGACGAGCTGTCTTAATCCTTGTTGTAATGGAAGATGCACTCGCACTTTGCAACAAGAAAAGAAAGAAGTACTTATAAAAGTCTTAATCCTTGTTGTAATGGAAGATGCACTCGCACTTCAAGCTGTAGTGGTGTCTTCTCAGTATGGGGCTTGTCTTAATCCTTGTTGTAATGGAAGATGCACTCGCACTCTTGACCAGAATAGTCAGTTGGCTGAAGGTGAGTTGGTGTCTTAATCCTTGTTGTAATGGAAGATGCACTCGCACTTATAAAAGATTATAATCTTGATAAAGGTGAGCTTGTCTTAATCCTTGTTGTAATGGAAGATGCACTCGCACTCTCAAATGATTCTTCATTGGGAGAAGGAGAGCTAGTGTCTTAATCCTTGTTGTAATGGAAGATGCACTCGCACAAACTTCAACAAAATGGAAAAGAAATCTATATTCAGGTCTTAATCCTTGTTGTAATGGAAGATGCACTCGCACACCCCTCAAGAAATTGCCTCAGTAGAGAGTGCAGAGGTGTCTTAATCCTTGTTGTAATGGAAGATGCACTCGCACAATAAAAAAAAATCGGGTCGAAGATCCAAAAGCCTGTCTTAATCCTTGTTGTAATGGAAGATGCACTCGCACTGCAAAACTTGGGTTATGCTTTGTTTAAGCGCATTGTAAGACTTGATAGTGCATCGTAAGACATGTTTTTAACAAATATTACGTACCTTTTAAGCGAGTGCAAAATTACAAAGAATTAATGAGACGGACAAACATTTAGCGTTAAATCAAACAAAACGAAAGCACAATCAACTGCCTGTAAACCATGGGGAGACATTCGGTACGGCATCCTTCGCCTTACTTCCAAGCAACAGGTATCGGGTGCAGGTCTTTTGCAGTTACGATAAGCCTTAAATACGCCCTGTTTATTTACCCCTTCTCTCGCGCACGCGCGCGTTCCTATCTATATAAGCATTTTTAGTTTGGTTCTAGAGTGACGAGAAGGCAAGTGAACGAGAGAACGAAAGTGCAAGGTGATTAGGTTACGAGTTAACGAATTGACAAGTTAGCAAGCTGACAAGTTAACAAGTCAGCAAACTAACAAGTTAACAAGCTGACAAGCTAACAACCTTACAAGTTAACGAGACTACAAGTTAAGTTAATACGCGCAGCCATCTTTTCACCTTTTCATCTTTAGGAGTTAAGGAGTTAAGCCAAATGCTTTGTTGGCGTTAGCCATTTTTTCACCTTTTCACCCTTTCAACTTTTCACCTTTACTAAGCCTTTTCACCTTTACTAAACCTTTTCACCTCTACAACGTTTATCGCCTTTATCAAGCCGCGACACAAAAAAAGTTGCCATAAAATTTCTTAATCATAAGAAAAATGTGTAAGTTTGCAATACTGCAACCAACAAGTGGAGACGACACACGCCCCACACCGCCAACCTAATGGCTGAACAACACGATGCACACAAGCTACGTAAGCACGCAAACAGCCACAAGGACGGGAACGCAAACTACACTAAATCAACCATTTGCCGATGAACAAGCTAAAAACCCTTACCATCCAATTTGAGACACAACTTCTACAAACCGACATACAACGATTTAGGGGAGCGATTATCAAATTGCTGCCACAGAAAGACGTGCTGTTTCATAACCACACCAAGGAAGGCGGCTACCGCTATGCCTACCCCCTGATACAATACAAGCGACTGAACAACAAGGCCGCATTGTTTTGCATTGGCGAGGGAGTGGAGAACATCGGCGTGCTGTTCGCCTCGAACAACTTCAACGTGCGCATCGGCAACAAGCGACATTGCCTGCAAATAGAAGAGGTGAACGCCAAACAGGTGGACATTGCATGCGAAGAAGGGCAAGTGTTTGCCTACCAACTTACCGACTGGCTGCCACTGAACGAAGAAAACCACGCGGCCTTTGCACAAGCCGACGACGAGCAACGCCTGCAAATGCTGCAACGCATACTAACGGGCAACATCCTTTCGATGCTCAAAGGCGTGGGCATAAGGGTTGAACAGCGCATAGAAGTGTGCATCACCAGCGTAAAAGAACGTGCGTGCGTGCCCTTCAAGGGCGTAAAGCTATATTGCGCCAACGTAGGCTTCGTGTCTAACGTGCGCCTACCCCAGCATGTGGGCTTAGGCAAGCACGCCAGTGTGGGCTATGGCATACTTACTGCACCTAACAACGACTAATAACAAACACGATAAGGCTATGGAAAAATATCTATATGGAACCTCGGTGCAAGGCATTCAGGGCTTCATCTTCCAGACCAACCAACTAGACGACATTTCCGGAGCAAGCGAACTGGTGGAGAACATCTGCACCAAGATGTTTAAGGAGACGGTTGGCGAAGGATTCAACGAAAAGAGTAACGCGGTTATCATGGCTGCGGGCAACGTGAAGTACGTGTTCGACACACGAGAACAGTGCGAACACGTGGTGCGAAACTTCCCACGCAAGGTGCAAGAGTGTGCGCCAGGCATAACATTCAGTCAGGCAGTGGTTAAATTCGACGACGAAAAACACTTTGAAAAGGCCGTCGAAGAGCTGGAAAAGAAACTAAAAACACAACGCAACCTGCACCAAACACCGCTCGAACTGGGCGTGCTGGGATGCCAACGGGCGGCAAAAACGGGCATGCCCGTTGTGAAAATATGGAACGGAGAAGAACTGGATGCCGCCACATATGCCAAACGGATGGCAAGGAAAGACTGCGGCAACAGACTATACATCAAAAGTATGGTGGGCGAAACCAACAAGGACGAGAACGACTTCAAGTTTAAAGAAGAACTGGACATAAAAGACCTGACGGGCAAAAACGACTGGATTGCCATTGTGCACATAGACGGAAACGGTCTGGGAACGGTGGTGCAAAAGCTAGGAAAGGACCGCGAGAAGTTCAGGGAGTTTTCGTACCTGCTAGACCAAGCCACCACTAAGGCGGCCAACAAAGCCTTTGAAACGATTAAAGCGCAAGAGAATTTTAGCCTCGGCAAGCTGCCTTTCTGCCCCGTTGTGCTTGGCGGCGACGACCTAACGGTCATCATCCGCGGCGACTTGGCTATGCCGTATGCGCAAAAATTCATCGCCGAGTTTGAAGACGAAACCAGTAAAGGCAAGCTAGGCGGACTGCTGAAAGAGGCCAACCTTTGTGGACTTACGGCCTGTGGGGGTATTGCCTATATCAAAGCTTCGTTCCCGTTCTACTACGGATACAAGCTGGCCGAGGACCTTTGCCATGCCGCTAAGACCGATGCTAAGGAAACAAACAAGGAACATGTGCCCTCGTGCCTAATGTTCCATAAGGTGCAAGACAGCTTTGTGCAATCGTACAAAGACATTAAGGCACGCGAACTAGAACTTAAACCCAAAGACGACGGTAAAGACAAGGCCGCCAAAAACGGGCAGAACGCACCTGCTACGCCCAAGAAAACGCTGTGTTACGGCCCTTATTACCTGGATGAACAAGAAAACTACAAAACCATATACTGGCTGAACGAAATGGTAAAGAGACTTGGGAAAGCAGAAAACGAAGGACTAAAAGCGGGCGTAAGGCAATGGCTAAGCTTGATGCACGAGAGCCAAGCGGCTGCCGAACAACGCCGTAAACGCCTTGAAAGCTTAATCAGCGACACGGAGTTATTACATAACCTTACCGATGCTGTGCGCCGAAAAAGCAACAACAAACCGGGCGAAGAGGAGCAAACAGAGCACTACGCCGCCTACGACGTACTGGCTTATTACACCATTAACAATCAAGAAACCAACAACTAGGGTATGAAAAATCTTAAATACAGCATCCAATTTTACACCAATTGGCATTGCGGCTCGGGGCAGGCAGCCGGTGCCGACGTTGATGCACTGGTGGTTAAAGATGCACAAGGGCTGCCTTTTGTACCAGGCAAAACCATAAAGGGACTGTGGTGCGCGAGGCCCTTGCCTACACCCTTTCGCAAGAAAACAAATCGAAAGGCATGCTAACCAACATCTGCGGACAGTTTAAAGACAAAGACAACTGCACCAAGGGACGCGCCTTTTTCACCGATGCCACACTGCACGAGGACGAAAAAAACGTAATAACAAGTGAAAAGCTGGCGCGTTTTCTTTACCAATCGGTGTCGGCCACAGCCATCGGCAACGATGGAATTGCCAAAGACAAATCGTTGCGCAAGACCGAAACAACCGTGCCTTGCAAACTATACGGACAAATAATGAACCTTGAAGACCAAGAGGCACACGAGGTGGAACGGGCTCTGATGATGATTAAACGACTGGGCGCAGGCCGCACCCGCGGTTATGGACGATGTGAAATAAGCATGGAGGAAAAGCGATGAAAACGATACAACTACAATGCACGCTGCTATCCGACGTGATAATCAGCGAGACTTCGGCCACAACGGGCAACCGCCATTCGTTGGATTTCATTCCCGGAAACAACTTCCTTGGCATTGCCGCAAGTAAGCTTTACGACAAAGAAAACGAGAAAACGCACTTGCTTTTCCATAGCGGCAAAGTGCGTTTCGGCGATGCCCACCCCTCGTTGTCGGGCATTAGGGGCGTTCGTATTCCTGCCGTTCTTTTTACGCCTAAACTTAAAGATGGAGCAGACGAACGCTACCTTCACCACCTCTTGCCCGCAGACCTACCCAAAGAAATTCGTGAAAAGCAGCTGAAACAATGCCGCGATGGTTTCTATGTATTTGATGGAGAACAAGCCACAGAGGTAAATATAGGTAAGACGTTCGCCTTAAAGTCGGCCTACGACAGCGAAAACCGCTGTTCGCAAGACCACCAACTCTTTGGTTACGAGGCCTTGAACAAGGGGCTTATCCTATATTTTGAAGTGGAACTTGACGACGATGCCACACAATATGCCGAGGAACTGACTGCCGCCCTCTGCGGAACGCGCCATTTGGGGCGTTCGCGTACGGCGCAATATGGCTTGGTGGAGATAAAGCAGGCTTCGTTCCAACAACTTAAAAGCGATGCCGCAGTGGCCAACGAAGAGGTGTTGGTGTATGCCGACGGCCGCCTAATATTCTTAGACGAGCATGGCCTGCCCACCTTCCAACCCACACTTCGGCAGCTCGGTTTCGAGGGCGAAGGCGAAATTTTGTGGCACAAGTGTCAAGTGCGCACATTTAGTTACGCGCCTTGGAACTTTAAACGGCAAGCCTTCGACAGCCAACGATGCGGCATAGAGAAAGGTAGCGTGTTTGTTGTAAAGGCCAACAACACGCCTAAACCCGCCAGCTACATTGGGCATTACAAACAAGAGGGCTTTGGCCGAGTGGTTTACAACCCCGAAATTCTCAGCCTAAACAAGGCAGACCAAGAGGGAAAAGCCAAGTTTAACTTTGGAAAACAAAAGGAAGCAACAAGCAATGAACCACCTAAAGAGGTAAAGGAAACACCCTTGCTGGCCTATCTGAAACGGGCGCAAGAGAAAGAAAAACGCGTGTTTGACGTTCAAAAGGTGGTGAACCAATTTGTGACGGACAACAAAGGGAAATTTAATGGCGAACGCTTTGCCTCGCAATGGGGTTCGATACGGAGCTTGGCCATGATTACTTCTGATGCAACAGAACTGGAAAAAAGTGTGATAACATTCCTCGACCACGGCGTTGCCAAACAGCAATGGGATGAGAACGGCCGCAGAAAATGTTTAGAAGAGGTTATGGACACGCCAAACATCAGCCTGCAAGAACTACTGATTAACCTCGCCTCGGAGATGGCCAAAAGATGTAAGAACTAACAATGAACGCTATGCAAACAACCACATACAACACGCGCCTCATCGCCCGCGTAACGATAGAGGCTACAACGCCCTTGGCCATTGGCTCTGGCAAGAAGTCGATATTGACCGATGCCACCATCAATCGCGATGCCAACGACCTGCCATTCATACCAGGCACAACGCTGGCAGGACTGATAAGACATGCCATAGACGAAGAGCTGGCCGACCGCCTGATGGGCTTCATCAAAAAGAAAAACGACAAGAAGGACGAGTACGAGGTGGAGGGTTCGCGCCTCATCGTAACCGAAGCCAAGCTGCTGAACCGCAAAGGAAAGGCCATAGACGGCCTGCTTAACCTTGAAACAGCATACAACGATGAGGACAGGGCGTTTTTAGACGACTTTAAACACGCCCCCATTAGGCAGCATGCCAAGATAAACCACCGCGGCGTTACCGAAGACAAAGGGAAATTCGACGAGGAAGTGGTACCTAAGGGCGCACGTTTCTGCTTTGAAATGGAGCTGATGGCCAACCCCAAAAGCGAAGAAGAACTTGCAGAATATAAACAAGACTTCAAGGATTTGCTGAGAAAGCTGAGGGCCGATGGGTTCAGGGTTGGCGGAAAAAGTCGCAACGGCTTTGGCAAAATAGAGGTTGTTGGGGAGGCTTGTCTTTATCGCGAGCTAGACCTTAGCCTGCCTGCCGACTTAGATTTGTACCTTAAAAAGAGCGCAAGTCTGGCCGAAACGTGGGACGGATTTGAGCCTCTTGAACTAGAAAAGCCCCAAGAGAACCGCTATACGCGGTACAAACTGGAAATAACCCCCAAAGATTTCTTGTTTTTCGGGTCGGGCTTTGGCAACGAAGATGTAGACCATAGCTATATCAAAGAGCAGCATATTACATGGGACGGCGATGGCAACAGCGGCCGATGGCACAGCCAAGACCTTTCGCTCGTTGTGCCGGCATCGTCGGTTAAAGGGGCTTTGGCACATCGCACGGCCTTTCATTTCAATAAACTAGCCGAACGTTTTGCAGACGATATACCCGCCGAAGAATTAGCAAACCATTCGGGTAAGCACAACGAGGCCGTGTGTGCACTGTTTGGAAGTGAGGGGAACGACGACAAATACGAATCCAACAAGAAGGAGAACGCCACGGAGAGGTGTGATGGGAAACGGCGCGGACACGTGTTGTTTGCCGACATCATTAAGCTTAAAAACAAGAAGACAGAAGCAAAAATACACAACCACGTAAAGATAGACCGCTTTACGGGTGGAGCCATCGAGGGTGCATTGTTCGACGAAGAGGCACTACTCGCCCATCCTGATGAGCCTGAGATGCTTGAGTTAGAACTGCTCGTAGACGTAGACGAGCGGATAAACGAAGACCAACGCATCATCCTAGCCTTTGAAGAAGCTCTTAAAGACGTGTGCAAAGGCTTGCTGCCCTTGGGCGGGAACGTAAACAAAGGCTACGGCCAATTTGAAGGAAAACTATTAAAAGACGGAAACTGCATCTATGAGTAAGATTGAAATTAAAGATATAGACTTTGGGCTTTGCTATGAGGGTTACCTCTGGATGAGCAACGAAAACAAGCCACGCGTGTTTTCTCCTGCGGCAGTGATAAGCCGCACACCACTAGAGACACAAAACCCCTTCGTAGTAGAAGGTTACCTATATAATAAGGAGCAGGGCGTGTCCATCACCATCAAGTCGCTCGATGGAGAGCTGTGCATCCACCGTTTCGACGTGCAAGAAAGCGATTTCAATAGCTCCGAGGTGACGCAGGTGGCGTATCATTCACACCGCATGGACGGTAAGCGCTTGCACTTTCTGCGCTATTGGGCAGCCAAACCCGACGAGGCATGTCTCGGCATGGAGGTGCTGACCGTAGAGAAAATGGTTTTTGTGGGATTTAAAAAGTAAAGTAATCATGGACAAGAATAGCATTATCAAGTCGCCATACAACTTCGTTCCGCTGAGCGAAGAGGTTTACACGCCCACTTGGGCCGACAAAATATCACAAGATGTGCCCTTCAAGGATGGCGTTAGCGGAAAGATACAGCTGCGAATAACGGCCGAAACGCCCATCTTTATACGCAACGGACAGAAACAGGACAAAGAAAAAGACCGCAACAAGGACGGACAAACAGCCAAACAAGATGCCGACAAGAAGCCCCAAAAATTCAGCCAAACACGCGATGGCCGTTTCTATATACCCGCCACCAGCATTAAGGGCGAAGTGAGAAATGTGCTTGAAATAATGAGTTTCGGGCGCATGATGGTGGACGAGAGGGCGAAGTTTGCACATAGGGAGTGGGATCAGCCAAAGATTTATCCTTTGAAAGACGTAAAGAACCAACAGGAAATTCACTGCGGTTGGCTTCGCAAAAATCCCAATTCTAGCGATTACGAAATTATAGACTGTGGCAAACCGCGCCGTATTCACCATACGGACCTGGACGCTTATTTTGGTAAGAAAGTGATGGAAGAGAACTTCTCTACCAAGGGAAACCCATTGTTCAATAAGAGTAAGTCTACAAAAGAAGAAGACAACTCGCAGAAAACAATGGCCTTTAAATATGGTGTGATAAAGAAAGCAGGGTTGGAAGGCCTGCTTGAAAACCTTCATTACGCTCCGAGAGAGGCAACAGAGACGAGGGGATTCGCCAACTGCGTTGCCCATTGCGAGAGCTCTAGCACAGTTGGAACCATCGTAATGACAGGACAATCGGCATCGTGGAAAAACGATTTGGAGCATAACAACGCCAAGATACACGAATTTGTGTTCCCCGATGAAGTTATAGAAACCCACCCATTTCCCGAAGAGGATTTCGAGCACTTCAAGTTCATCTACTCGCGCGATAAGAAAGAATGGAAGTTCATTAACGACCGACTAAAAAAAGAACGCGGCTGTCCTGTGTTTTTCAGGATAGAAGACGAAGAGGTGAGCGACATGGGACTTGCCTTCATGTATAAGCTGCCTTACAAGCGAAGTGTTTACAAAAGCCTTCTACCTAATCACCATAAGGTAGAAGTACAGCCTGATCTTGCCGAATGCATCTTCGGATACATCAACCAGAAATCACCAAGTGAGAAAGGCAAGAACACGCACAAGAACACGCTTTCGCTTAAAGGGCGCGTGCAATTCGGGCACGCTTTCTCTTCGAATGCAAAAGAAGGAAGTGAGGTGAAGCTTACACTAGGTTCGCCCAAAGCATCCTACTACCCTTTGTACATACAGCAAGACGCTGCTAACGGTTCTACAAAATTATCGGGGGAAAAATACAAGACGTATGACGACGGACACCCTTCGGGTTGGAAACGCTACGTGATGAAGAAAGAGTTTGCCCCCGACAGTTCGGGAACCGACAATACCGATACCATCATCAAGCCCATTCAAGCCGGTGCTACCTTTACATGCGACATCCTGTTTCACAACCTTCGCCCCATTGAGCTGGGTGCCCTACTATCCGCTTTAACGTTCCACAACACCCCAGGATGTCGGCATCAATTGGGGCAAGGAAAACCCTATGGGTTTGGAAAGGTGAAGTACGATGTGGAATTAAGTGACCCACAAGACAATGATTGTACTTTCTACCTGAAACAATTCGAGGAAGAAATGAACAAATTCATCAGCAACTGGTGCAACCGGCGGCAAATAAGCGAGCTGATTACCCTTACTTGCCATCCGGTAGACACTTGGGACAAGAGGTTCAGATACATGAAGATGAGCAACAATGCCGAAGAGAATGAGTTCGCTAAGGCACGTAAGGTTAATGAAGTGCTTCCGCCTTTCTCTGCTTTAATAGACTATACCTACACGGTTCAATCTATCATGAAACGCGAAAAAGAAGCAAAAAGGCAACAACAAGAGGCTGCAAGAGAACAAAACGAGCAGATACTTAAAAGCTTGGAAGGGCGTGTAGAAACTGTATTAGCAAGGGACTCCACAGCCATTGAGCCAAACAAGCTGGACACGCTGACCCACGAATTAAATCAATTCCATGAGCAACAAACCGACGAAGACATAAGAACAGATGTCAAAGTCCTGCTTAATCAAATAGATAATAAGAAAAAGGAACTTAAAGAAAAAGCAGGACTAGATGAGCAAGAAAGAGAATTCACGAAAGGGTTTGAAGCTTTTATCGAGCATGCGTCGTCGGTGCAAAAATGCTATTACGCATCACAGAAATGGATAAAATGCACTAAGAAGTTCGATAATGGCCGAAAACATCTCAACGACTCAGAAATAAAGTTGGTCTTTAAGAAAATTAAACTGGTGTATAAAGATACCGATAAAAAAGCCTGTACTTCTAAGAAAGACGGCCTAGTGTCAAAGTTCAAAGGCCTAATTCAAGACAGTTCGTTAGTGGAAGAGTTTTTCAAAAACATAACAAACCAACAATAGCTGCGCGCAATGAGCAAGATTCATATCGCCCTAGTGGGCGGCCAACCCATGCCCATACACGTTGGCATCGAGGAATTTAAGGCCGATAAGCTGATATTGGTTCACTCTAAAGAAAGCAAAGAATTGGCAGAAGGCATTCAACAGAGTGTGGACTTACCCTGCGAACTACAGCCATTCGAATCTGTTGACTACCCCAAAATTTACCAAGCAGCCGAAAAACTGCTTGGTAAATGTGGGCAATCAGAAACCATCATCAACATTTCGGGCGGCACAAAGCCTTGGACTGTGGCCTTCGTTCTGCTTGCACAGCAGTGTCCCAACACGTCTATTATATATGTAGACCAAAACAATGTGGGGTATAACCTCACCACTTCAGAAAAAAAATCTATCAGTTCTAAGCTCGACACGCAAACCATACTGCGGTACAACAACTATCCGTTGGGGTCGTATGCCAACTTCAAGGACATAACCGAGGCAGACCTGAAAGCGGCAAAAGACGTGGAGAAATTAAGGCAGAGCAACACCAGTGCCTTCAACGAACTAACCATTGCCAACAAAGAGGTGGAGTACAAACCAACAGGTAGGAAAGAAACCGCCCGAGGTTCGTACGTGGAGTGGGACAAAAAAGCGAACACCGCATACATGGTGTTAAAGAACAAATGGGGCGTTAATAAACTTAGATGCTCTTCGCCACACGTTATTCCCATCGTTTTTAATAGCGGATGGTTTGAATTTCAGGTTGCCGAAATGCTCTCACAATGGGAAAAAGCGCAAGAGGTTATTGTCAATGCAACGTTTGACTATTCTGACAAAGACACCAAAAACGAGATAGATGTCATTGTGAACATGGGCAACAAGCTGCTGTTTGTGGAGTGCAAAACACAGATAAAAAACCTCACAGACCTAGACAAATTCACCACGGCCGCTAAGAAATATGGCGGAATGGGCGTTAAAATGCTGTTCGTAACTAAAGAAAGGATGAACAACAAGGCTGAAGAGAAGTGCCGAGAAAACCGCATTATCCCTTTCAGCATCCAGTCTGGCGGTCTTATCGGCCCCGAAAAAGCACTCTTCGCACTGCTAGATAACGAGATGTCTAACATCAACACTAAGTAAAAAACACCATGCCACGCAAAGTATTCATATCCATATTAGGGACAGGCTTCTACGAAGAATGTGCCTATACAAAAGAGAAAGAGGAAGAGGAAGGGAAAGAGCAAAAGCCGTTCACATCTACCCCAACACGCTTTATTCAGCAGGCCTCGTTAGAGCTTGTTGGCGCAAATGGCTGGACGGAGGAAGACCGGGTGATTATCTTCCTCACTAAGAAAGCCAGAGAATTGAATTGGAACAAGACTATCACAGAACGAAAGCGCTATGGGAAAGAAACGCCCGAACCCTATAAAGGACTTGAGGCCGTGTTGCAAGAGATGGACTTAAAGGCCCAAGTAGAAGACAAAGACATAAAAGATGGGATGAACAAAGAGGAGATTTGGGAGGTGTTCCAAACCATTTACGACACGCTACAAGAGGGCGACGAACTGCATCTCGACCTCACTCACAGCTTTCGTTTCCTCCCCATGCTTCTCCTCGTATTGGGCAATTACGCCAAGTTTCTTAAAGGCATCACCATCAAGAACATCGTTTACGGCAACTATGAGGCGCGCAACGCCCAAAATGAAGCCCCCATCATCAGTCTGCTTCCCCTTGTTAGCCTGCAAGATTGGACCTTCGCCGCCGCAAACTATTTGCAAAACGGAAGGGCAACGCAACTTCAAACCTTGGTAAACAAAGAACTATCGCCCATATTAAAAAAAGCAATGGGAGCAGATAAAGATGCAAGCGCATTAAACCAGTATTTCAATGCACTAGCAGAACTAAGCGGATTCATTCTTAATTGCAGGGGGAAAGATATTAGAGTAGGAAAAAAAATCTATACCATTCACAATGCAGAAAAACGTATTGAGAAAATTATCATTCCACCAATGGTGCCTATCTTCAACAAGATACACCAACCTTTACTAGCCTTTTCGCCCACAGACAATATCCTAAACGGCTTTTATGCTGCACAATGGAGTCTTAACAAACAACTACATCAGCAAGCAATAACGCTCTTACAAGAGACCGTTGTTTCGCTTTTGTGCCAAGAAAATGGACTAGACTTATTAGATAAGAATCAGAGAACACTCATTAATAAGGCCTTTGCGATAGCTAGCGATAAGATACCCGAAAGCAAATGGACCTTATCAGAAGACGGTGAAGCGGGTTCTGAAAAACAAAAAGAAATTATCAAGCGTTTGATACAGCAGCCCAACATCATTGAACTTGCCAACACGTTTAAAGAGATTACGAATATACGTAACGACTTTAATCATGCAGGAGAAGACCGCGGAGGAGCTAGAACTGTAAAGAGTATTACCTGCGGTATCGAAAAATACCTAAACATAACCCTCGACTATCTAGGTATTTCCAACTCTGCCGTTACCTCTCCTACCCATCCCCACCCCCAGTCCACCCTCTTCATCAACCTCTCCAACCATCCCTCTTCCACATGGCAACCCGCACAATTGGAGGCCGCAAGGCAATATGGAGAGATAATAGACATCGACTTCCCCACTGTTGATGCCCTTTGTGAGTCAGAAATGGTTGACCACCTGGCCAACCAATATGCGCAAGACATCATCAATAGGGGTGCGCCAACGTGCATAACCGCCCACGTGATGGGCGAAATGACCCTCACTTTCCGCATCGTAGAGTTGCTCAAAGCCCAAGGAATACGCTGTGTGGCATCTACCACAGAACGCATTGTAACCGACCTAAGCGACAACCGAAAGGAAACGCTGTTCTCCTTTGTGCAGTTCAGGGAGTATTGATTTGAGCTTTTAAGTAAACAAAAAACAGCAAGCACCTTAGCGAGCGATTTTTTAGAACAGACCCATATGGGTAAAAGAAAAATAGTATTTTATAAGCAATAGCCTTTAAACAACAAGCAGCAGCACGCGCAGGTGGCTTCGTACAAGCATGTTGTAGCCACACTACAAAAGGCTTGTACCCACACTACAAGGTGCTTGTAGCCCCACTACAAACGGCTTGTAGCCCCACTACAAGCCCCTTTGTACAGATGCGATGCAGGCAAAGCTTGCTGGCAGGTGCATTTCTGAAACCAATTCTTTTCAACTAGATGTATTTTTGAAAGAGATGAACAACAACGCTAACGCGCCCCAAATAACGCTAACCCCGACACAACAACGGGTGTTAGACCACATGTTGCGTTTCATCGACAGCCCCCAACAGGTGTTCATCCTCACGGGATATGCAGGCACGGGAAAAACAACAATGATGAATGCCTTTGTTGCCGAGCTTGCAAAACGGGATGTTCAGCACATCCTCATGGCCTCAACAGGTCGTGCCGCCAAGATATTAAGCAACCGCGCCAACTGCAAGGCCACCACCGTGCACAGCAACATCTATACCTTCAACGACTTTAATCGCGACATCGGCAAGATGGCCGAACAACTTGAAAAGCAACAACTAATGGAGAGCGACGGGCAATTGCTACTTCAATTCACCCCCATGAGCATCGAGCCCACAGCGCAAAAGCACATCTATATTATCGACGAGGCCTCGATGATTTCAGACGAAGAGGACCGCAACCCCACGCAAGCGCTCTTCGGCTCGGGTCGCGTGTTGCACGACTTGCTTACCTACGACCCCTCCGGCAAGTTCCTTTTCGTGGGCGACGAATGCCAACTTCCCCCCATCGGGCAGCCCTTCTCGCCCGCACTCTCGCCCCAATACTTCCGCGAGAAGTTCAACATCGAGGCCGTTCACTACCAGCTAACGCAAATCATGCGCCAGCAATCAGACAACGACATCATTGTGGCGGCCAACAAGATAAGGCAGCTTTACCAAGACCCGCCACAGGTTAAGTGGGGAAAATTCCCTCTTCGCAACCGCAAGCACGTGCGCCTTTACCCCTCACAGCTGCAACTGCTCAACGCCTACATCCGCAACATCAAGGACAACGGTTTCAATTCCGCCACCTTGATTTGCGGCACCAACCGCCTCTGTCTCTCGCTAACCAACCTTATTCGCCCCTCCCTAGGCTTTAACCAGCCCGTGCTAATGCCAGGCGAACTGTTACTTGTTACGCAAAACAACTGCCTGTCTGGCCTGATGAACGGCGACTTGGTAAAGGTTCTCCAACTAGGAACATGCAAACGCCGCGCAGGCTTAACCTTCCTCGAAGTAGAAGTAGAAGAACTTTTCACGCATCGCGTGGTCAAACAAATGCTCATCGAAGACATACTCTACTCCTCGCACTCCAACCTCAAACAGTACGACCAGCAGGCACTCTTCATCGATTACTACCACCGCATGAAAGACAAAAAGATAGGCCACAAGTCGCAAGAGTTTAAAGACCGCATGCGAACCGACCCCTACCTCAACGCCATCCGAGCCGTGTATGGCTATGCCCTCACCTGCCATAAAGCACAAGGCGGAGAGTGGAAAGACGTGTACCTGGACATTCCCCGAAAGTTTAGCTTTGAAACGAGCAAGCCCCAATACCAATGGGTTTACACCGCTGTAACCCGCGCCGCCGACCAACTGCACATCGTAGACGACTTCTTTATCGCATAACCACCCACAACCTAAAACACAACCGCAATGGAACTAATACTCAACACCTATGGCGTTTCGCTCAACCGCGACAACCAAGGCTTCGTCATCACCACCGCCGATGGCCGCCAGCGCATCCCTGCCGCAGGCATCAAGAGCATACAGATAAGCAAGGGCGCACAGATAACGAGCGATGCCGTGATGCTGGCCGTTGAACAAGAGATTGAAGTGCTGTTCATGGACAAGACCGGAAACCCCATCGGCAGAATATGGAGTCCGCGCTACGGCTCTATCTCCACCATCAGGAAAGGGCAGCTCAACTTCACCTTCTCGTCCGAAGCCGTTGAATGGATAAAGGGCGTTATCGCCCAGAAGATTGAAAACCAACAAGCACTGATGCTGCTGTTCAACACGGCCGACTCGCCACAAGCCAACGTAGACAAGAGCATACGCCGACTGGAAGACTACCGCAACAAGGTTTCGGCAGAGCAAGGCGACATCGTTAACGACATCGCACCCACACTGCGCGGCTGGGAAGGACTTGCATCAAAGATTTACTTTGCCACCATCAACGCCTTTATTCCGCCTCAATATCGTTTCGAAAGCCGAAGCCAGCACCCTGCCACCGATGTGGCCAATGCCCTGCTTAACTATGGCTACGGACTGCTTTACGGCAAGATTGAGGGCGAAATGATTAAGGCAGGCATCGACCCTTACGTTGGCATCATGCACCGCGACGACTACAACCGCCCCGTCTTGGTGTACGATGTAATTGAGCTTTACCGCATTTGGGTAGACTATGTGGTGTATAGCCTGCTGGCACAAAACGTGGTTACCGACGAATACTACTCCGTTAGGCCAGACGGCTCCTACTGGTTAGAACCGCTTGGCCGGCGCGTACTCATCCAATCGCTTAACGATTACATGGACGAAACCGTTACCATCAAAGGCGTAACGCGCTCGCGCCACACCTCCATGAAACTCTACGTGCAATCGCTAGCACAGAAATTCAAAACCTTCGATCTATGATTTCGTGCGGAAAAAACATACAGTCGGCTGCCGACCCGCTGCTCAAAATCAAAGAAGAGCAACTCTATCACAGCCTCATCAACCCGCGTCCCAACATCGAGGCGCGCATACGCCAGTTGCGTATCGTATATGCAATGGACACCAAACAATACGCCTCGCTTAAACGGACGTTGCCCTACGTGGTGTGCGGACACTTCACGCCCAACTTCCGAAAGAAAGAGAACTTTGCCTACACCGAGACTTTCATCCTCGACATCGACCACGTTTCGGAGAAAAATCTCGACCTTGCAACCGTTCGCCAACAGATACAAGCCGATACGCGCGTGCTGCTTTGTTTCGCATCGCCAGGCGAAGACGGGCTCAAAGTGATGTTCCGACTGTCCGAACGCTGTTACGACCCTGGCATCTACACGCTTTTCTATAAAGCCTTCGCACGCGATTTCTCCCTGCGCTACCACTTGGAACAGGCCATCGACAACAAGACATCTGATGTGGCACGCGCTTGTTTCATCAGCATAGACCGTAACGCCTACTACAATCCCGAATGCGAAGCCGTCAACATCAAGGCTTTCGTCAACTCCGACAATCCCATAGGCGTGGCCGACACACGCCATGAGCTTGAACAACACCAGAAAATGCAGAAAGAAACCTTTGCCACCTCACCCGAACCACGCCTAAAAGACCCGGATGCAGAGGTGCTGCAAAGAATTAAGCAACAGCTTAACAAAGACAAGGCCGCAACCAAACCCATATCCGAGGCCTTTGTTCCCGAACGGCTAAACGAGCTGGTTGAACCGCTTAAACAGCACATTCAGCAAACGGGGCTAGTGGTAACAGAGATTTCCAACATTCAATACGCCAAGAAAATAAAGGTGCGCATGGGCCAAAAAGATGCCGAAGTGAACCTCTTCTACGGCAAGCGGGGGTTCAGTGTGGTTATCTCGCCACGCCGAGGAACTAACGAAGAACTGAACGAAGTGGTGGCAAAGCTTATCGAACAGTTCGTTAACCAATAGCTGACAGCACATGAGAAAAAAGGCAAAGCCCCTACCCTACATTGAGGTGCTGCGCAAATTGGCGCGCGCCGGCGTTGCCCATTCGCCCGAAATAAACCGCCAAGTGGGCAACATCGAGGGCTTACCCACACTGCAACAGCGGGTAAACCATGTCCTAGGCATCGTAAACCTACCCCAACGAAAACCAACCAACATGCTCTTCTTCGTGATGTACGACATCGAAAGCGATAAGGTAAGGCGACACATAGCCAAATATCTTGAACGAAAGGGATGCACGCGCGTGCAACGTTCCATCTTCTTGGCCGACCTCGACACGGCCGACTATCAGGAGATTAAGACCGACCTTGCCGAAGTTCAGTCGCTCTACGACAACCACGACAGCATCATCGTCTGCCCCATCTCTACCGACCAACTGCGCGCCATGCGCATCATTGGCCAGCAAATAGACGTCGACATCATCACCCACAACCGCAACACGCTGTTCTTTTAACCCCAATCAACCGGCTAGAGCCTGTACTGGTTTTGTGTATTGTTGAGCATGTTGTCTGCCTTATCCTTGAAGGTGTAGCGCACTACATCAAGCTAATAAGACAGGTTATATGCCTACATCCAAACGAAAGATGAACAGGAAGCAATGCTAACAGCGTAAAGTATTTGATAAGAGGGCCTAATAACCGGTTGGGGTTTGGTGGGTATCTCTTTATTCTAACGGTATGTCCTTATGCGCTTCTGGCAGAAACACTTGTTTCTCACAGAAGCGCATAAGGACATTTTTCTTTCCCTTTCCCTCCCCTTTTTTCACCTGCTCGCACAACGTCTGCCCCTACTAAGCGGCCGTCGCAGCGTCGTTGCCTCCGTTTGCCAAAGCCACATCAGCTGCAATAAAGCCTTCGCAACGCACAGCTCACTTAAACTTGCGCAATGGATGTGCGTTCGCATCCTATATATAATAAGGAGTGAAAAGAGTTTACAACCTAATCCTTGTTGTGATGGGTGATGCACTCGCACCTATTACACATGTTGTAGTAATGTCATCTTGGGGGTCTTAATCCTTGTTTTAATGGAAGATGCACTCGTACAAGTGTTTGGAGAGGATGTTGAAGAACGCATGTGTGAGTCTTAATCCTTGTTTTAATGGAAGATGCACTCGTACTAACATGCAGATTGCCCTTTGGAAAGATGAGGAAGAGTCTTAATCCTTGTTTTAATGGAAGATGCACTCGTACATGCACTTCGAGTTCTTAGATGAGGCTGTCTGGGCGAAATTGTCTTAATCCTTGTTTTAATGGAAGATGCACTCGTACTCTAATACGGTCATATTAACTGGCATAGCATTGTCTAAGTCTTAATCCTTGTTTTAATGGAAGATGCACTCGTACTTTCTGTGAGAGGAATGTATAGAGCCATGATAGCTCTGTCTTAATCCTTGTTTTAATGGAAGATGCACTCGTACGTTGGCAAAAGGTGCGTTTGGTTCGGCGAACTCCTACAGTCTTAATCCTTGTTTTAATGGAAGATGCACTCGTACAAGTATATTACGAAGTAGTAAGGTAATAACAATTTAATGTCTTAATCCTTGTTTTAATGGAAGATGCACTCGTACCTTTCGTAGTGTCGTTGTTGGCTAGCTGCCAACAAGTCTTAATCCTTGTTTTAATGGAAGATGCACTCGTACCAGGAACAGAAGTAACATCTGAGGTTGTGTAGCACCGTCTTAATCCTTGTTTTAATGGAAGATGCACTCGTACCTAATCCAGCCGTACCACAACGACAGTCCTAAGCCTGGTCTTAATCCTTGTTTTAATGGAAGATGCACTCGTACCAGAAATACAAAGGATATCTGAATAATCTGATTGAACAGTCTTAATCCTTGTTTTAATGGAAGATGCACTCGTACGTTAAACACCGATTACAAAGACTATGCCAAATACGTGTCTTAATCCTTGTTTTAATGGAAGATGCACTCGTACAATAGAGGCTACAGATTATCAGCTACACGATGAATTGTCTTAATCCTTGTTTTAATGGAAGATGCACTCGTACTGCTGACGAAAGCGGTGCTTACATTAAAGGTGAAACTAGTCTTAATCCTTGTTTTAATGGAAGATGCACTCGTACCCTGCAAAATGGAGCGAAAGTAAAGAAGAACCTCATCGTGTCTTAATCCTTGTTTTAATGGAAGATGCACTCGTACTAATAGAGTTTATTCTATTGAGCGTAGCAGCTATAATATGTCTTAATCCTTGTTTTAATGGAAGATGCACTCGTACAAGAAGGAAGATGCAGTTACATTGGAACTGCTGAAAAGTCTTAATCCTTGTTTTAATGGAAGATGCACTCGTACAGGCCAAAGATTCAGGTTGCCCGAAATAATTAATAATTGTCTTAATCCTTGTTTTAATGGAAGATGCACTCGTACCAACTTCGAGAAGGCAGCCATCGCTCGCTTCGGCATGTCTTAATCCTTGTTTTAATGGAAGATGCACTCGTACACCATCATCGGTTAGCCTGCCACTAAAAACAAAAAGTCTTAATCCTTGTTTTAATGGAAGATGCACTCGTACGGTTACACCGGAATAATAAAAAAAAAATCGGGTCGAAAAGTCTTAATCCTTGTTTTAATGGAAGATGCACTCGTACACCCCAAACAAGGAACTTCTTGGAGTTCATTGCAGAGGTCTTAATCCTTGTTTTAATGGAAGATGCACTCGTACCGACCACTATACCAACATTTCATTTGACGAGTTTTGTCTTAATCCTTGTTTTAATGGAAGATGCACTCGTACAGGCGTTTTTCCTACATTATGGCGTAAATGTATGGGTCTTAATCCTTGTTTTAATGGAAGATGCACTCGTACCGCTTCAACGTTTAATCCATTGAATGCGCTCGAACCGTCTTAATCCTTGTTTTAATGGAAGATGCACTCGTACGGTTCTAGGACTGGGAGGAGGCATTATCCTAGCCTGTCTTAATCCTTGTTTTAATGGAAGATGCACTCGTACCTATTGAGAACTACGGACCCACCGCCATATCTATGTCTTAATCCTTGTTTTAATGGAAGATGCACTCGTACGTAGAGGGGGAATTCCCCTCTATTTTTTCTTCCTACTGTCTTAATCCTTGTTTTAATGGAAGATGCACTCGTACTTGCCAAAAGATTGGGAGGTGAATGTGGCACAAGTGTCTTAATCCTTGTTTTAATGGAAGATGCACTCGTACCCACTAGGCTTAGATGCTATCTTCGCTGGTAAAATAGTCTTAATCCTTGTTTTAATGGAAGATGCACTCGTACAGGGTGGACTGACATACATTCCCCTTTCCAATGACTGTCTTAATCCTTGTTTTAATGGAAGATGCACTCGTACTGGAAACATTCGATATACATAGAATTATAAAAAGTTGTCTTAATCCTTGTTTTAATGGAAGATGCACTCGTACAGTTCCAGCAATTACATTTGAAGGAACTTCATATGAGGTCTTAATCCTTGTTTTAATGGAAGATGCACTCGTACTCTACTTATATGAGATGAACTTAAAAAATCTAGATAGTCTTAATCCTTGTTTTAATGGAAGATGCACTCGTACAGACTAAAACAGTCGATAAGCTAGGTAATCAGAGAGTCTTAGTCCTTGTTTTAATGGAAGATGCACTCGTACGTATGACATATTTGCTGATGAGTGGTATGTCGAAGAGTCTTAATCCTTGTTTTAATGGAAGATGCACTCGTACCAAGATACCTAGACCAATGGTTTAGAGAAGTGTGTCTTAATCCTTGTTTTAATGGAAGATGCACTCGTACCTCCTTTTATTGCAGTAGGAGTTGCTGCTATTGGTCTTAATCCTTGTTTTAATGGAAGATGCACTCGTACCATGCAAGGTGGGGGCTTGTCTTTCATTCCACGTCTTAATCCTTGTTTTAATGGAAGATGCACTCGTACAGGGTAATCCCTATAAATAAACTGAATAATATTTATGTCTTAATCCTTGTTTTAATGGAAGATGCACTCGTACTTGAGATTGCAAGTGGTATATTCTCCTCGGTAGAGGAGGTCTTAATCCTTGTTTTAATGGAAGATGCACTCGTACTGGACTCAGAGAGAATTATGTATATCTACGTTCTCTAGTCTTAATCCTTGTTTTAATGGAAGATGCACTCGTACAAGAAAGGAAGAAATATGAAAAGAATTATTTTGGCGTCTTAATCCTTGTTTTAATGGAAGATGCACTCGTACGATAGAGCCTTAAAGATCTCAGTAGGTAAACAAAATTGTCTTAATCCTTGTTTTAATGGAAGATGCACTCGTACTCAACCTCTTTGGCCCAAATGGCGGAGGTTATGAGGGTCTTAATCCTTGTTTTAATGGAAGATGCACTCGTACAAAATCCATTCTTACAGAAGAAAAATACAATTTGTTGTCTTAATCCTTGTTTTAATGGAAGATGCACTCGTACTCGACAACACGGTCAAGTCAAGTTTATGAAAAAAATGTCTTAATCCTTGTTTTAATGGAAGATGCACTCGTACCAGAAACTTTTTAACTGGGAGTACCCTTATTTCTGTCTTAATCCTTGTTTTAATGGAAGATGCACTCGTACTATTCCAAGATTTTTGGTTAAACATTTAAATAAGAGGTCTTAATCCTTGTTTTAATGGAAGATGCACTCGTACAGCCGTCAGCAGGAAGTGGTAACATTGTCAACTGGTTGTCTTAATCCTTGTTTTAATGGAAGATGCACTCGTACGATAAAAAAAAAATCGGGTCGAAGATCCAAAAAAACGTCTTAATCCTTGTTTTAATGGAAGATGCACTCGTACAAGCCAAAGAATTAGAAATTACAACAGGACTTGAAAGTCTTAATCCTTGTTTTAATGGAAGATGCACTCGTACTCTTCTATCCTAAGCCTTGAGACTTGGGTCAAGAACGTCTTAATCCTTGTTTTAATGGAAGATGCACTCGTACAAAAGCCTTAAAGGCCAAAGATTCAGGTTGCCCGGTCTTAATCCTTGTTTTAATGGAAGATGCACTCGTACCAACAATTATTGTAGAATCAACTGCTATAGTAAGTGTCTTAATCCTTGTTTTAATGGAAGATGCACTCGTACGTCATCAGTAAAGAGCTCCTTGGCAGAGGGGCCGATGGTCTTAATCCTTGTTTTAATGGAAGATGCACTCGTACTACCAAGGTCTACAGAGAAAGGTAGAAGAGTCATGGTCTTAATCCTTGTTTTAATGGAAGATGCACTCGTACTGATTCTAAAAGCACTTATGAAATAATTTGCCGGGTCTTAATCCTTGTTTTAATGGAAGATGCACTCGTACTTATCATACTCATCTCAAGAATATATCCTCCCATCAGAGGTCTTAATCCTTGTTTTAATGGAAGATGCACTCGTACACCCTTTTCTTAGCGGTGGCAACGGTATTTGCTATGTCTTAATCCTTGTTTTAATGGAAGATGCACTCGTACTTGAAGAAAATATTAAGTCTGGTAAAAAGACTATGATGTCTTAATCCTTGTTTTAATGGAAGATGCACTCGTACAGGTAATCAAACTCTTGAAAGAGGAGAGGTTTGAAGTCTTAATCCTTGTTTTAATGGAAGATGCACTCGTACGACGGCGTAATGCAGATTGTAGACCTTAAATATGGAGTCTTAATCCTTGTTTTAATGGAAGATGCACTCGTACACGAGGCAGAAACCTTTTTCCTTACATTTTTTGGTAAGTCTTAATCCTTGTTTTAATGGAAGATGCACTCGTACGGCAAAACTTGGGTTATGCTTTGTTTAAGCGCATTGTAAGACTAAATTGTGCATCGAAAGACTTGTATTTAACAAATTTTATGTACCTTTTTAGCGAGTGCAAAGGTACTTATTTTTATGGAGGGGCGCAAAACTTTTATGTTAAAATTTCGGCTAAGCACATTAAATGTTGATAAATTAGAAATGTAAACGTATGTGGGCTATATTTCTTTTAGGTGGTAACACCACTGTTTAAGGGGCAATAGCTATTGGGGCTATGCGCTCTTTTGAGCCCAAATAATCTACAATTACACTCACCCTCCTTCCTCTTCTACTTTACGCCTTGTACTGATAATAATTTTGAGCCTGCGAATAAACGCTCGCTAAAGCTCGTCCTCCTCCCTCTCCTACTTTACGCCTTGTACTGACAATCGTTTTGAGCTTGTGAATAAACGCTCGCTAAAGCTCGCCCTCCTTCCTCTCCAACTTTACGCCTTGTACTGACAATAGTTTTGAGCCTGCCAATAAACGCTCGCTAAAGCTCGCACTCCTTCCTCTTCTACTTTACGCTTTGTAGTGATTATAGCTTTGAGCCTGCGAATAAACGCTCGATAAAGCTCACCCTCCTCCCTCTTCCTCCTTTATGCCTTGCAGTGATAAACATTTGCCTTGAAGGGTTGTTCTCAGTCCCATTACTGGCTTATGGCAGAAATCAGGCTATCAATCAAAAACAAATAGGCGTGAACAATCTATTTATAGTCAAACAGAATTGCTGTTGGAAAATAGTTGTTAGAATAATGCAAGGCGTGTGTAGCATAGCATCAATAAACCTTTACGCAGAAGAAAAGGAGCACTTTTTGCTTGCTTACGATGCGCCTATGACTTTCCAAATCCATTTCTGTTTGACTAAAAAAACCTAGAACACGGGTGCACCATGTGCAGAACAAAACCAATGAAATGTAAAATATTTGCACCACAATTTAACATTATGAGTGCCATCGATGCGAAATTTCCAGGCATAGGGCGAATTTACGCGCGTATTTCAGAAGTTTATAACCCATTGATTTACTGGTATTTATCTATAAAAACGCAAAAACATACTTTCTTTTAACGTTTAATCAGGGTTTTCAGCATAATTATACGCACGGCTAAAAGTCATCAAGTGGCTTTTAGCCGGTAAAGGATAAAAGGCTTATTAGCAAGTAGTTATAACCTCTTTGAATGTTGCTTGGGGGCTATTTGCTGCTAAATGCACTGCGTTTTGGTGCTAAATGCAATGCATTTTGATGCTAAATGCACTGCGTTTTGGTGCTAAATGCAATGCGTTTTGATGCTAAATGCAACGCGTTTTGGTGCTAAATGCAATGCGTTTTGGTGCTAAATGCACTATTTTCGGCGCAATTTGCACCTAAACACAGTGATAAATCGGTTTTCCACCGCATATAGGTCGCCCTTTGTTTTGCACCCAACAAACCTCTGCGAGAATTGATTTTTTGCGACCGAGAGGACGATTGATGGATTTTAAAGTGCTCATAATGTTAAAATTCTTACTGAAAAGAAGACAAATGGTAGGTGACAAGTTGACGAGTTAACGAGAGATTTATCAGTTTACGAGGTGACAAGGTGATGGGTTGGCGAGAGGTTAATCAGCCGACAAGGTGACGAAAACTTTATCAGCTGACGAGTTGACGAAAGATTAATGAGCTGACAAGTTAACGAGTTGAAGAGAGGTTAATCTGTTGATGAGTTGACAGGTGAACGAGTTGAAGAGTTAACGGGAGATTTATCAGTTGACAGGTTAACAAGCTGATGAGTAAACAAGTGAACGAGTTGAGAAGAGGTTAACAAGCTGACGAGTTGACAAGTGAACGAGTTGAGAAGAGGTCAACCAGCTGACGAGTTAACGAGTTAACAATGGGGAATAAACAAGGCATATCACTCCCCTCTCCCCTTGGAGAGGGGTTGGGGGTGAGGCCGA
>ERZ773035.748-NODE-748-length-25520-cov-3.901905_pt1 | contig 25520 bp, 16 predicted proteins | sample MGYA00511487_ERZ773035 | MGnify/ENA primary metagenome ERZ773035 (study PRJEB29015, sample SAMEA2737985) | human oral metagenome | biome: human oral; feature: human-associated habitat; material: dental | place: China | collected 2024 ...
AATTCGCAAAGGGCCTATTTTTCCCGAACCAAAAAATTCATCTTGGTTATCACGGTGTCATGGAAGAAGAAGGATACGATGTCTTTCAGGGACAAGAGGAATTCACGCTAACCTTCTATCCTCCATTTCCAATCGCCATGTGCCGACAGGAACGTTGGGGAGCCAGATGTCAGAACAACAACACCTATATTCCCTTCGAACCCATAAAGCAAGAAATGGGCGCAAGAACGAGTCCACCTTTTGACGACCTAATAGGAGACTTGGCTCCTCTATTAAAATCCAAAAGTCTGAGACCTAGACGACAAAATATCATTCAATACGGAATGACTTTTTTTGACAAGGTGGGCGGCTATCTCATGTTTGCCATCGATAAAGACACTCTGGTCAATCATGCTCCCCAGTACGATCCCAATGTGCCAGACGACGCAGACGCCTCCGAGCGGATGATTACCACGCTTCAGATATTCAAGCGTATTCCGGATGATCCCAAGCCGCCTCAAAACAAATCGCCTGCCCGTCAAAGGAAACAACATAAATAATTGGCTGGAAATCGGCGCTTCCGCTGGCGCCGGATAAACGTGAGGCCATGCAAATTGGCTTTGCGGATTGCGGGGCGCGGTGAATTGGGGGAAGAGCGGCTGTTTCTGCGAAAGCAAGGTGAGGGCGATTTCTTGCGCCTGTCTATGGCACGGCTGCGGGCTGCAAGAGGCGGCGATTCAGGGCAGGAGCAGGCGGCGCATAGGCAGCGGGAAGCACAGATATTTTGCTCCTTTATTTGGAGCAATATGTCTTGGTGGGGAAAGCGCAGAATGGCATTTCAGGCCCTCCTGATTCGCTCCTGTTTTTGATGCCCCTGGGCGCCGCGGGGCAGCTCATCTCCAGGCTTTGCCCTGGGCTGCTGTTTGTTCTCCCGTGGGCAGGCGCATCAGAGCAAGCTGGCAAAGATGACCACGATGATGACGGGCACCACGTATTTGACGTAGTTGAACCAGATTTTCGTGAACAGGGAATCGGGCGTGGGCGACAGCTCTTTTTTGGCTTCGTCCTTGAGCACGAAACCCACGAAAATGGCGCAGCCCAGCGCGGTGAGCATGAACAGGATATTGCCGCTGACAAAATCAAAGGCATCGAAAATGCTTTTGCCGAAAATGGAGACGTCTTTCCAGAGGTTGTCGCCCAGTATGGTGGGCACGTTGCCGAAAATGAAAATGCCGCCCATCGTCAGGGTAATGGCCCCGATACGGCTCATTCCGAATTTTTCGTGCAGCACGGTCACGAGCACTTCATAAATGGTGATGGAAGTGGTCAGCGCCGCAATCAGCAGCAGGCCAAAGAAGATGATGGCGAAGAATTTGCCCGCCCACAAATGGGAAAAAACGATGGGCAGGCTCTGAAACACCAGCGTGGGGCCGGAATCGGGCGCAATGCCAAAGGAAAACAGTGAAGGGAAAATCATGAATCCGGCCAGCACGGCGATGGCGGTATTGACGATGCCGGTGAGCACTGCCGTGTGAATGAGGTTTTCTTCCTTGTTCAGGTAGCTGGAGAGCGTGATCAGCACGCCAAAGCCCAGGCTCAGCGCGAAAAAGACCTGCCCCAGCACGTAAATGAACAATTGGGGCGTGATTTTGCTGAAATCAGGCTTGAGATAAAAAACAATGCCTTCCATCGCGCCCGGCAGGGTGATGTTGCGAATCACCATGCCGATGAGAAACAGAAACAGCAGCGGCATCAGGTATTTCACTGATTTTTCAATGCCTTCGATAATGCCCCTGGCGAGTATGTAGTAATTCACCATGACGAAGGCGAAGGTGTAGGCCATGATTTCCCACGGGCTGTTCGTCACGCTGCTTTCAAAGAAGTGTTTCGCGGTTTCCCGGGTAATGGGCGCTGAAATGTCCAGCGCGCCGCTGGCGAGATGGACGATGTAGGAAATCACCCAGCCGCCCAGCACCATGTAATAGGCCATGATGCCGAATGCGCCAAGCAGGCCCAGGTAGCCAATGATTTTCCAGCCGGCAGGTATGTTTTTGCCTTGCGCCTGGCCGCCAAATGAATCCACCGAATTGACGTGCAGGCGGCGGCCAATGACGTTTTCCACCAGGATCATGGGAATGCCGATGAGAAACATGGCCAGGCAAAACACCAGCACATAAGCGCCGCCGCCGTTTTGCCCCACAAGGTAGGGAAAGCGCCAGGTGGCGCCAAAGCCGACGGTGGCGCCCGCCACGGTCAGCACGTAGGTGAGGCGGTTGGACCAGGTTTGGCGTTCTTTTTTTTCGGTGCTCATGGGGTTTCAGCGGAAAAAGGTTTTTGAATCGGTGCGGATGCGGCAGGCCAAAGGCGGGGTCAGCCCACCCATTTGCGGGCGTTGCGCCACATCTGCATCCAGGGGCTGGGGGCGGATGGGTCCAGGGGCGTCCAGCTCATCTGGATGTTGCGGCTCACGCGTTCGGGGTGCGGCATCATGGCCGTGAAGCGCCCGTCGGGCGTGGTCACGGCGGTCAGCCCGCCGGGGCTGCCGTTGGGGTTGCAGGGGTAGGTTTCGGTGGGCTGGCCCGCGTGGTCCACGTAGCGCATGGCGGCGATGGCCTGGGCGGCGTTGCCGCGCGCGCTGAAGTTGGCAAAGCCCTCGCCGTGGGAGACGGCGATGGGCAGGCGGCTGCCCGCCATGCCTGCGAAAAACAGGCTGGGCGAGGCCAGCACTTCCACCAGGCTCAGGCGCGCTTCAAAACGCTCGCTGCGGTTGGTGGTAAAGCGCGGCCAGTTTTCAGCGCCGGGGATGATGCCGGCCAGCTCGGCGAACATCTGGCAGCCGTTGCACACGCCCAGGCCGAAGGTGTCGCTGCGGCCAAAGAAGGCGCGGAACTGCCCGGCCAGCGCGGGGCTGAAGGTGATGGAGCGCGCCCAGCCGATGCCCGCGCCCAGGGTGTCGCCATAGCTGAAGCCGCCGCAGGCGACCAGGCCCCTGAAATCGTCCAGCCGCGCGCGGCCCGCGTGCAAATCGCTCATGTGCACGTCCACGGCTTCAAAGCCGGCGGCGTCAAACACCCAGGCCATTTCGCGGTGGCTGTTCACGCCCTGCTCGCGCAAGATGGCGACTTTGGGGCGAGCCAGCGCCAGGGCGGGGGCGGCAGGCGCTGGCTGCATCGCTTGCGCCAGGGCTTGGTCCAAACCTTCGCTCAAGTGCACGTGCAGGCCGCCGTCGCCGGGCGCGCCAGCGGCGGCGTGCTCGGCGTCGGCGCATTCGGGGTTGTCGCGCTCGCGGGCGATCTTCCAGCTCACGCTGTCCCATACCTGCTGCAAGTCGCGCAGGCTGGCGGAGAAGACTTCTTTCGTGTCGCGCCAGATGCTGATGCGGCCTTTGCCCACGTCCAGCGGAGCGCTGTCGGGGCGGGTTTTGCCGATGAAATGGCTGTGGCGGCTCAGGCCGTGCGCGCGCAAGGTCTGCATGACGGCGTCGCGCCCGGCGGTGCGCACTTGCAGCACCACGCCCAGCTCTTCATTGAAAAGGGCGCGCAAGGTGAGTTCTTCGCGGCGGGCGCTGATTTGCTGCGCCCAGTTTTTGGCGTCGCCCGCGTCCATGCGGCTGTCGGCAATGCCGTCGCCTTCGGTCACGAGCATGTCCACGTTCAGGGCCACGCCCACCTGGCCGGCAAAGGCCATTTCGCATACGGCGGCCAGCAGCCCGCCGTCGCTGCGGTCGTGGTAGGCCAGTATCTGGCCGCTGGCGCGCAGTTCGTTGATGGCAGCGGCCAGGCGCACCAGGTCTTGCGCGTCGTCCAGGTCGGGCACGTCGCCGCCGCCTTGCGCCAGCGTTTGCGCCAGGATGGAGCCGCCCATGCGGCATTGGCCCCGGCCCAGGTCGATGAGAACAAGCGTCGTGTCGGCCTCGTCGCGGTTCAGCTGCGGGGTGAGCGTGCCGCGCACGTCATCCACGCTGGCAAAGGCGCTGATGACCAGGCTGACGGGCGAGACCACCTTGTGCGCCGCGCCGCCGGCATCCGTCCACTGCGCGCGCATGGACAGGCTGTCTTTGCCCACGGGTATGGAAACGCCCAGCGCCGGGCACAGCTCCAGCCCCACGGCTTTGACGGTGGCGTACAGCGCCGCGTCTTCGCCCGGCTCGCCGCAGGCGGCCATCCAGTTGGCGCTCAGCTTCACACGCGGCAGCTCAATGGGCGCGGCCAGCAAGTTGGTGAGGGCCTCGGCCACGGCCATGCGGCCTGAGGCGGGGGCGTTGAGCGCAGCCAGCGGCGTGCGCTCGCCCACACTCATGGCCTCGCCCGCAAAGCCATCCAGGTCGGCCAGCGTCACGGCGCAGTCGGCCACGGGCACTTGCCACGGCCCCACCATCTGGTCGCGGTGCGTGAGGCCGCCTACCGTGCGGTCGCCAATGGTGATGAGAAAGCGCTTGCTCGCCACCGTGGGGTGCGCCAGCACCTGGATGACGGCGTTTTGCAGCGTCACGCCCGTTACGTCCAGCGCGGCGCTCGTGCGCGGCACGCTGCGCACGTCGCGCTTCATGCGCGGGGGCTTGCCCAGCAGCACATCAAGCGGCATGTCCACAGGGCTTTGCGCGCCGGCATCCGTCACCTGCAGCTGGCGCTCCTGCGTGGCCTGGCCCACCACGGCAAAGGGCGCGCGCTCGCGCTGGCAGATTTGCTCAAAAAGCGGCAGCGACTCGGGCGCAATGGCCAGCACGTAGCGCTCCTGGCTCTCGTTGCACCAAATCTCTTTGGGCGCCAGGCCGCTTTCTTCCAGCGGCACGGCGCGCAAGTCAAAGCGCGCGCCACGGCCTGCATCGTTCACCAGCTCGGGGAAAGCGTTGGAGAGGCCGCCTGCGCCCACGTCGTGAATGGCCAGAATGGGATTGGCCTCGCCCAGCGACTGGCAGGCGCTGATCACTTCCTGCGCGCGGCGCTGCATTTCGGGGTTGCCGCGCTGCACCGAATCAAAGTCCAGATGCGCCGCGTTGGCCCCGCCTGCCAGCGAACTGGCCGCGCCGCCGCCCATGCCGATGCGCATGCCCGGCCCGCCCAGCTGCACCAGCAGCGCGCCGGGGGCAAATTCGGTCTTGCGCGTCAGCCGCGCGTCAATGCTGCCCACGCCGCCAGCCAGCATGATGGGCTTGTGATAGCCGCGCTGCACGCCGCCTATCCACTGCTCGTATTCGCGAAAGTAGCCCGCCAGATTGGGGCGGCCAAACTCGTTGTTGAACGCCGCGCCGCCCAGCGGCCCTTCCGTCATCACCTGCAAGGGGCTGGCCATGTGCTCCGGCTTGCCGCCCGGCGCATCGGCCAGGCCGCTCCAGAGCTTGCTGACGGAAAAGCCCGTCAGGCCCGCCTTCGGCATTGCGCCCCGGCCCGTGGCCCCTTCATCGCGAATTTCGCCGCCCGCGCCCGTGGCCGCGCCCGCGAAAGGGCTGATGGCCGTGGGGTGGTTGTGCGTTTCCACCTTCATCAGCACATGCCGCAGCTCGCTTCTCTTTTGATAGCTGCCCGCGCCCATTCCACCAGGACTTGGGGCCGGTTTCATGCCTGAATTCGCGCCCGAGCAGGCATCCAGAGTCGCAACCACCGGCCCGAACGCCTGCACTTCGTGCCCGGCCATCACCGCCGCGTTGTCGCTGTAGGCCACCACCGTATGCGCGGGCTGCTGCTGGTGCGTGTGGCGAATCATGGCGAACAGGCTCTGCGGCTGCGCCACGCCGTCAATCACGAACTCGGCATTGAAAATCTTGTGGCGGCAATGCTCGCTGTTGGCCTGCGCGAACATCATCAGCTCCACATCCGTGGGATTGCGCCCCAGCTTGACGAAAGCTTCGGCCAGGTAATCCATTTCATCGCCACTCAGCGCCAGCCCCCATTGGTCATTGGCCCGCTCCAGCGCCGCGCGCCCGCCCGCCAGCACATCCACATGCGCCATCGGCTCCGGCGGCAGGCTCTCGAACAGTGCGCGCGCCGCCTGCACGCCGGGCAGCACGCTCTCGGTCATGCGGTCATGCAGCAACGCCGCCGCTGCCTCGCGCTCGCTGCCAGCCAGCGCGCCGCGCAAGCGCCACTGCGTCACCCGCTCGATGCGCCGCACCGGCAAGCCGCAGTTGCGCGCAATGTCCGTGGCCTTGCTCGCCCACGGCGACACCGTGCCCAGCCGGGGCGAGACAACGATTTCCGCGCCCGCAGCATCCGCCCCATCCGCTGCCGGCTCGCCATACGCCAGCAGCGCCCGCAGCCGCTCCAGCACAGGCTCGCCGGGCGCTGCGTCAAACGCCGCCACATGAACAAACCGCGCCTGCACGCCCGCCACCCCTTTTGCCACCGCCTGCAAGCGCGGCAGCAACTGCCGCGCGCGGAACTCGCTCAGGGCATTGCCGCCCTCGAAAAAATGAATGTGCTCGGTCATGGGAAGAAGGGCGCAGAGATGAAAAAAAGCGGGAATTCTAGGCAGCGGGTCCGCCCGTCACGGCCTGCCTGGCGCGCCCCGCCCCATGCCCGCAAGCGAAAACCCGCTCACGTCCTGGCCGCAAACGGCACGCAAGAGCAAAGCAAGCGAGCGGAGAAAAGCGGACAAAGCAAAGGCCGCCAGCAGGCAGGCCCAGCAGACTTCATTTGCTCCTCTATCCATAGCATGATGTCCTAGAAGAATGTGCGCAAAACGGCTTTTTCACCCTCTGTATTCGCTCCTGTTCTGATAATTCTGATGCCCCTTGCAGCGCGGGCAAGCGCCCCTTGCGCCGCCCTGCCCCTGAAAACAGCCGCCGGATTTTTGATTGCGGCGCACGTCAGCAAAGGCTGAAAAACGCTGAATCCATTCAGCATTCAAGCGGGTCACCTGAATGAATACGGAAAATACCGGCGCGAATGGAGCAATATGCGGCTGAATTAAAAAAGAGGCGTCTGAAATCCTTTGCCTGGCGCAATCGCTGAACATGACGGCTTCTGATTTCAGGCTGCTCTGCGCCGTTGCCTTATAACCATGCTTTTTCGGTCTTCTGAAAGGAATCAAGCCATGCCCCATTTCGCCTGTGCAACCCGCGCAATATCAAAAGCAGGGGCCAGAGCAGGCCGCCTGCTGGCCTGCCTGGGCCTGGCCGCATCCGCCCTGCTGGCTACGCCCCTGTGGGCGGCGGGCGGCTCGTGCAACCCGGAAGGCACGCAAGCCGAACTCAATGCCTGTGCCGTGCAGACACTGGAGCGGGCGGATGCGGAACTCAATGAGACTTACGGACGCATCCGGGAAGCGAACCGTGACGACAAAGTGCGGCTGCGGCAGCTTCAGGCAGCGCAACAGCTGTGGCTCAAGCAGCGCGATGCGGATTTGAAGGCGCTTTTTTCGCTGGCGCTCAATGAAAACCCGCAGGCGAAATATGGATCGGTCTATTTCATGGAATACGCCTATGCCAAAGCCCGAATGACCGAAGACCGCGCGCGCTGGCTGCGCACGGAGTTTCTGGAAAACGCGAACAGACCCTGAGAGTCAGCCTTCAAAGAGAGAATTTGCGGCGACGAACTATCGCCAAGTGATAAGGCCTGGGCTTTGCTGAGCAGGCTGTTCATGCACTTTGAATGTCCCAAGGCCATCTTTGCCAATGGCGGCCAGACCAAACGCGCTGATCGGATGGGCGCTGAGCCTGTTTGGCTGGAACATGCAAATGGTCAAGCCTCGTGAGCAGCGCACCTTCAGGGTGAAGCCCCAAGCGCTGGGTTGTGGAGAAGACCTTCGCCTGGCTGAGTCAATCGGGAAGATGGAGCAAGGACGATGAGGCTAGCGTGGCTTCAGCCGAAGCCTTCATCAAGATCGCTTGCATCCAGCGCATGGTCAGGCTTCTGGGATGACTTTGGGGGCGGTTCTAAACCAGCGCCTGACTGAAATTTGCGAAATACCTTCGCGCACGTATTGCATGTATTGCAATGAATACGGCCATGAGGCGCCTCGCAGGCATTTATTTTCACGGCGATGGCGCGCCACAACAAATGTATCTATAATGTAAACAAGGCGAGCGCCCTGCGTTGCCTTGGCAAGGCAGGGCTTGTTTAAAAAAACCGTCAAGAGAAGGAGGCTGACGTGAATGCGCCGCGTACGCATTTTTACCGCGATATTCAAGCGCTGCCGTGCCCTGCCCTCCCAGCAGCACGCTGCACAGGCGTTGCCATCAAGCATGCTCTGGCAAAGCGGATTTTGTCTCCTGAATCCGTCTGCCGATGCTTTTCTTATGATATGACCAATCTGGCCGCAGGCTGATTTTCAAATTCAGCCGTCTTGAGTATCTTCATTGGTAAAAAAGCATTGGTTCATTGATTTTCAGAAAATGAATGAACCCTGTCCTTTCCAGGAATATGCTTGATCAGCCCAGGCGGCCATGCCGCCGCTGCTGGCTCCAATAATGGAAAAGAAGTCGTCATGCCCCGCTCCAGCCAGCTTCTGTATCCGGCCCGCCCGCCTGCTGAGCCTCAGGCTGCGGCCTGCCTGCTTTTGCTGCGCGACGGCCCGAAGGGCCTTCAAGTGCTGCTCACGCAACGCTCCGCCCAGGCGCGGTTCGCGCCCGGCGCCTACGTTTTTCCGGGCGGCTGCGTGGATGCAAACGATGCCCGTCTGCCCGCTGCCACCCGCCCCCGCCAGCGGGGGCATGCGCTGACAGCCGCGCTGGCTGCCTTGCGCGAAACCTTTGAAGAAATGGGCGTGCTGCTGGCCCGCCGCCCTGACGGCCTGCCTGCCATAGCGCAAGACGTGGCCGGGCTGGAGCGCCACGCCCCGCTGGCGCCCCAATGCCAGGCGCGAGGGCTGAAGCTGGCAGCGTGCGAGCTGTTTCTGCTGGCGCGCTGGATCACGGGCTGCGATTGGCCGCGCCGTTATGACGTGCCCCATTTCGTGGCCCGCATGCCATCGGGGCAGCGCCCCCAGGCAGATGGACAGGAGCAGCTCAACGCCCAGTGGCTGACGGCCAGCGCCGCGCTGGCCCGGCATGCCGCAGGCCGCCTGCCGCTCATGTTTCCCACGCTGAAAACACTGGAATGGCTCCGGAGCCAGCCCAACGTGGCCGCCGTGCTGGCCGCTTGCGCAGGCGAGGCTCCTTTGTGGACGAGCTGCCCGCGCGCGGCCCGCCGGCAGGGACGGATTGCGCGCTTCATGGAACACGAGCTGCCCTTTGGCGAGCTGGCGCTGGTCTGTCCCGATGGGCAAGGCGAGCACGAAATTGGCTGGCAGCACGAAAAGCCCGTGCCCCTGCTGCGCAATGTGCGGCGGCTGACGGCGGCCAACTCCGGCTTCATGACCGGGCCGGGCACCAACAGCTACCTGGTGGGCGACGCTGCAGCAGGTTTCATCGTGATCGATCCCGGCCCGGCTGATGAGGCTCATATGCAGCGCCTGTGGCAGGCCGCTGGCGGGCAGGTGCGCGCCATCATCTGCACTCACTCGCACCCCGACCACGCTCCTGGCGGCTGGCTGCTGCAAGCCATGTGCTCCAAGCGGGCGCCCGTGCTGGGCCTGCCCTCGTCGCCGCAGGGGCGCCCAGACAGCGCCTTCACCCCCGACCGGGCGCTGTATGACGGCGAACGCCTGCAACTGGCAGGCGAGCAAACGCACACCCTGCGCGTCATCCACACCCCCGGCCACACCGCCAACCACCTGTGCCTTGTGCTGGAGGAAGACGGCTTGCTTTTTTCAGGCGACCACATCCTGAGCGGCAGCACCACCGTTATTGACGCGCCCGATGGCGACATGACCGTTTATCTGGCCTCGCTTGACAAATTGGCCGCCGCCTGCGCCGCCTATGGCGCGAACTTCATCTTGCCGGCCCACGGCCACGTGCTGCATGAAGCGCAGCAGGCCATCGTCCGCCTCAAGGCCCACCGGCTGGCCCGCGAGGCCAAAGTGCTCGCCGCCATGCGCCAGCGCCCCAGCGGCACGCTCGATGACTGGCTGCCTCTGGCCTATGCAGACGTTCCTCCCGAGGCGCATGCTGCCGCCCGCAAGTCTTTGCATGCGCACGTGCAGCGCATACGCCAGCTGGATTTGCTGCGCGAAGACGGAGCCAGCGCCTGGCGGCAGGCCGCGTAGTTGCATGGGAAGGGTTTGACGCCCAGCAGGCCCTGCCTCAATTCCTCGCGTTCCCTGCGTTCCGGCCCGTGCTTGCCGACCGGGCTACTGCCGCGCCGTGCGCGCGCAGGAAGGCGCGGCCTGCGGGTGGCTGGCGCGCCAGGGGTTGATGTCCAGCCCGCCACGGCGCGTGTAGCGGGCCTGCACCATCAGCCGCGCAGGGCGGCAGTGGCGGGTGATGTCCATGAAGATGCGCTCCACGCAGTGCTCGTGAAATTCGTTGTGCTCGCGAAAGCTCACCAGGTAGCGCAGCAGGCTGGCCTGGTCGATTTGCGGGCCGCTGTAGGCAATTTGCACGCTGCCCCAATCGGGCTGGCAGGTGACGGGGCAGTTGCTTTTGAGCAAATGGCTGGTGAGCGTCTCCTGCACGGGCTGCTCGTCAAAAGCGGCGGTGAGCAGCTCCGGCGCGGGCGGGCCGTAGCGGTCGCAGGCAATGTCCAGCCTGTCCAGGCACAGGCCCGCCAGCTCCTGCATGCGCTCGGCGCCAAAGTCTTCGGGCAGCGTCAGCCGCACGCCTGCGCCCGCCTGCATGGCGCCGCCGTGCCAGATGGCAGCGTTCACGTCGGCCAGCAGGCGCTCACGCACTTCATCCGCGCTGGCAAAGCGCGTGCCGTTGTAGCCGTTCAGGTAGAGCTTGAAAGACTTGCTTTCGATGATGTGCGTGCTCTCGCACGGCACCGTCACATGCGCCAGCGCCACCTGCGGCTTGCCGCGCGTGTTCAGCCACGAGAGTTCGTAGGCCGTCCACACATCCGCCCCCACAAAAGGCGGCTGCCCGGCCAGGCCCAGCTCCGCCCGCTTGGGCGCGCGCGGCAGCGGCTCCAGCAAGCTGGCGTCATAACGGTCAGGGTAGTGCGTGGCCTTGCCCAGCAAGGTGCCCGCCAGCGCAGCGGCGTGTTCGGTCAGGGGAGAGCGGTCTGGCATGAAAGAAAGCTCCGGTTACTCTGTTTTTGATAGCGGCCTGCGCCCATTCCACGGGGACTTGCGGCCGATTAGCCATGGAATTGGGCCATGAAATTGGACTATGAAAGCTGGCGGCGAAACACCAGCTGGCTGGCACTGGAAGCGGCGGCATCCAACGCATAACCCTCTTCGTCAAAGCCCCGCAGGGCTTCGGGCGTGGCGGCCTGCCGTTGCACGGCCCAGCGGGCCATCAGACCACGGGCGCGCTTAGCGGCAAAACTTTCAACCCTGTACTGCCCGCCACGGTATTGCTGAAACACGCACGTCACCACGCGGGCGCGCAGCGCCTTCTGGTCCACCGCCCTGAAATACTCCTGCGAGGCCAGATTCACCACCACCGGCTCCGCCTCGCCTTCTTGCGCCAGCCGCTCGTTCAGATACTGCGCAATGCGGCTGCCCCAGAACTGGTAGAGATTGCCGCCAGCGTCCGTGGCCAGCCGCGCGCCCATCTCCAGCCGGTAGGGCTGCATCCAGTCCAGCGGCCTGAGCACGCCATACAGCCCGCTCAGAATGCACAGGCGCTCCTGCGCCCAGGCCAGCTGTTCAGCGCTGAGCGTGCGCGCCTGAAGGCCGCCGTACACGTCGCCATCAAACGCCATCACGGCCTGCCGCGAGTTGCTGGCCGTGAACACGGGCGACCATGCCTCGTAACGCGCCACATTCAGCGCCGCCAGCTTGTCAGAAAGCCCCATCAGGCTGGCCACCTGCTGCGGCGAAAGCTGCCGCAGCCTCTCAATCAACTGCGCCGCCTGCGACGCAAACTGCGGCAGCGTGTGCGGCAGGCCGGGCGGCTGCGGGGTTTGGTAGTCCAGCGCCTTGGCTGGTGAAAGAAGAAAAAGCATGGAGCGATTGTGGGGGCGCGCCGAACAGGGCGCCGAATAGACGCCAAGCTTCGGGTTGGCGGCAAACCAGGAGCTTGATTAGCAGGCGGATGTTGAGCTTGCACAAGAGGCAAACCGGAAACAGTAAAGCTTGCGCAGGCGCAATTTATTATGACGAACAGGCGACAGATATTCGGAGATTCAGTTCCCAGATACGGTCGCCGTCTTTCTTGAGCACATATCTCATTGCGGCGTCCGCACGTATTTTTGCTATTCGCGCGCGATATCCATCACATGGTATTTGCCGCGATATTTAACGCTACTTGTCAAAACACACCTGCCCGCCCCCATTCCACCCAGGCTTGCTGGCGATTTGGCTCAGAAACGAGTCGCGAGCCTCTGACTTCATGAACAGGTTCTCAGAGATTGTTCCGGACGCTGGAAGTTGCGCATGAATTTGGGAGAGCCAGACGCCGCATGAAAGCTGAAACCTGCGGCCTGAACAGCGCTTCAAGGCCGCCACGCGGTCAGATCGACGCGATCAGACGATCATGTCTCTCTTCGCCTCTGGAAAAATCTTTTTTCATAGCAAATACAAGTGGCGAAAAACGGCGCCTGCACTTATTCCACTAGGACATCACGCTATTGAATAAGGAGCGAATACAGCCCGCCTTGTCACTGAGCATCTTCCAGCCCCCGCCGCTGCTTTTGCACCTCTTGCATGGTCTGCTCGTACTGCTGGCGCACCTGTTGCTGAATCTGCTGCGCCTGCTGCCGCGCGTTGCCCGCCGGCTGGCTGGCAGCGGGCGCACCGGGCACAGCCACGGGCTGCGTCAGCGTCTGAGTGGAGCGGCCTGCCAGTTTGGCCACGATGAACAAGGCAATAAGAAGGCCAATCAGGCCAAAGGCAATGCGCATGGAAGAAATCGCCGTGAGAAACCAAGCCTGAAACAACCTGCGCGATGCGCAAGGTCGTGTTCTTTTGAACAGCCTTGGAGATTCTATTATTGTCTATCTGTTGCGCAATGTATCATTACAAGCACTGTTCGCAACAATCCGCCTTGCGCGCCGGGAGCGCTCATGTTTGTCCGCCGTTATCAGCTCTCTTTCACCACGCCAGCCTTTCTGGGCAATGCCGGGCAAGACGCCCAATGGCGCACGCCGCCTATCAAGGCCCTTTTGCGGCAGTGGTGGCGCGTGGCCTGGGCGGCGGAGCGGAAATTTGCGGGAAGCGTGGAAGACATGCGCCGCGAAGAAGGGCTTTTGTTCGGCAACGCCTGGCTGTCTCATCTGGAACACGGCAAGCTCATTCATGACCATTGCCAAAGCCGCGTGCGGTTGCGGCTGCTTCTGAACAGCGATGGGGCAAAGTCTTGGGCCTTGGGCACGCAAGGTGGCGTGTCGCCTCTTTCAACAGGTCTGGATACCAGCTACGCATGGTTTGGCCTGATCAAAAGAAAGGAGCTGCCAGATCGCAGTGGTATCAAGGCGGATGGAGCCGAAAGTTCTCGGCAATTGAGCATCGCCGCGCCAGAAACAGACTGGCCACAACTTGAAAAGGCTCTTGCGCTGATGAATGCGTTCGGCACGCTGGGCAGCCGCAGCCGTGGCGGCTGGGGCAGCTTGCATATCGATGGCGCGGCCCATCTGTCTGCAAGCGAAATGAAGTTTTATGCCCGTCCGCTATCCGAGTGTCTGAAAGCCGACTGGGCCATGTCACTGGCACTGGCTGGCGGCCGCCTGTGCGTCTGGCACAGCAAGGAAAGTTTCAAAACCTGGAGCGAGGCCATGACGCTGGTTGCTACCGAGCGCCGCCACGTGCGCACAACGCTGGGCAAGGATTTGCGGATTGCGCTGGGCTTTGCCGAATCAGGCCGTATGCCCAGCCCTTTGCGCTGGAAGATGGTGAAAACGCCAGAAGGCCGCTTGCAAATACGCATTGCCGCCATGCCCCACGCTATTGCGGCTGATGCAAAAAAACAGCTTTCGGATGTGCAGTTGCAATCAGCGTGGAAAACGGTCATTGCCACACTGGATGGCAACAAGCATTTCAAACGGATGGAGGGCTGACGCATGACTGACAACCCCGCGCTCTGGCAAACCAAACTCGCCGCCCGCCTGCACGATCCGGCGGAAAAGGCGCTGGTGCTGCTGCGCGATCCAGAAGGACATGAAAACGGCACCAGCCTGGCGGCGGCCCGCCTGCTGGGCCTAAATGCCCTCGGCCCCGACGGCGCGCCTGTGGGCGATGGCACATCCGCGCATCACCTGTTTCGCAAAAGCATTCCGCAAGCCATTTACCGCCATGTGCAGCGCGCCGACTGGTGGGCCGCCGCCGCTGACCGGCCCCAATGGCCGATGGAGCAAATCACCACGTCTGCGGGCAAGACCTACGCCTACGCCCCTTGGGCGCGTGTGCAGTGGACCAGCGATCCGCAGCTGATTCATCCGCTTTCCGGCGCGGTGCTTGACATGAAAAAGCATGGCGGCCTGTCGGATACCGATTTCAAAGACATCCGCGAGCGCAGCTTCCGGCATGTGCAGGCTCTGCTGAAAGCGCTGGGGCCGGTGGACGAGCAGCCTGACGGCTGGCGCAAGGCTTTGCTCACGCTCTGGCGCTTTGGCCCTGAGCTGCGCGAAGAGGCCGATAACGGCAAGCTGGGCGAGCTGTGGAAGCTGCTGCCAGCCGACACGCGCATTCCCGATCACTCCATCTGGGATCACCTGGATCTGGTTTCGGCCTTTGCGGGCGCTTTTGCGGCCGATCCGCAAGGCGAGGCGGCGCTGCTGGCGCTGTCCATCGGCCCGGTGCAGTCCTTTATTGCCGCCGCCCGCAAGATGGAAGACCTGTGGGCCGGCTCGCACCTGCTGGCGCGCCTGGCGTGGCAGGCCATGCGCGTGGTGTGCGAGCGGCTGGGGCCGGATGCCATTTTGTTTCCGCGCCTGCGCGGTGTGCCGCAAGTCGATCTCTGGTTGCGCGATGAATGCGGCCTGCCGGATGCGCTGTTCAAAGACTGCGACTGGCAGCGCAGCAAGACCGACGGCAACCCGCTGTTTGCCGCTGCCCTGCCCAACCGCTTTGTTGCCGTTGTGCCTGCCGCCCAGGCGCGTGACATCGCCCAGGCCGTGCAAAAAGAAGTGCGCCAGTGGCTGCAAGAGCTGGGGCAGAAAACGCTGCGCCGCCTGCTGGATGCAGCCGGATTGAAAGGCGAAAACCTGCACTGCCACAAGCAGATGCGCGAGCAGCTGGAGGGCTATCCTGAAGTGCACTGGGCGGCTGTGCCCTTCTCGCTCATCCGCGCGCGCAACGCGCAAAAGCAAACCGATCTGGACGTGAGCGCGCTCGCCGAAGCCATGCGCCCCTTCTTTGGCGCAAAGACGGGGCAGCCTTGCGGCTTTCTGGACACGCCCGCCTGGCAGTTGCTGCAAAAAGAGTTGCAGGTCACGGGCGAGCAAGGCCGCTCCTTCACCTTCTTCGCCCCCAATCCGGGCGCGCTTTATCCGGCAGTGCAGGATTTGGCCGAGCGCGTGCTGGCTGCCGCCAAAACGCTGCGGCCCTTTCAGCAAAGCACGCAAGCAGGCTGGCGCTGCACCCTGACCGGCGAAGCCGAATGGCTGGCAGCCGACGCCAAACACTTGCATGTGCCCGCCGGCCAGCGCGCTGACACCTTGTGGACCCGCATCGCCCAAAACAAGCCCGCCTGGGCCAAGAAAGGCGAACACCTGAGCGCCCTGCCCGCCATCAAGCGCCTGTGGCCCACGCTGTTTGCCGAAGAAGTCAGCCAGGCGCTGGGCGGAAAAAAAGAGGTGGATCGCTTCGTCGTTTCCACGCACACAATGGCGCTGGCGCATCAGCTGGATCAGTGGCTGCAAAAAGGCGGGCTGACCGCCAGCGGGCTGCACAAGCTGCAAGAGCAATATGCCCGCCAGCTTGACCGCGTGGCCCTGCCGCGCCGCCTGATCAAACGCCATGCAACAGCCAGCCCGCAGGCGCTGAAAGACGCAAGCCAGCTGCCCGCCCTGCTTGATCTGGCCGATGAACAAACTTTGGACGAGACCGAAGCCGAACGCATTTGCCGCACCGTGCGCCAAACGCTGGCCCGCAGCAATGAAAGCGGACAGGACATGGCGCTGGAAAACTACTACAGCCTGCTGCTGATGGATGGCGACCGCATGGGCGCGTGGGTTTCGGGCACGGATGACGAATACGCCATCACCTACCTGGAGAGCTTTCACACGCAAGTTCGGAGCAAATTCGAAAAGCTCACCACGCAAAACGCCGATCTCAAACGCTACGGCGAACACAAGCGCCCTTTGTCGCCGGGCAGACATCTGGCCATTTCCGGCGCACTCAACGACTTTTCCCTCACCGTCGTGCGTCATGTCGTGGAAGAAGAGTATCTGGGCCGCCTGATCTACGCAGGCGGCGACGACGTATTTGCCATGCTGCCCGTGGCCGACCTGCTGCCCGCCATGCAGCGCTTGCGCCATGCCTACAGCGGCCATGACCCGGCGCATGAAGGCGGATACGGCAAGGGCAAAGGCCGCCTCACCCTGCAACAAGGCTTTGCCATGCTGAATGGGCGGCTCATGCGCATGATGGGCGAGCGCGCCACGGCTTCTTGCGGCGCCGTGATTGCCCACCATCAAGCCCCGCTTTCCGCAGTGATACGCGAATTGCGCGCCGCCGAACAGCGCGCCAAAAACGAAGGCGGGCGCAATGCCTTTTCCATCACCGTCATCAAGCGCAGCGGCGGCGCTTTGCGCCTGACCGCCAAATGGGGCGAGAAGGGTGAACGAAGCGAAGCCGCCGAGCTGCTGCAAGCGCTGCAACGTTTTCTGGCGCATGACGATGTATCGCGCCGCGCGGCCTACCACACGCTGCAATGGCTGGATGAACGCGAGCTGCCCAAGCCCACGGGCGATGCCGCCATGCTGCAAGCGCTGCTGGCGCGCCAGCTGGCCCAGCAGGCGCAAGGCGCACAAGAAGCGCAGGCCCCCGGTCTGGCGCAGCGTCTGGTGGCGCTCACGCTGAAAGAAGACGAAGACAAGCGCATCACCTGGCTGCGCAACTTCATCGCCGTGGCCGAATTTCTTGCCCGCGAAATCCGCTTTGCCGATGACCTGGCCGCCAGTGGCAACGCGCCCAAATCTGACCGCACCGAAGGAGCCGCCGCATGAGCGCCCCTGCCGATCTGCACTTTCTCCGCATCGAACCACTGGATGTGCTGTTGCTGCGCGGCAACCAGTCTTTTGGCGACCCTGGCAGCTATGGCGACGCCGTCATGCCGCCCTGGCCTTCCGTGGCGGCGGGCGCCATCCGCTCGCGCATGCTGGCCGATGCGGGCGCAGACCTGGCCGCCTTCGCCCGCAGCGAGCAGCCGCACCCAGCGCTGGGCACGCCTGCGCAGCCCGGCCCCTTCACCCTGCGGGCGCTACACGTGGCCAGGCTGCCGGACTCATCAAAAACGCCGCAAGAGCGCATCGACCTGCTGATGCCGCCGCCCGCCGATCTGGTGATCAATGAAGAAGACAAGCAAAAGGGCAAGCAGGTTTCCCAGGTGCTGGCGCTCACGCCCACTGCCCTGCCGTCCACGCTGGCCAGCTCCTGCCCGCTGCCGCAAGCGCCCGTGCTGGCGCAGAGCACGCGCGGCAAGCCCGCCAACGGCTGGTGGCTCACCCAGGCCGGCTGGCAGAAATATTTGAAGGGGCAAACGCCAGATCCGGCGGACTGCGTGCGCACCAGCAGCCTCTGGCAGTTTGACGAGCGCGTGGGCGTGGGCCTGTCGCCTAAAACCCGCAGCGCCGCAGACGGGCGGCTCTTCACCACCCGCGCCATTGCCATGCAAAAAGGCGTAGGCCTGGTGGCCGCCATATCCGGCCTGGCTGGCGCGCAGCCGCCCGAAAGCGGCCTGCTGCGCCTGGGCGGCGATAGCCGCGCCGCCTGCATCCAGCACATTGACCCCGCCTATATCGACTGGCCGCTGCCTGACTGGGACGCCATCAGCAAGCAAAACCGCTGCCGCCTGGTACTCACCAGCCCCGGCCTGTTCACGCAAGGCTGGCTGCCCAATGGCTTCACGGAGCAAGGCGACGGTATCTGGCGCTTTAATCTGCACGGCGTGCAAGGCCGCCTGGCGGCCGCTGCCGTGGCCCGCAATGAAACCATCTCGGGCTGGGACCTGGCCCGCTGGCAGCCCAAACCCGCCCAGCGCGTGGCCCCCACAGGCAGCGTCTATTGGCTGGATGAACTCAAGGCCAGTCCCGACGCCCTGCGCCAACTGGCCGAACGCGGCCTGTGGAGCGCCTCTTGCGAAGACGAAACCCGCCGCGCCGAAGGCTTTAACCGCGTGCAGATTGCCGCCTGGCCCGCATGAGCGCCAATATTGCTATCAGATTGATAGCTTCCACCGCACGGTTTTAAAGGCTTTGCGGCGGTTTTGACCCTTTTATTTCCTACCCGGACACACCTGCAAGGAGCCATCGCCCATGTTTGAAAAAACTGCTGCCGTTTTCCTCTACGCCGTCAGCCCCGTCCACATGGGCGCGGGCCAGGCCGTGGACATCATCGACAACCCCATCCAGCGCGAGCGCCACACCGAGCACCCCTGCTTTGCCGGCAGCGGCATCAAGGGCGCGGTGCGTCACAGCTACGAAGCGCTGGGCGGCAAAAAAGAAGACATTGACCGCCTGCTGGGGCCAGACGCACAAAGCAGCACGCTGCACGCTGGAGCCGTGAGCTTTGGCGATGCCCAGCTGGTCGCCCTGCCCGTGCGCAGTCTCAAGGGCGGCTACGTCTACGCCACCTGCCCGCAAGCGCTGGCGCGCGCGCAGCGGCTGCTGAACCTGAGCGCGGCTGCCGTCAACTGGCCCGCACTGGAGGTTGAAGACGGCTGCTGCCTGCTGACCAATACCGGTCTGCTTTCTGGCAGCAAGCTGCATCTGGAAGCCTTTGAATACATCGCCAATGAATCCAAGCCGCTGGCCGCCATTGCAGACGATCTGGCCTCAAAGGCTTTGCCTGACGAGCCAACCTTCCAGTTCTTCCGTGACAAGCTCAAAACAGACCTCGTCGTTCTTTCCGACACCGACTTTGGCTACTTCGCCAGGCATGCCATGCTGGTTGAGCCGCACGTGCGCATTGATGAGCAAACCGGCACCGCCAAGGACGGCGGCCTGTTCTACACCGAGAACCTGCCGCCCGAATCGCTGCTGATCGCCCCGCTGCTGGCCAGCCAGACGCGCACCGGCAAGAAAGACAACGATCGAAGCGCTGAAGAAGTTTTCGACACGATTCATAAGCTGCTGAATGGCCGCCTGCTGCAAATCGGCGGCGACGCCACCACGGGGCGCGGCTTGGTCGTGGCGAAAGTCGTCGCCAAAGAAACCCAAGGCAAGGAGTAAAGCTATGGCGAACGCGAAAGAACAAAAGCTGCGCCCAGAAACGCTTGAGCAGCGGCGCGCACAAAACGCCTGGAACGTCTGTGATCCAAAGCGTTATCGCAAAGAGCACGTCAATTTCGCCAAGGGTCTGCCCTCGCTCATCATGAACAGCGGTTTGATGCAGGTGCTGGCCTTCTGCCATGAAAAAGGCGGCGACTGCGAACAAGTGGCCGCCGATCTGCGGGCATGGCTTGCCAGCCAAAAGATCGGCTCGGCCACCCAATCTGAATTCGAGCCCTTCATGCAGGCCCTCATGCAATCCAGCTCACACGACTACCAGCGCATCAATGCGGAAGCCTTTGCCTGGCTGAAATGGCTGCGCCAAATGGCCGCCGCCCGCGTGCAGTAAGGAGAAACGTCATGCCTGTTGCTGCCGTACCCGCCTATCTGGGGCAGAACTTCAAAAACGCCTCGCCCGCCCTACGCTTTGGCATGCTGCTGCCGCTGTGGGGCGTGAATCGCCGCACAAAAGAGCTGCTCTGGGCCACAAGCGATATCAGCCATGAAGTCCGAGGGCCGCTGCGTCAAGAGCGCGAAATCAAACTGAACAACAAAGTGGATGCCCTTGCGCAAGCTGCCGCGCTCAATCCCGAAGACAAAGCGGCCATGAAGGCGCTGGCCGAACGTCAATCCCACCTGGCTGGCGTCACGCCCCACATGCTCAGCCTGGACGCCAAAGCCATCGCGCCCTTCACCACGGGCCTGGGCAACGAGCACCCGCTGGAAAACGGCTTTGCCTTTCTCAACCCCTATGGCCTGCCCTATCTGGCGGGCAGCGGCGTCAAGGGCGTGCTGCGGCAAGCCGCGCGCGAGCTGGCATCAGGCCAATGGGGCAATGAACACGGCTGGAGCGCGGACAAACGGTTTGAAATCAGGGTGGATGGCAAAAGCCTGGCCATCAGCATGCTGGATGCCCTGTTCGGCCTGGAATCGCAAGACGGCGACACACTGCACATGCGCGGCGCGCTCAGCTTCTGGGATGTCATTCCGCAAATGCCCAACGGCACTGCCAGCCTGCACGTGGAAGTGATGACGCCGCACCAGAGCCACTACTACCAGCAGAAAAAAGACTCGAAAAGCGGCTCCAGCGCCACCCCGCACGACAGCGGCCAGCCCACGCCCATCAGCTTTCTCACCGTGCCGCCGGGCAGCGGCATGACGTTTCACGTGCAATGCGACCTGCCCCGCCTGCAACGCTTGGCCCCCACGCTGGCCAAAGACGATGCGTGGAAAGAACTATTGCAAGCCGCGTTTGAACACGCCTTTGAATGGCTGGGCTTTGGCGCCAAAACCGCCGTGGGCTATGGGGCCATGCAGCCAAATGCCCAAGCCACCCGGCGCCGAGAAAAAGCGCAGCGCGAACAAAAAGAGCAAGCCGAACGCCAGGCACGGCAAGCTGCGCTCAGCCCTGCCATGCGAACCGTGGAAGCCTTCGTGCAAGAGCTGCGCGCCAAGCACGAGCAATATCCCAATTACAAGGAAGCCCCCAACGGCGTGCTGCACGGCAAAGCGCGCGAGCTGGCTAAAACCGCGCGCGAAAGCGCAGACTGGAGCGCCGAAGAAAAACGCGCCGCCGCCGAAGCTATTGAAACCTGGCTGCCCAAACTGGTCAGGGTGGACATCAAGGACGAGCGCAAAAAACTCAAGCTCGGCGCGCTCAAGGGCCAGTGAGGGGTCGGCAAGCCGTGCCTGGCCGGCCGCCTTTGCGCTGCGCTGGCGCGCCGCCCGCACCTGCCCCGCCCGCTCATGCCTGTTGTCCGCGCACCCATGAATTTGCTCCTTTTCAAATAGCATACTGTCCTCGTGGATAAAGCGGGAACGCGGTATTTATACCCCCTGAATTTGCTCCTGATTCTGATGAGGTTTGGGCAGGGTTTGCCGCCTCGTCCGTCTTCTCCGCTTGGTGAACGGATGACGGCGGGCCGCCAGTGGCAAAAGGTGCTGAAAAACGAGGCACGGCGGCCATTTCCTTGTCCGTCAGGCACTTGCGCGCGGCATACACGTTTGCCCCCGGCTTTTCCACAGCTTTGCGCCCGCAGGGTGTGAAAAAGCCGGTTTGCTCTGAACAGGTTCTCGCGCCAGGGGCCGCGAGCGCGGCGCTGCCAAAAAAGAAGGCAGCGGCGGCGAATCCTTGGCTTTCAGTCACTTGCGCGCGCCGTACCGGCTTGTCCACGGCTTGCCCACAGCTTTGCGCCCGGCGCGTGTGCAAAACCGCCGTGCCTGGCTGGCGCGCCCTGCCCATTTTTCAGGCAAATCATGCGCTGCCTTGCCGCGCAGTCACTTGCGCGCGCCATACCGGTTTGCCCACGGCTTTTCCACAGGCTTGGGCCTGGGCGATGGGGACAAATGGAGCAAGTGGAACGAGCCGGGCGAAATCGTGCGAAATCGCGCGGGGATAAGCGGCGCGCCGGACGCCGGATTGCCAACAGGCTCTCAATACCCGGCTTTGCCGCCGGGTCTGCGGCGGGCGAACAGGCCCGCTGTGCGCGCGCCCTGGCTGGCAAAGCGCTCGCGGCGCGCCCGTTTGGGATCGACGCGCAGGGGCCGCCAGATTTCCACGCGATCGCCGTCTTGCAAGGCCGCGCCGGGCGCGCAGGGGCGGCCCCAGATGCCGTAGGCCAGCGCGGCGCGCGCGTTTTCAGGCAGCCCTTGCAGCAGGCCGCTGGCCTGCACGGCCTGCGCCAGGGTGGCATCTGCGGGCAATTGCAGGCGGGCCAGCTGCACCTGGCGCGCGGCGCTGGCCCAGGCGACGGTGACGCCAATGAGGCCGCTGGCGCCGCCGCATGAGGGGGGGCTGGCGGCGCATGAGGCGGATGAGGGCGGCGCGGCGTTCGTCATGGCTGGCCGTACACCTGCTCGGCGCGCTGGATGAAGGCGTCCACCATCGTGGCGGCGATCTTGTCGAACACGGGGCCGACCAGCGCCGAAAGCGCCTTGCTGTCAAAGCCGTAGTCCAGCGCCAGCGTCACGCGGCAGGCGCGCTCGCCCGCCTGCCCCACGGGGGTGAAAGTCCACAGGCCATTGAGCGTGGAAAAGGGGCCTTTGACCAGCTGGATGCGCAGCTCGCGGTCCGCAATGTGCGTGTTGTAGGTGACAAAGCTTTGCTTCAGGCCCTTGAAGGCGATGCCGACTTCGGCGGTCATGCCCTTGCCGTCCGCGTCTTGTCCGATGACGCGGCCCAGGCTGCACCAGGGCAGAAATTCAGGGTAGCGGGCCACGTCCCGCACCAGCTCGAACATCTCGTGGGCGCTATACCAGATAAGAACGGATTTGCGGACGGTTTTCATGGAAAATCTTGCGTTTTTCGCGCGCCTGGCCTTCGGCTGGCCTGGGCGTCAAGCCGCAAATTCTAGAAACCCGCAGGGTTTCAGCCTTTTTCCTGCCGTTCCTCCCGCTTTCCATTCAGCCTTTCTTCACGCATGGCCGCCAAGAAAAAAACCGCTTCCAAAACGCCCAACCCCGTCATTGCCAGCAATAAAAAGGCCGCCTTCAATTACTTTTTTGAAGAGCGCCACGAAGCGGGCATGGTGCTGCAAGGCTGGGAAGTGAAGGCGCTGCGCGCGGGCAAGGCGCAACTGACCGACGGCTACGTGGTCATTCGCGGCGGGGAGCTGTTTGTCATTGGCTGCCAGATCAACCCGCTGGGCACCGCCAGCACGCATGTGCGCCCCGAGGCGGCGCGCACCAAAAAGCTGCTCATGCACCGCGACGAAATCCGCCGCCTGATCGGCAAGGTGGAGCAAAGGGGCTACACGCTCATTCCGCTGAACCTGCACTGGAAAAATGGCCGCGTGAAGTGCGAAATTGCCCTGGCCAAGGGCAAGGCCGAACACGACAAGCGCGACACCATCAAGGAGCGCGAAGGCAAGCGCGAAGCGCAGCGCGCCATGAAGTCGCTCAGCCGCTGACGGCCCGCCCGCCGCCCGCGCCTGCAAGCGGGCCGCAAGGGGCTGCGAGCCGGAATGCAGGCATTTGGAATGCGCAAGGCATGAGCAGAAGGCAAGGCGCAAGGGCGTTATTTCGCTTCTGTTTTCATAGCGTATGGTCTTAGTGGAACCTGCGCCGAGCGGCATTTTCAGCCCTTGAATCCGCTCTTGATTTTGATGCCGCTCTGCCTTCTCATGGCGGATCTGCAAGGCGCGCGAAGGCCGGGCGGCGCAGCCAGCCAGGGCCGCCTAGCCTTCGCTTCGCGCCGTTTTCTCTGCGCAAGAGGACAGGGCGGCGGCAAGGCGCGAGCGGGCCAGCCCGTTCGTCGATCCCGCCGTTTCTGAGAATAGATCTGCAGCGCCTTTGCCTGCTGGCGTCAGTGCAGCATGGGGAATGCGTTGCCTGCGCCAAGACGGGCAGACGTGCCAGGCCCAGCGTAGCCATCCTCAATTTCCAATCGGTCAAGACCGTCTCAAAAGGATGCGGCGCGGATATGGCGCAGACGAAAAGATCAAAGACGTGATGGGATAGCTGCCGGCCGTGGTGGCGCACTCGGCAGGCATTCAGGACGGGGCGGGGGCCAGGGCTTTACCGATCAGGCTGTTCATGCGCTTTGAGCGAGGCCCTTTTTGTGGATGGCAGCTACACGGGCAGTCTCCAGGGCGCGGCCCGCGCGCTTCATCCGCCCCAGCTTCACCCGCTTTGGCGCTGCCCGTTTCAGGCATGCGGCCATCGCAGGCCACAGGCCGCTGCTTCAGAAGCCGGCTGCCGTCCGGTAAAAGACATCAGAAACAGGAGCAAATTTGAGGGGGCGAAATAGCGTCTTGCGCAATTTCTCCTAGGACATCATGCTATGAATAGAAGAGCGAAATCAGACTGAGCGCTGCGCGCGCCGGGCCTGATCGATCGCTTGTTTCTCTGCCCCGCTCATCGCTCCCCGCCAGCGCTCGCGGGCAGGCTGGCCAGAGCGGCGGCTTTGCCCGCCTTGCCACAATCGCCGCATGGCACAGCAAGAAACCCGCACTTTCCGCAAACACTGGCTCTACACCGCCACGGCTCCCGGCGGGCGGCGCGCGCAGGGCGTGGTGCAGGCCAGCGACGCGCGGCAGGCGCTGGAAGTGATCGGGCGCGAATTTCCGCAGCTGGGCAACGTGCGCATCCTGAACATGGCCAGCGACTTGCTGCCGCTGGAAGAAGCGGCGCGGCAGCGCTTTGGCGTGCCGCCCGATGAAATCACGCCGCAGCAATGGGCAGACCTGGCGGCCAGCCTGGTGGCCGAGATGGAGCAGCAAAGTTTGAGCCTCGCCCAGGGCTTGCGCCAGACGGCGGCGCGGCATCGCCCCCTGCTGCTGGGGCTGGGCGTGGCGCTGGCGCTGGCGCTGTACCGCCAGTGGCCCTGGTGGGTGGCGCTGCTGGCGGCGCTGGGCATGGCGGCGCCGTTTGCCGCCTGCGCGCTGGCGTGGCGTCATGTCTTGCAGCACCGGCAGGGGCTGTGCGCCGCGCTGGCGGGCGACGCGATGGGCTTGCGGGAGAGCCTTCAGGCGCTCACGGATGCGGCGCTGAGCCGGCCGTGGGCGCCCGGCCTGCGTGAAATGGCCTGGGAACTGGCTTTTTACAGCGCTTGCATGACCGCGCGCTATCAGGGCGTGGCCGCTGCGCGCGCCGAGCTGCTGGCGCACCCTTGCCGCCCGGAGGCTGGGGCCGGCGGGGCCGATGCGGCCAGCCGTCAGCCGCTGGGCATTTTTGAATACCTGCTGCCCGCGCGCGCGGGCGATTTCGCCACGGCCGCCGCCGTGCTGGAGGGCATGCTGGCTGCCGCGCCGGACCGGCCCGAATGGCTGATGGACCTGGCCATCACGCGCGAGCGCCTGGGGCAGTTTGATGAAGCCCGGCGGCTGCTGGCGCGGGTGAATACGCAAGAGCTGCCCCCTTTCATCGCCATGTACGAGCAGGGCATACGCGGCCTGCTGGCGCTCGATGACGCGCGGCATGCCGACTTCGGCCAGGCCGTGGCGCTGCTGACCGCCGCCTGCCGCACCGCGCTGGAGTGGACGCAGCGCAACCCCGTGTTCTGGTGGTCTGCCATTTCTTTTGCCTGCGAGCTGTCGCTGGCGCTGGCGCGCAATGGCCAGCCGCAGGCCGCGCGCCGGGCGCTGGCCACCGTGCGGCGGCTGGCGCCGCAGTGCGTGGATGCGCGCCGGCTGGAAATCATCCGCGCTGAAGTGGAGCCGGCCTTGCCGCCTGCACCTGCCGCCGGAGCCGCCG
>ERZ773035.752-NODE-752-length-25355-cov-19.941186_pt1 | contig 25355 bp, 20 predicted proteins | sample MGYA00511487_ERZ773035 | MGnify/ENA primary metagenome ERZ773035 (study PRJEB29015, sample SAMEA2737985) | human oral metagenome | biome: human oral; feature: human-associated habitat; material: dental | place: China | collected 2024 ...
TATAGAATTGTTGAAATGGAGAAGTATAAATTAGACTACTATATGAAGAATAGAACGGCTATTATGGATTCATGATGGCCAACTGCAAGCTCATTACTCATTTCGGCGCATATCGAAAGATTGGTTGAAAGAGAACAGATTGACATCATTCATCCGCCGGACAATTCCTCTGTTCGGCGGATTTTTTTATTAGCGTCTTCAGTCTCGACATTCCCTTCCTGCATTACTTCAAAATTTGAAACATTGAAGAAAGGTTTTCAACCTACCAAATGTTTATTACGCCCCAAAACAAACATCTTGATATGGATGTAATTATAGCCTTAAACGAGTTTAACCCACATAAGAATAACGTATCCATGCAACGGCGAATGATTGGTAAATACATGCTATTCTTTCTTGACGAAGACTTAAAGATGAAGTCATATCAGCGCAAATCTATGTAAAATTTTTAGCTCAGATTTTAACATTATGAGTACCGTTTTTATCAACCAATCGTCCACCCGACCGCAAATAATCGATTCTCGCGGAGGTTTGTTTTGATGATAAATGGGGTTAGTTTGTAAGTGGTGAAAACTGGATAAACATTGCATAAAAGCGATAATTATACAGAACGGTGGGTAATTAGCGGCAAAAGTAGTGCTATTTGGGGCAAATTGCATTGCAATTAGCAGCAAAACGCAGTGCTAAATGCCGCTAAATGCAAGGTAAAATGCAGCAAAACGCAGTGTAAAATGCCGCTAAATGCAAGACAAAATGCAGCAAAACGCAAGACAAAATGCAGCAAAACGCAAGGCGAAATGTATAATGATGCACGCTGTATGTTGGGTTTATTGGTCTACGATTGATGAAAAAACGATGTTATTAGCGGATAAAAGCACTATAAAAAGTGGTATTTTGACTACTAAAAGTCCGTTTTAGGGCAGCGAAAATTTGCGGGCAGTCGACCAACTAGAAAGGCAAAGTGGTGCTAAATGCAGATGATGCGCTCAAAAATGGCGTAAAAATAAAATATGAAAGGCTGAAAATAGGGGCTAATTGGGTGCTTTTGGGTATTGGTTTTCGCTAGAAGGGACGGCAAAAAGAATGCGTTTTGTAAAACATTTTCACGCGTTTTAACAAAGCGAACACACCTTATCGCTGAATAGTTACTCAGAAGAGAAAGTTTAAACCCCAATCGGGCATTAGGTCGCTTATCAAATAATTGAAGCTGTTTGCATTGTTTCCTGTACACCTCTCGTTTGCTTGTCGACATCTTGCCTGCCTTATTCTCTTGACGTAGTCCGCTACGACTTTATGAATAAGACAAACAAGATGTTCAACAATACACAAAATCTAAGCGGCTTTAATGCCCGATTTGGGTTGAAAGATAAACGCTAATGGCATATTTTACTTAAACATAACACCGCTTAATAGCATTAAGCCGCAGTTGATTTTACAGCCAATTGGCTGATTTGGGTTTAAGCATAACACTACCACAGAAAGGAAATTATATAATATAAGTTGTCCGCTAAAACTTTTATAGCATGCGGAATGGATATAAAAGTTTTAGCGGACAATAATAGAAATGAAAGCTGGCATAGGATTAAAACACTTCTACCTCCTTGTACATTACGAATGCAAAAGCAAGCGTTTGAAAAGCAATGCGCACAAAAGACCATCAGGGTCTTTTTCTCTTCTACGAGTGGTTTGTTGCTTGCTGGTAGCAGATTGGGAGATTTGGGGTTTCCCTTTTAAACCCTTGACACCCGCTAGAACCTGTGCTTTATGAGGATGATTCTATCAACAAGGCGCACATCCGCAGCACAAGCCTTATCACTTAGTACGCTTTGCTTGCCTTTTCTTCCACCACAGATAGTAGCCGCTGATAGGCAGGAAACCGCCAACAAGTGCGGCAAGCGCATATAGGAGCCTTGAAAACCAACCAGCCCACTTGCCGGTGTGCAACGATTTGAATAGCTTTTTACCACCAGGTTTCTTATCTTTACCATCTTTGGGAGTTTCGGGTGCCCCACCTTCTTGTCGCAGTGCATGCTCCGTAGTACGCTCCATATTATCATGCGCGAAGGCATTCTGCTTTGTTGCGACTGGCTTATCGTCCCCTTTGGGCATCTTGTTTTCCATCTTCTCGGTGTTTTGTCCGAAGAGTTTCGACATGCCTTGCCTGTACCAACCAAACGAAAACACAGGCCCTGTAAGAGCCATGAGGAACAGGAACACAAAGACATAGATGCCTAACGACACGTGCGTATCGTAAACAAATCGGCGAAAGCCCTTGCTTGTGCTTACCTTTAAGCGGCTTTTAAGCATCTTTTTGCTCTTGGGCCACCACACAACGACACCCGTTATCAGCACAAGCACCATGCACATAGACGAAATGGCCATGACAACACGGCCAACCGAAAGTCCACCATGAGGGTTGTCGGGTTTCATAAAAAGCCAACGGTGTAACCGTGTTACGCTGCTGAGGAAGGGTTTTACACTCTCTTCCATACCCAAAAGCAGAGAAAGGTCTTTCACTGCTATTATCAGAAAGCCCGTGAAACAGAGTATGGCCATAAAAAGGCCTAGGGGCAATGCCAGCCACTTGTGGATTTTCAAACAAATTTTTCTCATATACTAAATGGTCATTATTTATATTTGCGTGCCTTTAAACACCTTAATAATAGACTAACGATAGGTCCGAAGGTTTAAGGCATGTACTAAAAATTCCCCGCAAGCGTTCGATCGTTGTTCCTTTTATTGAGGGTTGAGGGTCGGACAAATGGTAAGGGAATGTTGAGTGGATATATCGGAGATTATGCCACGGTCTACTGCCAAACGCACAAAAAATGGCCGCAGACTGCACGGCCTGGATATAGGCGTGTTCTAAAAATTCCCCACAAAGGTTCAATCGTTGTTCTTTGTATTGCTCTTCACTGTCTTTTTGCTTTTATCTGGCATCTTTGGCTTACTTCTTTCGGTCGCATAAGTTCACTATGCTCCTTCAAGAAGTAAGCAAAACCTGCTCAGCTAAAAGCTAAAAATACAGCAAAGGTAATTTTTAGAATCTGCCTATAAAAAAGGTTGGGGACACAAGCCTAAGCCGTATCCCCAACATCTTATTTTTGTCTGATGAACACGTTAATTGGACAGCCGTGCATGTTCCAATTTTCGCGTATCTTGTTTTCCAAAAAGCGGCGATAGTTCTCCTTTACGTATTGTGGCAGGTTGGCGTAGAACACAAACGAGGGTATCTGCGTGTTGGGCAACTGCGTGCAATACTTAATTTTGATGTACTTGCCTTTGGTGGATGGGGGCGGATAAGCCTCGATAAGGGGGAGCATCACTTCGTTAAGTTTCGACGTTCCCACGCGTGCCTTGCGGTTAAGATATACCTGTTTGGCCGTTTCAAGCACCTTGAAGATGCGCTGCTTGGTAAGTGCCGAGGCGAAAATGATGGGGAAATCCACAAAGGGAGCCATGCGTTCGCGAATGGCATTCTCAAAAGTCTTTATCACCTTTTGGTCTTTATCTGGCACCAAGTCCCACTTGTTAACCACCACAACAAGCGACTTTTGGTTTTTCTGAATAAGCTGGAAGATGTTCATGTCCTGCGATTCGATGCCGCGCGTGGCATCAATCATCAGAATACAAACGTCGCTGTGCTCGATAGAACGTATCGAACGCATAACGCTATAAAACTCCAAATCTTCGGTAACCTTGTTTTTTCGGCGTATTCCGGCCGTATCTACGAGGTAGAAGTCGAAGCCAAACTTATCGAAACGCGTATAAATGCTGTCGCGTGTGGTACCTGCAATCTCGGTAACGATGTTGCGGTCTTCGCCTATAAAGGCATTGATGATGCTGCTTTTGCCTGCATTAGGCCTACCCACCACAGCAAAACGAGGTATGCCATCTTCAACATTTTCGTTTTCGCCAGGTTTTAATTGCGCAATAACAGCGTCGAGCAAGTCGCCCGTTCCGCTACCTGTTGCCGCGCTAATGGGGAAAGGGTCGCCCAGACCCAACGAGTAAAACGCAGGTGCCTCGTAAATTTGCTCGTTGTTGTCGGCCTTATTTACCACCAACACCACGGGCACCTTGGTACGCCTGAGTATCTGCGCCACATCCTCATCGAGGTCGGTTACGCCCGTGTTCACGTCTACCAAGAACAGCACCAAGTCGGCCTCTTCGGTAGCCACGAGCACTTGTCGGCGAATGGCATCTTCGAAGATGTCGTCCGAATTGACCACCCATCCGCCCGTATCTACAACCGAGAACTCGCGCCCAGCCCAGTCGCACTTGCCGTATTGGCGGTCGCGCGTGGTGCCAGCGGTATCGCTTACAATGGCACTACGGGTTTTTGTAAGTCTATTAAATAAGGTGGACTTGCCCACATTGGGACGTCCCACGATAGCTACTAAGTTTGCCATAAATGTAAATTCTTAATCGTCGAAAAAGCGTATTAGCGTGCCATGCGGGGCCAAAATCGGCTTACACGTGGCTCACGAGAAACGTTTTATTCGGGGTTATAGCCAAAACTGTCGAGTTCTTTCTTCGAGCTTCGCCAGTCTTTATCAACTTTCACGAAGGTTTCGAGGTACACCTCTTTGTCGAAAAACCTTTCCAACGTTTTTCGTGCCTCCGAAGAAACCTTCTTCAACGCCACGCCCTGATGCCCGATAACGATGCCTTTTTGACTTTCGCGCTCAACGTAGATAACGGCGTTGATGTGTATTTTCTTTTCTGTTTCCTTAAATCGCTCGACCTTAACCTCCACCGAATAGGGTATCTCCTTATCGTAATAGAGCAGTATTTTCTCGCGAATTATCTCGCTGACGAAGAAACGCGCAGGCTTATCGGTAAGCTGATCTTTGTCGAAATAGGGCGGCGATTCGGGCAACAGCTCTTGTATTCGGCGCAGAAGGAGGTCGGTGCCGAACTTGTTTTTGGCCGAAATGGGTAATATTTCGGCCTTGGGCAGCAGCGCGTGCCACCGTTCCACGATGTCGCCGAGAGTTTTTTGGTCGCTCTCGTCAATCTTATTGATGAGCAGCAGCACGGGAATCTTCATGCCCCGCACCTTCTCCAAGAAGTCGGCATTCTTCTCTGGGTCTTCCACCACGTCGGTAACGTACAGCAACACGTCTGCATCGCTAAGTGCCGACACCGAGAAAGCCAGCATCGACTCTTGCAATTTGTAGTTGGGCTTGAGCACGCCGGGCGTGTCCGAGAACACGATTTGCATCTCAGGGGTGTTCACAATGCCCATTATTCTGTGCCGCGTGGTTTGCGCCTTGAAGGTGGCTATGGAGATACGCTCGCCCACAAGCTGGTTCATCAGCGTGCTTTTGCCCACGTTCGGGTTGCCAACGATGTTTACAAATCCTGCTTTGTGCATGTTTGTGGCTGTGATAAAGGTGTTTGTTTAGAGCTTGGATAAAGCTCAAAAAGACGCATCTTAAGAAATTAAGGATGCGTCTTCTTTGTTATTATTCAATTAAAGTTGGGGTAAACGTGCCGTTTTTACTTTCCTTGTTCGGCCATTTCGGCACCGTCGTAGGCCCACTTGTAGTAAGATGCGCCATGAACGAAACCAGCACCAAAGCCGGTAAAGATAAGGTTGTCGCCCTTCTTCAATTGTTTTTCAAAATCCCAAAGCACCAAGGGCATACATGCCGCACTGGTGTTTCCGTAGCGTTGGATGTTTACCAGCACCTGTTCGGGCTGCACACCGATACGTTTACCCACCGCCTCGATAATACGAAGGTTGGCCTGATGCGGCACAACGTAGTTAATATCTTCGGGTGTTAGGCCATTGCGCTCAATCAGTTTGGTGCAATCGTCGCCCATTGCCGAAACGGCATAGCGGTAAACGGTGCGGCCCTCCTGATAAGTGAAGTGTAAGCGATGGTCTACGGTGAACTGCGAAGACGGACAAACCGAGCCGCCAGCCTTTACATGAAGGAAAGGCAAGCCCATTCCGTCGGCCACGTGCAGCGAGTCTACCAAGCCCACGTTTTCTTCCGTAGTTCCTTCCACCATCACAGCACCAGCCCCGTCGCCAAAGAGCGGACAGGTAGCGCGGTCCTTATAATCGGTAATGGCCGACATCTTATCGGCACCAATAACGATGATGCGCTTGTGGCGACCGCTTTGTATCATGTTGCAAGCCACATCGAAGGCGTACATAAACCCACAACAGGCAGCCGAGAAGTCGAATGCGAAAGCATTTTTCAAGCCCAGCTTACCCAGCACGATAGATGCTGTGGAGGGGTGGATGTAGTCGGGAGTGGTGGTGGCAACGATAACCGCGTCGATGCTGTCGGGGTCAACGCCCGTCTTCTTCATCAGAAGTTTGGCGGCCTTACGGGCCAGATAAGAAGTACCGAGCCCTTCTTCCGTGAGGATACGGCGCTCCTTGATACCAGTACGCGTAGTAATCCATTCGTCGTTGGTATCGACAATGCGCGACAGTTCCTCGTTGTTGAGGACATAGTCGGGCACGTAACCGGCGACGCCTGAGATTATCGCATTAATCTTATCCATTATTCAGCAACCTCTTCCTTAATGATAGCTACCTTACCTCTGTACTGTCCGCAAGTGGGGCAAACCGTGTGATAAATGTAATAAGCGCCACAGTTGGGGCATAGAGCCAGTGTGGGAGCTACGGCTTTATCGTGAGTTCTTCTTTTAAGTGTACGAGTCTTGGACTGTCTTCTTTTAGGATGTGCCATTTTGTCTTAATCTTTAATATTGTTTTTTTATTTCTTTCAGTTTCATCCAGCGCGGGTCAATCGTCTCTTCTTCATCCTCATCGCCACTTCGGTTGGCAGCATGTGCGTCCAGCACGTCTATCATTGCTGGGTTGCATTTGCCAGGCGCGTGCACATGCTTGATGGGTATGTTAAGTGCGATAAACTCGTAAACGAACCACGACAGGTCGATTACCCCAGGGTCTTCTTCCAGCGTAACCAGTTCGTCTTCTTCTGAATATTCTTCTCCAAACCTCACTATCAGCCGTTCTTTTGTGCTAACGGCCTGCTCCATGTCGTCGAGACACAGGTCGCAAGGTATGCTGACCGAACCTTCTATGTTGAAGTTCAGCTCAAAAAGGTCGCCGTTTCTTGTAGCTTGCAGCTCAACGTTCACCTTTCCTTTCCTAATTTCGGGGGCGTCGATGGCCTCAAAGAAACTGTCGTCAAGCACGTACTCCAACAAGGTTTTGCCTCGCTTTAACGCCTTGACATCCAGCTTAAAGGTTTCTAAGTCACACATTTGGTGTGCAAAGTTACAAATATTTTCCGATATGTTATAACGAAACTCAAAAAAGTTAGCGTTAGTTGGTTAGTTTTTGAGTTTATATTGGGGGCGAAATAACATTTCAAAGGAATTAAGTGAAAAGCATTATGGTTGAAACGAGAACTATTTTCATCCTTTTATCTTTTCACGAATTCCTTGCATTCCGATGCTTTTGACATTTGCATAGCCTACCTACAAAACGCTACCGACCCCTTTGTAGCGGCACTACAAACAAGCTGTAGCGACACTACAAGAGGTTGGTAGCGACACTACAAGGGACTTGTAGCCACACTACAAAGGGCTTTGTACGCACCCAACGACAAGCAGATGGGTGATAAAAGCTTTTAGGCGGGATGGTGCTTTGTGGTTTATCGAGAAGCGGAATTAGCCTCGCTGACTGTACAACTCGTTGAAATCTACCCTAAACCGGTCGCCGTGTATGCCCTCGGCATCGCGCATTCCGCAGGTAACCACCATCGTAATTTCCGCGCTGCACGGCAACCCCAGTGCGCGTTTCACGCGCAAGCTGTCGAATCCTTCTAAGGGACAGGTGTCATAACCCGCCTCGGCCATAGCCAACATAAAGGTTTGGGCCACCAAGCCACAACTCTTATGCAGCACTATGCGCGTGTCGGTTTCGGAGCATTGGCGAAACATCGGGCGAAACGCACCAACACTAACGAGCATCGTTTTGCGCACCGCGCCCCACAGTCCGAAGAACTTGCTATATAAGAAAGGTATCATCTTGCCATAATAACTCTCCTTCTCCTTGATGCGCCGTTCTTGGGCTTCGGGTGCCGAATGTAGCTTGATGTTGTCGCGTTCGAAGTTAATCAGTTGCTTTACGCGTTGCCGATAGCGGTCGTGACGGGTAACGAACACCACCATTTGTTGTGCCGTTTGCGCGCTAACTTGGTTTAAACAAGCCGTTGCCAGTCGTTGCAACAGGGCTTTGTCGGTAACGTGCACCATCTCGTAAAGCTGCATGTTGTTGCTTGTTGGGGCCAATGTGGCCAACTCTAAACACCGGCGAACGCGCTCTGCGCTGATTGGTTCGCTGTTAAACTTGCGCGTTGCGCGCCTAAACTCCAAAATTTCTTGTAAATTCATGCTGTAATATTTATATGAGAGGTTCGTAAAATCGTTTTCTCTAGGAGTTAAGGAGTTAAGGAGTTAAGCCAAATGTATAGGTGGCGTTAGGCTAATAGGATAATTCTGACCTGTCTGACCAGTCTGACTTGTCCGACTTATCCGAAAGCTAGAAAGAACTAGAAACCTAGAAACCGCTAGACACCTTTAAAGGCGCAGCCATCTTTTCACCTTTTCACTCTTTCACCTTTAAAGGCGTTAGCCATCTTTTCACTCTTTCACCTTTTCACTCTTTCACCTTTAAAGGCCATTTTTTCACCCTTTCACCTTTTCACCTTTAAAGGCGTTAGCCATTTTTTCACCTTTTCACCCTTTCACCTTTCCTTCACCTTCCACCCCTCTACGAACACCTTGCTTGCTCCCGAAGGCGTGAATTGGGCGGAGTTGAGGCCTGCTGTGCCCGACCCTTTCTTTATTTTCCCATTGGCATCGCGCCCCAACCACGGAGCTTTAAGCTGTTGTAGCTTACCGCGTTTCATTGCCGTTTGGCGGTTTTGAGAAAAGAGCCACTCGAAAGGGGCGTTGAGATTGTAGGCGTATTTCCATGTAGACATGTGGTTGCCGCGCGTAAATGTGGCCCATGCTATGCCACAGCCAGGGGCCGAAGTGGTGCGAGCAACCAGCGATTTGTCGTTGGCATCTTGTTCGGCTTTGGGCAAATAGGGATCCCACGCGCTGAAAGTAAGCTCCACACCTGCTGCTTGGTAGTAGTCTTTCAGAGCCATCCACAACCCTTTGGCCAACGGATCGTCGGCGCAGGTGTGGATGAGAATGTTGTCGTCAGACACCATATAATACCAATTTTCAAAGTCTTTGCTGGTTGTTTGGTCAGTTCCGCCAAACGATATGGGGTCGTTTTGTGGCGTTCGGGCAGGCGAATTGTTGTGTTGGTAAGGCTTGTTGTAGTCGTTTCCCCATTGTGCGCCCACCAATGCCAGTGCAGCAAAGAAGTTGTCGCGCTGTGCGGCCATGTTTAGAAGTAGCATTCCGCCCATTGATTGCCCCGTTCCATAGATGCGATTCTCGTCGATGTAGCCTTTGTAACGCAGCAACAATGAGTCGATGAGTTGCCACACGGCCGTGTTCACTTCGCTAGAAGCCATCATATCGTCGGTAGAACGTCGGCTTTCTTCCACCTGTGGCACAACGATGATAGAAGGGTTGCGGTGTTGCAACCTCTTGTCGGCCAGCTTTACGGCAGCACGCGATGAGGTTACGCCCGACATGGGGTCGGTGTCTAGTCCGCCAGCATGCTCCATGTGAATAGTCAGTGCGATGCGCTCTTTGTTGCTTTCCAGCACTTCCTTCGATGGCAGATAGATGGCGTAGGGCAGCTCGAAGTCGTAGTATTTGCCCGTGTATTCGCTGTAACAGTGGGTTGCACGGAAGGCATTTTTGCCTATTTCGTGAAACGCCCAGCCCCTATCGCTTGCAAATTGCGGTAAGATAATCTTGTCTTTATCGGTGTTATAGACCGTGCGTGTTTGTCCTCTGCGGTCTGTTTTTTCAGAAGTGGAGTAGTTGAGGTGCATCTTTCTGCCCGCTTTTATCGTTCCCACACGCCTTATCTGCTTAACGCCAGCCATCATCGAGGTGGTATAGGCAAGGTTCGCGCCTTTCAACATGTAGGCCGTGTTAACCTCGATAACCACAAATCGCCCTTTGCGCGTTCCGCCAGAGAACGAGGCGCGGGGCTTGTTGTTTACATATACCCTTACGATATGCCCCTCGTTGCCTTTCACTGCATCTTTGTCTAACTCGATAATGTTATCGAACCCATACTGTTTTTCTTGTTCGATAACATAGTTTGTTATGTCGTAAGTGGCTTTCGACACCCATCTTCTGTGGATAACCCGATTGTATTCTACGATGATGGCCGAGAGCTTAGCACCCTCCAAGTCGACGAACCCATAGGATTTCACGCTCTTTATGGCGTTGTCGGCTGTGAGTCGGGCGTGGCAAATGCCTGTTGCCACAAAGAGAAATGCTGCTAATGTGAAGATAAATTTGTTCATGTCGCAGTGAATTAAGTTGATGAGAGTGCCTTGCTCCACGCCCTTTACAAGTGTGAGAAGGGGGAAAAGTGGCTTTGTGAGTGGGGGTGTTATCCGTTTGTTGGGGCGTTTTTCCCTAAGCCGACTTTGATAAGTGGCGAGGTGAGTGCCCTTGTAGGTGACGTGTTGGCGAAAAGGAAGGGCGGAATACGGCAACTCGTTGTTTGCGCCGTCTGCATAAATGCCCTTTCTTCGGTGTTCGGTTCTTACTTGTTTAGGTGCCTTGCCTTCGCCATGTTGGGCACGGTGAGGGGCATTGCTTTATTGTTTAACGTGCTTTTCTTGTTTTTATTGTATAAGTAGGCAGGTAGGGGGATTGGCAAGTTAGTGGGGTGGTTATACTGGTTTTTCTAGTTATTCTAGTTGTTTTGGTTATTCTAGGTGTTCTGGTTATTTTAGTTATTTTAGTTATTCTAGTTATGCTAGGTATTCTAGTTATACTAGGTATTCTAGTTTTCCTAGCTAAACTAGCCCTGTTCGTTCATCAGTAGGCGCAGCCATCTTTTCACCCTTTCACCCTTTCACTCTTTCACCTTTTCCCCTTTAAAGGTTGATGGCTGCTCCCACCATAAAGTTAGCCCCATCGGTGAGTGGCGAGTTAAGGTAATGGTATTGGGGGCGGTAGTTTAGCACGTTGTCTACCGATAGGGTGAGCGTGAACATGCTGCCGAACTGTTGCACAGCAGACACTTTCCACAGCGTGTAGGCAGGATAATGAATGGTGTTTGTGCCCTTAGACAGGTCGTAATAGTCTACATATTCCAGATTGTCTACGGGCGAAAGCGCACGTCCGTCTATGTTGAAAGCCAATTGGTAGGTTTTGTTAAAGCGGTGACCCCAATCCCAATGCGCGGTGAAGGTATGCTTTCGGGCAGGCTGGTATTGGTTGTTCAGTTGTTTTCCGTCCTTATCCTTGGGCAAGCGTTCGTGCGTAAAGCAGTATGAAAGCTGTGCCGACATGCCGTTTTGCCACTTTCCTTTCACTGTGGCCTCGAAGCCCAGCACCGCATATTGCGCCAAATTGATGTAGGGAAGATGGGGAAGAGGCTCTGATGGGTTGGCGAAGAAAGGTGCGCCTGTGGCTATTTTGTCGCTCACCAGATTGTAATGGCCGCTTAACGTGAAGATATAGTGCAGGCGCGTGTATTCAGCCGAGAGGTTAAAGTTGTGGCTTACTTCGGGTTTGAGGTTGGCATTGCCCGTTACGAGCCAAATGCCGGCCATGTCGAAGTTGTAGTATTTCTCTTTAAGCGTGGGCGAACGGAATCCCATGCCGTAGCCCAAGCGCAGGTTTAAATGGGGGAGGGGCGTGTGACGAAGACTTAGTTTGGGTGTTAGACGCGTGATGGCGTGGTCGGAAAAGTGGTCAAGTCGTAGTGCGCCAACCACTTCCCACGTCTCGCCGAGGTTGAGATCGTATTGTGCAAAGACGTCGCACGAGCGTTGTTTGCGCGTTCGACCTTCGAGGTTGGGGTTTAATAGCCAATCGTGCATCCAGTCGGCACCCAGAGAAAGCACGTCGCCTTGACGCAAGTTGAGGGTGTAGAGCAGGCGGAAGGCGTTTTGTACGTTCGAGTAAGAGCGGAGGTCGAGGCGTGCCTGTTGTAGAAAGGTCGACTTGTCGTATTGGTCGAACGAGTAGGAGAGTTCTAAATGCTGCTTGTCGGATGGCTGCCATTGTGCGCGTAGGCCGCCAGAGAAGTCGCGATAACGTTCGGGCGCGTCTATTGTTCGGGTTGTTTCGCGGAAAAAGTAGCCGGCACGTCCAGTTAGTTTCAGTTCTGATGTTGGGTTGAAAGACAACTGGTTGTTGGCGTTCCATGTATTGTCGCCGTAGATGGTAGCAACAACGCGCGAAATGGGCGAAGGGCCGTTGGTTACGTCGTAGTTGTCTATCGACGTGTGGGTAACCGACAGGGTGTTGGCCCATTTACCTTTTTTCAGTTGCATGTTCAAGCCTTGTCGCCAATCGTTGTGGCGTGCAACACGCGCATTGAGGTTTAGTTTAAAAGGCTGTGTGGCGTTGCGTGTGATGATGTTGATAACGCCACCTGCGGCGTTGGAGCCATAAAGGGCCGAGGCTGCACCGCGAACAATCTCTATCCTTTCAACGTTATCCATGCTCAAACGGGTAAAGTCAACGTCGTCCATCGTTTCTCCAGCCAGGCGTTCGCCGTCAACGAGTATCAGTAAGCTTTGTCCGCCGAACCCTGCAAAGTTAATATGGGTTTGTTGGTTCATGGCGTACGAGAACTCAATGCCAGGCATGGAGGTTTGAAGTAGGTCGCGCAGGTTGGTGGCATCGGTCTTTTCGATGTCTTTTCGTGTGATGACGCGCGTTAGAACGGGCGTGCTTGCCAACAGTTTCGGACTTCGCGTGCCGGTTACCACCACCTGTTCGAGGTCGATGGTGCGGTTAAGCGTGTCGGCGGGAAGTGCTGCGTTGACCATTATGTGGGATAAGAGGAGGGATAAGAAGATGTATGTGCGGTGGAACATGAGCGTAACTTTGATGTGAAGTTGACTTGTCAACTCGTCGACTTCTAATACGGATACCTATAATTAATGGTGAGATAACATTTGGTGCCTGTTGTGGGGTTGATGTAGCTTTCTAGTTGCAAGGCCACGAATTTTCCGTTGTTCAGTTTCACCACAAACACGCGATTGTTATGCTTGAAAGCAGGCGGCATGGGGGGAATTTCGAGGCGTAACCAAGAGGAAAGCACGCGGTTGATGTGGATGCCTTGACATCCGATGAGCTCGTTGAGCATCTGCGATTGGTCTTCCCAAACCTCGTTGGTGGTCCATTCGTCGGGTTTGAAGGTTGCTCCCATAAACTGTGCGCTGCTTTCGGGTAGCTGACTCATCGACGTGTAGTTGGTTTCTAGCACCGCTCCGCCGTTGGTTCGCACGTTGTCGCGGTGTATGGCGATGCTCCATGCAGGCGGTTCGGGCTGTTTGGCAGTGGGCTTAAAGTCTCTTTTCTCGCTATGGGATATGCCTTGCTTAAACACATCGAACCAATAAGTGTAGATGCCTGTTTGGTTATCAGCCTGTGTTTCGTCTTTAATCGTTGGGATGGGGTAGGGCGTGAAGTGGGTTCGGGCATGCAGAAAAGCATCAGCATTGCCCGATTCGGCTAGCATTTTCAGCGAGTCGAAGTCGATGTAATACCAATTATGCCAGTCGCTTGCATCTATTGCCAGTTGGTTGGCATTGATTTTCGGGGCTTTGTCGGGCGAGTCGTAGATGCCGTCGAACAGCCCTGTGCAGGCCGAAACCAAGGCGGCGAGCATGCCAATGGTAAGCAAACGGATTGGTTTTGCGATGATGCGCATGGGATATTGTGCGTGTGGTGAGTGATGTTTTGGGGGAGAGAGAAGAGACCAACTCTCTACGTTTCATTGTTAAAGCCAAAGCTGGGGCGAGAGGAAAGCATTGGTGCAAGTGAGATTATGCTTGCGGTTGCTTTCCGCTCTGGTGCCCCAGCAGCTTTGGTTTAGCCGTGCTTTTGGCAGCAGCCTTATTTCTTTATCTTACCGTTAAATACGGCTTTGAGAGGGAATGGCATTTGGCCGGCCTTGAAACTGTTTTCCACTTTCAGGTTGCCGTCTTTGTCAAAGGTGGCTTTGATGTTGGCATTGGTTAGTACATAGGCGCCATCCATGCTTGTTGCTCCATCTTTAACCGCCTTGAACTTCATCTTTAAGCCATCATTCGAATAGTCTTTGCTGAACGTTTTGGTGGCCTCATCGTAGGTAAGGTTGTTGATGGTGTACGCGCCTAAGGTTAGGTCGCCCATCGGAGTTCCGTTAATTTGTTGACCTAGAACCATGATGCTGTACGTACCATCGTCGTTAGCCCAGAAGCTATGGCCTGCATTACTGTTGGTAAACGTACCTGCGAAACCTACTGATATCGTATTCTCGCCCATGTATGTGCCAGATAGTTTAACGGCATCCGAAGCCTTTCCGTTTCTCCATTTAATGGTTGTGCCGCCCATCAATCCTGTTACGCTGATGTTAATTGCCGTCATCGGACCAGCCATCATGGCTTTGTATGGCTTGGCAGCTCCGCCCTTATGTGGGTCTACGATGTTCATCGTGCCGTTTCCGCTTACTTTTCCGTTGTCGAGTTTCACTTCGAACGTTCCGGTTCCCCACTTCTCGTCTGTGAACTTGCAGTAGGTTTTCCCGTCTTGGCTGTACACTTCCATCTTGGCATCGTCGCCATAATAGGTGTCGAAGAAGAAGGGAGAGCTAACCAAGATGTAGCCTGTTGCGGTATGGATGGGTTTTACCGTCGACTCCTCGTTGGCGAATTGAATGCTCTTAATTTCGCTGGCTTTATATTTAACGGTGCTTCCGTCGGTCTTGGTAATGGTTACTGTTTGTGCCGTGGTAGTGGCTACGCCCGCTAGTAGGGCGAAAACAAGTGTAAAGAGATATTTCATTTCTGGATGAATTTGAAGGTTCTTGATGTGGATTTAACGATGAATACGCCCGTCTGGCCGTTCAAGGGAAGGTCTACCGAGCCGTCGGCGTTAACCGTTGCCGATACAACGAGCTGCCCCGAAACATTGAATATGGACACGCGCGAGCCAGGTTGCAGGCCTTCGCCGTGAACCGATTGGCCGAAACTGAACACGGCTTGGCTCTCATTTGGCGAGGGGGCGGTGTCGATGCCCGTAGAAGAAGGGTCGGCGAACTCGAATGAACGGAACTCGTTCAGCGGGTATTCAACGGTTTGTTTGCCTGCCGTTATTACCAACTTGTTGGTAGTGAAAGTCACTGTAGGCTTGTCGGCCAATGCGAAGAACGTGCTTTCTCCCGTCTTGCCGCTCACTTTAACGTGGTTGGCAGCTGTGGCCCACGCACTACCGAAGAACAAGGCAGATGCAACAACAAGTGCCCTGATGGTTGTTCTGATTTTCATTGTACTTGTATTTTATGAAATCTAATCTGTTATGACGCCACAAAAGTAACAATAACTTCTTTTTTCGGCAATACTCACTTGTTGTGATTTTTCACCCTTTTCTACGCCTTGTTCCCGATAATATAGGTATCTTTGTGTGTTTATTTTTTAGCTTATGTTCGATTCCTTGAAAATACATTGCCTGCAAACAATGGCGTTTAGCGATGCCGAATTGGCTGCCGTAGACCATTATTTTGTGGAAAGGAGCTTTAAACGGCGCGATTTATTGCTAGAAGCTTCGCACGTTTGTCGGCATCTTTTCTTTGTGGCTAAGGGGTGTGTGCGCCATTTTCATATTAAGGAAGATGGGTCGGAGGCCACGTGCGACATCACGTTGGAGAACCAATGGGCCACGGATTTCGTAAGTTTTGCAGACGAAACGCCGAGCCGATTGTCGTTGCAGGCGTTGGAAGACACTGTGGTGTACAGCGTGGAAAAGGCTTGTTTGCTGGAACTTTATGCTGCTCACCATCGTTTTGAAACCTTCGGGCGCATCACCACCGAACGTGTTTTGCAGCGTTCGATAGATACGGCCATGTCGTTAGCCTCGTTAAAACCCGAAGAACGCTTTAAACATCTGATGGCTGTTCGCCCCGAGCTGTTGCAGCGTGTGCCGCAAAAACATATCGCAAGCTTGTTGGGCATCAGTCCGGAGAGCCTTAGCCGATTGCAAAAAAGAATGTGCGACCGACGAAAAACTTAACTTAAATCAACGTCTTGTTGGCTTCTCGTATTGTAACTTTGCAGCAGAGAAAGAGGAGGGAGTGAAAAGGTGAAAGGGTGAAAAAATGGCCTTTAAAGGTGAAAAGGTGAAAAGGTGAAAGAGTGAAAAGATGGCTGCGCCTTTAAAGGTGAAAGGATGAAAAGGTGAAAGAGTGAAAAGATGGCTAACGACTTTAAAGGTGAAAAGGTGAAAGAATGGCTAACGCCACCTAGGCATTTGGCTTAACTCCATAACTCCTTAACTCCTTAACCCCATAACTCCTTAAAGGTGGATGGGTGAAAAGATGGTTGCACCACCTGTGCTTAAAACTATTTCATTCGCGATAAGTGATAATATAACGAAATAACAACGATATAAAACCAATAAAAGAGATGTATAAAACGAATGTTATATCTTCTCTCAGTAAGAACTTTGCCTTGAGAATAATTTTTCTGTATAGGTACTTGACGGAAGAACGGCATGAATATATCATGTCGAAACAGCTCTGTCGTAGTGGAACCAGTATTGGGGCTAATATCGCTGAGAGCAAGAATGCACAAAGTACAGCTGATTTTATCAGTAAACTGAGCATCTCCTTAAAGGAGGCGGACGAGACGGAATACTGGTTGGAGCTATTAAAAGATTCGGAAACCATTACGCAAGAGGAGTTTGACTCAGTGTCTAACGACCTCAAAACGATAATAGGGACATTAGTTAATATCATCAATAAATTAAAGGAAAAAGAGAAGTTAAAGAAATGATAGGTGATAAAGAATGGGAGATTATAGAGTGAAGTAGGCATCGGTAGGCTTTCGCTTTTCGTGGCGTGAGCCATCTTTTCACCCTTTCATCCATTCAAACCTTGAGAGGCGAAGCCATTTTTTCACCCTTTCACCCATTCAACCCTTGAGAGGCGAAGCCATTTTTTCACCTTTTCACCTTTCCACCTTTTCACTTTTTTACCTTTTCACTTTTAGCAATGAGTAATTTAAAATCTTTGGTTAAAGACACGGCCATCTACGGATTAAGTAGTATTGTGGGCCGTTTTCTCAATTATCTGCTTGTTCCGCTCTATACGATTAAGATTTCGGCGGTAAGTGGTGGTTATGGTGTTATCACCAATTTGTACGCCTATACGGCTCTTTTCTTGGTGCTATTGACCTACGGAATGGAGACTACTTTTTTCCGTTTCGCCAATAAGAGCGGCGAAAATCCACAGCGGGTATATTCCACCATCCTGCTCTCCGTGGGTTTCACTTCCGCCCTTTTCATCGCAATGGTGGTGCTTTTCTTGCATCCCATCGCGCAAGCAATGGGCTATGCCGACCATCCCTCTTACATTTGGGTGATGGCCGCGACGGTAGCCATCGATGCATTCCAGTGCATACCCTTTGCATATCTTCGCTATCAAAAGCGCCCCATTAAGTTTGCCGCCCTCAAATTGCTGTTCGTTGGCAGCAACATCTCGCTCAATTTGGTTTACTATCTGCTGTTGCCAGCCCTTTACGAAGGTGGACATCAATGGGTGAGCCTTATTTATTCGCCAAACGTGGGTGCAGGTTATGCCTTCTACATCAACCTCGTTTGTACGGCCAGCATCACCTTTTGTTTCTATAAAGAGTTGCGCGGCTTCGCCTACGTCCTTGATAAGGCCCTGCTCAAACGTATGCTTTCGTATAGCTGGCCCATATTGGTATTGGGCATTGCAGGCATACTTAACCAAACGGCCGACAAGATATTGTTCCCCTACATATATAAAGGAAGTGATGCGCACACGCAGTTGGGCATCTACGGAGCGGCAAGTAAGATAGCCATGATAATGGCCATGATAACGCAAGCCTTTCGTTATGCCTACGAACCATTTGTGTTTGGCAAGTCGAAAGACAAGGACAATCGCGACACTTATGCCAAGGCCATGAAGTATTTCATTATCTTCACCCTGCTGGCTTTCCTCGTTGTGGTTGGTTATATCGACATTTTCCGCCGTCTCATCGGTCGCGATTACTGGGAGGGATTGCGTGTTGTGCCCATCGTTATGGCAGCCGAAATCATGATGGGCGTGTACTTCAACCTCTCGTTTTGGTACAAGCTTATCGACAAAACCATTTGGGGTGCCTACTTCTCAGGCATCGGTTGCGCCGTGCTCATCGCCATCAACGTTTTGTTTGTTCCGCGTTATGGCTACATGGCCTGTGCTTGGGCGGGCTTTGCAGGTTATGCCACGGCCATGATTCTTAGTTACATCGTGGGCCAACGCAAGTATCCCATCGCCTATCCGCTGACAAGTATCGGTGTGTACGTTGGCATCACGGTTCTGTTTTACTTGTGCATTAATTACGCCAACACGCATTTCTCCGTACCCGTTGCATTGGGTGTGAATACTATATTTATCCTCCTTTTCATCGGACATATATGGAAGTGGGATTGGAAAAGGAAATAAAAAGCCTCACCCCCAACCCCTCTCCAAAGGGGAGAGGGGAGTGATTAGCTTTGTAAGGCCTCACCCCCAACCCCTCTCCAAGAGGGAGAGGGGAGTGATTAGCTCTGTGGGTTACAGGTTGACGAGTTAAAAGGATAGGTAGCCATAGGGCAACAAAGCATACGGCTTAACTCCTTAACTCCCTAACTCCTTAACTCCTGGCAGCTATGTCAATTCAAATAAGGCATACGGCTTAACTCCTTAACTCCCTAACTCCTTAACTCCTGACCAATACATCAATTCAAATAAATATGAAGAAATTTACATTCGTCTTAGCTGCCCTTATGGCATTCGTTACGGCAAAGGCCGACGAAGGCATGTGGACACTGTACAATCTGCCGCAGGCAGTGTACCAACAGATGCAGGCCGAAGGCTTTAAACTGCCATACGCCGACATCTATCAAAGTAAAGATGCCGTTAAAAACGCCGTTGTTAACTTCTCTGGCTACTGTTCGGGCGTGGTGGTTTCGCCCAACGGATTGGTATTTACCAACCACCATTGTGGTTTCGAGGCCATTCGTAGCCATTCGACCGTTGAGCACGACTACATGCTAAACGGCTTTTATGCCAAAACATACGAGGAAGAACTGCCCAACAGAGACATGTTTGTGAGCTTTATGAAGTCGCAACAAGATGTTACTGCCCGACTGATGGCCAGGGGATATGCCACGGCCAGCAAGCGTCAGAAGGATTTTCTTATCGACTCGTTGCAGACCGTACTCACCGACTCGGTGCGTAAAACGGATAAAACCCTCCGTGTTTCTATCGACCCATTCTACGAGAGCAACAGTTTCTATGCCACCGTTTACCAAGATTTCACCGATTTGCGACTCGTCTTCACCGTACCTAAGTCGATGGGTAAGTTCGGTGGTGAAACGGACAACTGGATGTGGCCGCGACAGACATGCGATTTCTCCGTCTTCCGTATTTATGCCGACCCAACAACCAATGGACCTGCCGCTTATTCTAAGAATAATGTACCTTATCGTCCGCAACATTGGGCACCCATCTCGCTCGAAGGCTATAAAGAGGGCGATTTCTCCATGACAATGGGCTATCCAGGTAGCACCAGCCGTTACATTTCAAGCTATGGCATTATCGAAAGGCGCGATTGCGAGAACACGCCGCGGGCCCAAGTGCGAGGCGTTAAGCAAGACGTGATGCGCCGACACATGCGTGCTAGCGAGGCTGTGCGCATTAAGTACGACTCTAAGTTCGCCCAAAGTGCCAACTATTGGAAGAACTCTTTGGGAATGAACAAATGTATCGATTCCATCGGTTTGGTACAACAAAAGCGCGATTACGAGGCGCGTTTGCGCCAGTGGCAAGACTCAACGGGCTTTCTTAAAGGGAAACTCGACTTTGATAAGCTGGGCGCTTACTACGAAAAACGTTTCGACCGCGTGCGCACACGCTATTATTGGATGGAAACTTTCCGCCGTACCAGCGAATTGGCTACACGCGCCATGCGCCTTGCGATGGGCGGCATGGAAGTGAAAGGCCCTAAGAAACCCGCATCAAAGCAATACCACGAGTTTGCCGACAACAGCAACGAATGGGATGCGGCATTAGATAAAGAAGTGCTGGCCGTGCTGCTTAAAAACTATCGCCAGCAGGTTGGCAATCGCTATTTGCCCAAGTTCTACACCACCATCGACCAACGTTTCGGCGGCGATTATCAGCGTTTTGTAGACGACCTTTATGCGCGTTCCATCATCATGAAGAAGGGCGCAAAGCTGTTTTACAACACCAAAGCGTATAAAGAAGACCCTGGTGTGCGTTTCGGTCAAGACGTGATGGACATCTATTACGACCTAACCGAAGGAATGGGCGCAATTAACGATTCCATCGAGGCGCAAGAACGCTATCTCTGTGCAGCCAAATTGCGTATGGAAGAGGATATGCCCCATTACTCGGATGCCAATTTTACCATGCGTCTTAGCTACGGTCAGGTAAAGGGTTTCTCGCTTGGCGGCAAGGAATTGGGTTATTATACCACGCCCGAAAGCATCGTCGAGAAGATGGATCGTGCCAAAAGCAATGTTGACTACGAGGCCGAACCCATCATGCGCCAGTTGCTTTCGTCGAAAGATTTCGGCCGTTTCACCGATAAGTCCACGAATAATCTGCACCTTTGTTTCCTCACCAACAACGACATTACGGGTGGAAACAGTGGCTCGCCCATGTTCGATGGCAAGGGCAGACTTATTGGTTTGGCCTTCGATGGCAACTGGGACAGTCTGTCGAGCGACATTCTTTTCGATTCGCTCCTTGCTCGTTGCATTGGCGTAGACATTCGTTACATGCTCTTTATGATGGATAAGTGGGGGCATGCCGATAGGTTGTTGAAGGAAATGGGATTGTAAGTTAGTGGGGAATGAAGTCCGTCTGCTGCTAGAATAAAGGTGCAAACAGATCGACTTAATTTCTTTAATCAGCCCTCACTTGTTAGCTAAGCAGCGCAAGGCGAATGGCCTTTCCTAGTTTGCTTACTGGTTAGCAGGTATGAACAAAAAGGACGTTTTCATCGAGAAAACGCCCTTTTTTTGCTTCCTTTTACTTTCCTCTCATTATCCTCATTGCATTCACCACGGCCAAAAGAGCCACGCCGCTATCGGCGAAAACGGCCTCCCAGAGTGTTGCAATACCCATTAGGCCAAGCACCATAACCACCACTTTAACCCCAATGGCAAAGGCAATGTTCTGCCAAACGATGGTTCGCGTCTTTCGGGCAAGGCCTAGGGCTTGGGCCAATCGCGAGGGTTGGTCGCCCTGCAACACCACGTCGGCCGTCTCAATGGCCATGTCTGCACCAGCTCCACCCATCGCAATGCCCACGTCGCTCAAAGCCAACACGGGCGCATCGTTGATGCCGTCGCCCACGAAAGCCACCTTGCGCCCCTGCTTTTGCAAGGTTTCAATGCGCTCCGCCTTATGTTGTGGCAGCAAGTCGCCTAGGGCTTGTTCCAATTTCAGCTCGTCGGCCACCTTGTCAACCAATGCTTGTTTGTCGCCCGATAGCATCTCAACGTGCGTAATACCCACCTTACGCAGCATCGAAATGGCATCCGCAGCATCGGGTTTTAGTGTGTCGGAGAGTAAGATACAGCCGATGAAACGGCCGTTTTTGGCACAAGCCACGATGGTATCGGGTATGGTTTGCAGTTCTTCGGGATAGCTCACGCCTTGATTTTCAAGCAGTCTAAGCGTTCCTGCAAGCCATGTTTCGCCCGCTATTTCAGCCCGAAGACCCAGTCCAGGCATGTTTTCGGCATTAATCTTTTCGCCATCGCCATACACTTTAACAATGGCTTTGGCAATGGGATGCGTGCTGCTGCGTTCCATAGCCACCACCGTTTGCAGTTCTTCGGGCGATAAATGCAAGGTTTGGCGCACGCCAAACGCTCCTGTGGTAAGCGTTCCTGTCTTGTCGAACACCACCGTGTCAACGCCCGTTAGTGCGTCTAGGCTGTTGCCTCCCTTGAAAAGTACGCCCATACGCGATGCTCTGCCGATGCCTGCAAAGTAGCTTAATGGCACACTGATGACCAATGCGCAGGGGCAAGAGATAACCAAGAACACCAATGCGCGATGCAACCACGTGGCGAAATGGTAATGGAATGAAGGCGCAATGAGCGTGTATGCCCACGGCAGAACCACCGTAAGCGTGGCCAAAAGAATAACGATGGGCGTGTAGATACGTGCAAAACGACGGATAAACAACTCGGTGGGTGCCTTTCGTTCGGTGGCCTCTTCCACCATTTTGAGTATTCGTGTAAGCGCACTTTCGCTTTGTGTACGCGTAACGCGTAGGCTTGCGGCACGCTCTAAGGCAATCATGCCGGCCAAAACTTCGCCTTCCATGCCCACTTGTCGGGGCATGCTCTCGCCCGTAAGCGCGGCCGTGTCGAAGTTAACAAGGGCATCGCGCTCGCCGTCGGGTAGAAGTAGCACGCCGTCTAGCGGCACGCGCTCGCCTGGTAGCACCTCAATCACATCGCCCACACTTACCATTTCGGGCTTAACAAGTACCTGTTCCATCGCATTATTTTCGCCATTCCATCGCACAAGTCGCGCTTGTTCTGGGCGATAATTGGTTAGGCTCGATATGCTATGCCGCGCTTTATGCACTGCGCGATCTTGAAGAGCCTCGCCAATGCAGTAAAGCCACATCACGGCTACGGCCTCGGGATATTCGCCAATGGCGAAAGCGCCCACGCAAGCCACGCTCATCAGCATAAATTCGCTAAAAACATCCCCTTTCATCGCTTCTTCCACGGCCTCGCGCATCACGCCAAACCCTACGGGAAGATAGGCCGCAATGTACCAAACCAGTTGCACCCAAGGTTGCGAAAACCATCCGCAGCCCATCCATGTAAAGGCTATTCCAGCCGCTAGCAGCACACCCGATAGTATGGGTTGCCACAATTTTGTTTCTTCTTCGTGATGATGCTCACACATAATATGTTGTTTTTTAAGTTTACAAGATTACGAGTTTACGAGTTTGCAAGTTGTCTAGCCTGTCCAAGTTTGCCTAGTTCTTCTGGGTATTTCAGGCATCCTTGTTATTCTAGTTCCACTAGGTTTTCTCGGTATTTTAGATTTCCTAGCCATTAGTTTGCAGGCCGACAAATGCCGTCTCTCGCTCTCCGCACATTCATTTCCTTAACGATAATGTTATGTTCTACTGCAAAGTTAGGACTTAAAACGTGCAACCAAGTTGCAATTTTTAGTATCTTTGCATTATGACAGAAGACTTTGACATCAGAGACGAACGCACTACGCCCAGCGAACGAGAGTTTGAAAACGCCCTCCGACCGCCGAAATTCCAAGATTTCAGTGGCCAAAGTAAGGTGGTGGAGAACCTAGAAGTGTTTGTTGAGGCGGCAAAATATCGTGGCGAACCACTCGACCATACCCTTTTACACGGTCCTCCGGGATTGGGTAAGACCACGCTGAGCAACATCATTGCCAACGAATTGGGCGTGGGATTTAAGATAACCAGCGGCCCTGTGCTGGATAAGCCTGGCGACTTGGCAGGTATCCTCACTTCGTTAGAAACCAACGACGTGTTGTTCATCGACGAGATACACCGTCTTTCGCCCGTGGTTGAAGAGTATCTTTACTCGGCCATGGAAGACTATCGCATAGACATCATGATAGATAAAGGGCCTTCGGCGCGGTCGATACAAATAGACCTCAACCCCTTTACGCTCATCGGAGCCACCACGCGCAGCGGTTTGCTTACCGCCCCGTTGCGTGCGCGGTTTGGCATTAACCTGCATTTGGAGTATTACGACCCGCAAACGCTGGCGCGTATCATTAAGCGTTCGGCTCGGATATTGAACGTTCCCATCGACGATGAGGCTGCAATGGAGATTTCAAGGCGGTCGCGTGGAACGCCCCGTATCGCCAACGCGCTGCTAAGGCGTGTGCGCGACTTTGCCCAAGTGAAGGGTAACGGCAGCATCGATATGGTTATCGCACGCCTGTCGCTCACGGCATTGAACATCGACCAATATGGTTTGGACGAGATAGACAATCGGATTTTGCTCACAATTATCGATAAGTTTAAGGGTGGACCAGTGGGAATAAGCACCATTGCAACGGCTATAGGCGAAGATGCAGGCACCTTAGAAGAGGTATATGAGCCTTATCTTATCATGGAAGGGTTTATTAAACGTACACAACGAGGGCGTATGGTAACCGAATTGGCTTACCAACATCTAGGTAGAAACATCTATACTAGCAACGCAAAACAGCCTGGTTTATTTGATTAAGGAGAGGGTTAAAGGCGTTTAAAGGCGTTTAAAGGTGAAAAGGTGAAAGGGTGAAAAGGTGAAAAGATGGCTACGCCCTTTAAGGGTGAAAAGTTGAAAAGGTGGAAAGGTGAAAAGATGGCTCACGCCCTTTAAGGGTGAAAGGGTGAAAGGGTGAAAAGATGGCTCACGCCCTTTAAAGGTGAAAGGGTGAAAGAGTGAAAAGGTGGCTCACGCCCATTAGCTTGTTAACTCGAACTCTTGTTCCCTTGTCAACTACAAGGCATATTACTCCCCTCTCCCTTTGGAGAGGGGCTGGGGGTGAGGCTGGTAGTGGTTTGGGGTGAGGCTGGTAGCTGTTTTGTGTGAAACCTTTCAACTGCAAATTTAAATTTTATTTTACAATACTGCTCTAATTTCCGTTCCGTTCTAGCGAGAAAATAGGTTAAAAAGGGTTCTTCCGTTAAATGCGTAGACGGTTATCATGTAATGCATATAGTCTTAATGTGAAGTATTCCTCATTTCTGAATCCGTATACCTGTCTTTTAAGAACCTTTATTTTGTTGTTAATGCCTTCTATTGTTCCATTTGTTATATAATGGTCGTACCATGCTAATATGTATGTCTTGTATGCTCTAATAGTTGATGCCATTTTCATCAATGGCTGTATTTTAGATTCCATAGCTTGCTTTACCCATTCTTCCAACACAGCTTTAGCTTTTTGCTTACTACACTGATTCCATATTTCCTTAAGATCTTCTTTGAGATAATAGGCAGTCATCAGCGGACGGTTTAGGCTCAAGGCATTCTCCAGCCTATTCCTGTGTACGTGGTCAAAGATGTCGTTTCCATTTCTGAGCAACAACCAACGTGTTCCTTTGATTACCTTACGCTTGTTGATGTCCTTTTCCACATGCCATAACTGTCTCCTTAGCAAGTCCAGCTTTTCGTTCATA
>ERZ773035.755-NODE-755-length-25284-cov-3.792461_pt1 | contig 25284 bp, 33 predicted proteins | sample MGYA00511487_ERZ773035 | MGnify/ENA primary metagenome ERZ773035 (study PRJEB29015, sample SAMEA2737985) | human oral metagenome | biome: human oral; feature: human-associated habitat; material: dental | place: China | collected 2024 ...
TAGATTCCAATGGCAATAAAATTGAATTTCTGCGGATTCTTACTGTAGATTTGGGCAGACTTCAAGTCATGCTCCCCGTAGGTGTATGCAACCCCATTCTCGGGTGTGGTCACCTGTACTGGGAAAAGTACAACGCTGTATTTTTTTGTGAACTCTATCGGAAATGCAAAGGCTTGTTTGTGCCCCCATACAGGATCTGTCTCCCACGTCTCTTTTGCAAACACCCCCCATTGAATTTTAATTCCTCCAAACAGGCTGCCGAGCGCAATAAAGCCATTTTCACCATCAACCCAACGAACGCCAGTAAAACTCAACGACGCAACGAGCAATTCTCTGAATTTATTTTTCACCCACCCGACCGTTGCGGGCTGTGCATCATTCTCCGTCCCGCCGCCGATGACCTCCAGTGTCTTGACGGCGACCTTTTCGGCGAATATCGCTCCCCAGCGCTTCTTCTCCGTCCCGATGCTGCCCTCGCCGTTTGCGCGAGGGACGATGCCCCTTGTTGCCATGTGTCATCAATCCTTTCTTACATTTCCTTTGGCATGATGTTGCCGTCCTCGTCCAGCTCATAATTGACGCTGTAGTGCGGCTCTGCCGTCGGCATGATGCCGCCGCCCTCGTCGATCTCGAACATGTCGCCATCGATGGTGTAGAGTCGCTTGACTCGCCAGACGACCGTACCATCGGTGATGCTCTGCCCGAGATGTACGCCGCTCAAGTCTTGCAGCGTCGCCGCCGTCGTACCCGCCTGCACACACTCAAGGCGCAGGTCGTGCCGTGCAAGCTGTGTATCGTAGAGGATGTCGCCCATCTCATAGCGTGTGCTGCGCTGTACGAGTCCCGCACCATTTGCGAGCATGGAGGCATTGACCAGTCCCGCAGGATCGATCTTCACTTCGATATGTGTCGCATTGGAGACGACGATGTTCATCGCGTACGTCGCCGCCTGCTTGAGTGCTGCCGACGATGGTGGCACGTGATCAGGCGCACTGTCGAGCGAAATCATGTAGAGGATTTCGCCCCTATCGGGATCCTTTGCAAAAAGTCCCCACTCACGCGCATAAAACGCCGCTGTAACCTGCGACGAGGATATGATGCCCGTCACGGTGCATAGCCCGTCCTTTGCCTCGACGCTGCTGATGCCAAAAACGACTTTTGGCCCGACGAGGTCGGTCAGAGCGTCAATCGCGCCGATGTCCTCCACTCCGTCGCCAAGCTTGATCTTTGTAAGTTCAAGTTTACACCTCCCTGCCTCCACTTTGATTTGCAGATCCCGTCCCACTTTCGTGAGCTGTCCGCCTGTCCAATTTGCCATAATAACTATCCCTCCCTATGCCTGTGAGACCTCGATACTCATGTGTACGCTATCCATGCCCCCCACGCATATCCTACTCTCCGACCCTACGTCTTGCATAATGCGCGGATAAATCTCATAAGTGTTATACACGGATGCCGCCGCGCTGATATAGTGTCGCGCCTGCCCCACCCCACCCGTAATCTCTGCCGGATGAATTTCGTAAGTCAGACTCGTAGATGGCGCAGCACCGTAGCGGATTGATCCTTGTAAAGCACGACGGTAGGTGAGTCCATCCAAAACAGAACGCACATTTTTAGACGCTCTGACGACGTTAAGCAAGCGTTCCGTGTTTTCTACCGTCATCTTCGGGGCGCTTAGGAGATCCACGCGAAAGTGATATGGTTCTCCCCCATACTCAAACCATTCAGTAACAAGTCCTCCTTGGAACACTGTACGAATCATGCCCTCGACAGCGCTCTTTGTCCCCTTGACGCGATGCCACGCAATAGACTCGCGAACGAGTTGACGCTTTACTTTAATATCAGCAGATAACTCGTAAAAATCGACATGCCATTGCCACGCCAGCAAGTCGATAACCGCCTCGGGTAGCTCGTCAAGACGCGGCAAATGCAGTGCCTCGACACAGGCTGCAGTGACATGCTGCAGCTCAAAGTCAAGTGACTTTGCAGCAGCGCACACCTGCCTATCCGCCAATAGATTCTCCGGTAAAATATCAAGCAGGGACAAGCTACCTATCGTACGGATGTCAGCCATCTTCCAGTCCCTCCAATGTGACTGTTTGCATATCGGCGAGCGCTACAGAGCCTACGTTTACACGCGTAAATATCGGTTCCGTAATTTCAGCGCGTTTTGCGCCTGCCGCGCGTACACGATAATAAAGCTCGGTCGGATTGATGTCTCGCCCGAGCTTCTCTTTTTGCCACGTCACAAAGTCTGCGACAGCCGCAATTACCCGCTTCTCGATGGTCGCGGCCATAACTGCGTCGTTTCGATCGATCCAGTAGCTTAGACGGATATTGTATTTCACGGCTTCCGGCATCTCCACTTTGACCAAATCGGTAAGCGGTCGCACCTTGGCATCGGTCAGTACATCCTTCACGGATTTCAATATCTCCGCCCCTGGCAAAACTCCACCCTTGAGAAGCGGCCGAACAAGTACAATGCCTGCACCCCCATTCTCAACGCTCACATCACCAATCAAGGCGCTTGCCTTTTTCGCAAAATAGACATACGCTCCGGCAGGACCCGCCGTCGAAAATTGCTCCGGCGCCTCTTGGATGCGCTCGCGGTAGTGATCGTCACTCTCATGTTCCGCGCCTCCCTCGGTCGCTGTGATATTCGCCGCACTTGCGAGGAATGGCTGCGGATCGACAATCGTTTCAAGCTCACCCACCGCATAGCCGTTACCAACAGCGCCCACCATCGTGCACGTCGCATCTCCGATCGTAGAGGTTTCGCCCTTTGGGATGACGGCCGCCTCATCCAAGGCAAACATTACACCGTCTCCCGCAGTGACACGCAAACCCTGCGGGATACTTGTCGCAGTCTCACGAGCGGCAGATAAGACAAGTTTCAGCGTCGTTCGCGCTGCCGCTGCTCTAATGCGCTCTGTACCGACCAAAGCACCGATATGGTCGAGGTTGGCACCCGTTGCATATGCGAGGAGATTCATTTTCGCCGTATGGTCAATAAGCTCTCTTTGCTGTACGATGATTGCCTCCACGCCACAGAGGAAGAGTCGGAGCGGATCCGCACGAGCAAGCTTCCGATTCAACAGACCTTCCACTGTCTTGACAATGTTGGATTCAATTATTTCCGGAGACCGCTCCGCAAAGGATAGCTCCGGTAAATCACGCAGTCTCATCACGCACCCTCACTTTCACGGTCGTTTTAAGCACTCCGTCCGCTCCATCTCCCTGATAGGAGATTTTGAGCACCTGCGCCCGTGGCTCATACTTGCTCACGGCAGCCACGATCTCACTTGTGAACTTCGCCTGTGCTGTCGCAATGGGGAGATCCAGGATGCCGCCCGATATACCAAATTCGCGATCCATTGGTACTGATTTCTTGAGCGTCATGAGTATCGTCCGTACATTCTGCAGGATTTCCGCTGTACGCGACGAAGGTGCAAAATCCACTGCACCGATTTCCTGTGTCACGTCATGTATCACTGCACCGCCCCCTCACTCTCACCGCCCGCATTCTCCTCCTCCTGATCCTCGTACATCTCCGGGAGATACTCTTTCAACGTAAGCTCCACCTGTGTCACAAGGATGCGCCCGCCATGGTCGATTCTTTCCGCGCTCTCGCCGAGACTCTCGATGACCCACATGTGCGCACCAACGGGTTCATTGCCAAAAATAAGCTGCATCGGTTCACCTTTTTCGCAGAGCTTTCGTAGCCTCGCCGTCTCTTCTGCCGGATTGACGCCAAGCCCAACGTGGAGCTGCATGGTAAAGGTGATCTCCTCACCCTCTGGCGCGATGTACTCAAGAATCGGCTTTTTTCCAATAACCTCGTGCGACGCGAACCGCGCCTTTGTAGAACGGCGATAATTGTGGAAAGTACGCACCTCGTCCCTCGTCACCGTAAACACGATATCCCCAAGCGATCCGATCTGCGGCTGCTCTTGCACGCCCTGGAAACCTTCGAGCAGATCGGATAGAATCGGGCTGTGCAAGCTTGACAAATGTTCTGCCGTGCGTTTTTTATATGTGTCTGCGACCTTGTCCAAAAACGACATGCTATCCTCCTATAAACACGTTACCGCTCCCTGTCGTATGGCTGCCCGATTTTCCGCAGGATTGGCATACCGTCGCATCTCCGATACGGACGACCGGTCGACCATTACAAAAAACGGTGGAGCTGCCAACGACACTTTCAAAAGTTCCGCTATGCGGACAGTTCGTCGGACCCGTGTCGTGCAAACGGTGTAGCCCGCGTCCGTTGACCGAAACATTTCCACTGACGACACTCACCGTGCCTGTTCTGCCATGTGGACAGCACGGCAAGCCCTTGTCGCACACACCCGTCGTCTCATCGCCGTTTCTCACTGCAGATGGCACGACATCGCCTCCTTTCGTCTCTCTATTTAAGCAGTTTTTAAAATATTTTTTTGAAAATCCTCTTGACTTTTATGCGCATAGTGTGTATAATATAATCAGAAGGAGGGAACACGATGAGATTCAAGGAACTTGACAGACTGCTGAAGAAAAACGGATGGCAGCCTGTTCGCTCGAAAGGCTCACACCAACACTATCAAAAAGACGGTGTTGCAAAAACCTTGACAGCCCCAAATCATCCTGGTGACATCAACCCCTTCATCGTGAAAAGTGTCTTGAAAGAGGCAGGAATCAAATTATGATACCTGCCTCCGAAAGGAGGAATATACGATGAACCTTGTTTACCCTGCCGTATTTTATCCCGATCCCGATTCATCTTCTTTCGCTGTTACCGTCCCTGATCTGCCCGGATGCGTTTCTGGCGGCAATTCGCTCGCCGATGCCATCGCCATGGGCGAAGATGCAGCTTCCGGTTGGATCCTTGGCGAGCTTGAAGATGGCAAGGAAATCCCCCCGGCAAGCAGCATCACGGACATTCATCCGGACCCCGAAATCGGCGAAGGATTCGTCAGCCTGCTCTCACTCGATATGGACGCCTATGCGGCAAAATACGGAAGCAAGTCCATTCGCAAGAATCTGACGATCCCCGCATGGCTCAACACCTTTGCTGAAACAGAGCAGCTCAATGTTTCCAAGGTTCTGCAAGATGCACTTACAGAGCTTTACGAGAAAAAAGCAGCCCTCGCGTAATGCCCACAGCCCGCCTCAACGGCGGGCTTTTTCTCTGCAAACCTGCCTCCCTCCATTATCAATTCAGCGAGATCGTCCGTCCGTTAATGACGACATCTCCCGTACACTGGATCGTCAGTCCGCCCGTCTCGCGATTGAACTCTACAAAAGAGCCGTCAGCAAAGTCGATGCGGCGCTTGTCCACGCTGTCCGCATTGCCTTCGCCTTCCTTGTAGTGCGCGCCAAGAATCCAGCCTGTAGAGAAGTTTTTATCATTGCAAGAGAAAAGGCACACGACCTGCTCGCCGATGTCTGGCAGCCAAAAATCGCGATTGACCTTGCCGCCTCGTGTGATGATCGGTAGTACGGGCGATGTCGTGCCGTCTTTTTCCTCAAAAACCACGCGTGCCGCGCAGTCTGCGGGCAACACCTCGCTCACGATACCGACGCGCACCATATTCCGCATGACTTTAGTATCCATCGATAACCCTCCTGAGATCGATCTTCGTCGTATATCCGCTGCCAACCTCATGACTGCTGCGGATGATCAGATACTTCCCATCATAGGCATGAAAACCTGAGAGCATGACTGTATTAGATGCGAGCAGAGAGAAACTGCCGATCATGGAGAGCGAGACAGACACCTCTTCCAGATTCTTCTCACGCAGTTTTTTCTTGGCGAGTTTCTCCGCTTCCTCGATACTTGCCACCTTCTCGTTGACTTGGAGCGTCCGCCCCTTCTCACGTTTTGGATCGACGAAGGTGTACTCGATGAACTCATCCTTCTTCCCTTGTTTGTACTTGACGTGACAGGCGCGATAGATGTCATGGATCGTCGTGCGACAGTCAAACGACAGGATGTTATCCCTCCCCTTCGTGATTGTCATGACGGGATCTGCTGACTCATACTGCGCGACATCGAAGACAATGATAGTCTTGTCCGACACCTTGAGAGAAAATCCTGCGTCCTTGCAGAGTTTTTGCAGGAATGCGAGGTCTGTTTCCTCTGACTGCTCTGCTCGTTCTATGACGGGGTCTTCTGGTGCATCGAAATAAGACTCCATCTCTGCACCCTCTGCTACGTCCTGTACAATACGGGAGAGGTTTGCTTGCTCCCATGCTCGCGTACGCTCAACACCACGCAAGTCCGTACCATTGGGCACGGAGATAAGCTTGATCTTTGCCTCGTTCGGCGAGCCCGTATTTGTGATTTCATCAACTTCAAATTTGCCGAAAGGAAGCTCCCTATTGTCGCTCTCGCTCTCCCAATCGGATATTGCGAGAGTAATATCCATGATTGCCCCACACTCGGGAAACCAGTCACCTTGCCAAAGCTCTTCCCTGTCTTCCAGCGTGATTTCGGCGCTATCCGCTTCACCGCCCAAGACCTCACGAATAGAAAACGACTTGAGGAATCGTGCAATATCCCTCGATATGTCCAAATTATCGTAGGTGCACTTGACCTTCACACGTCGCGCCTTCATGTACTCACCTCTTCCACGGCGGCAGACTCTTTACTCGTCCGCTTTTAGGTACAGGCGGGATGACCAACATCACGCCCGCTGGAAAAATCGCTGTCTGCACATGCTCACGGTTGGCGTTCATCAGGAGATCCATATAACGGCAGCTCCCCATCTTTTCAAAGGCGATGAGATCCCATGTGTCGCCGCTCTTCGTCGTATATGCATTATCCAAACGCCAGCCGCCCCCTCTCGCGATTATAGGCCTCCATCTGCTCTGCAAACGTCTGCTGCACTTTCCCTGCCGCTTCTGTGACCGCTTTCTTGACCTTGTCCGGCTGCACATCGCCGTTGAAATGTAGCGTGATGGAAATCGGCGGCGCATTCAGAGCTTGCGGCACCGTCTGTTCTACAGATTGCACCCCCGCGCCTCTGTTCACTGTCACAGCATAACGCGGCGCATCGTCGGCACGACCAACGCCGAGAATCTCGCCCGCTTTGCGCCAAAGTCCAATGGCACGCGGCGAACCGTCAAGCGGGATCGCCGCTTCGGCGCTGTCCTCCGCAAAAGTCGTCAGAAACGCGCCCTTACGATAGATACCGCCCTCGGCATTCGCAGCAATCTCCTGCCCGCCGCCTCCGCTGCCACTACTACTACTGCTGGCAAAGCTTGATACATCGTCGATAATACTGACTACAGTATTCTTGATACCGCCGAGAATACTGCTCGCAATGTTCGCAAGCGCCCCGAAGATACTGCTGAAAATATCTACGATACCCTGCCACGCCATCGACCAATCCCCGGAAAACACTCCTGTGATGAAGGTGATCACTCCTGTGAGAACACCGATCCAGCCGTTGATCACAGCGGTCGCTATACCGATCGCCGTTGTAATCCACCCGACCACGACATCCGCAAAGGCGATAATCGCAGCAATAAGGACACCGCCAAAAATTTTGGCAATGGTCATGCAGATACTGATAATCGTATCAAATGTGCCGCTATTCTCCGAAAACGCTGCGCTCACGGCTGCAAATGCAGACATAAAAGCGTCGCCAATCGCCGATATCCTTGGCGCGAGTTTCTCAATCATCATGGCAAATGCCGCTTTCAGCTGCTCAATGGTCGGCTGCATCGCTGCCCACGCACTGGCAAATGCCGCTTGAATGCGTTCCCACAACTGCATGAAAAAGGGGCCAACCTTATCCCAGTTGGTATAGATGAGATAGGCCGCCCCAGCGAGCGCAATGAGCGCAATGCCCAGCGGCGAAAACGCCGCCGCAAGAGCCGCCCTGCCGATGGAAAGAATCGCTGTCATCAACCCTCGAAACGCTGCGCTGGCTTTACTGATAGCGCCCGTCATGCTGAAATTGCGTGCCATATTAAGTGCAGACCTGCCCGCAGCTTTTGCACTATCGGCAATGGCCGTCGCACTGCTTACCATGCTCGCGCGCGCGGAGGCAGCGCTTGCCTTCATGCTTGCGAATGCACCCTGCGCCCCCGCTGCACCGGTTTGCAACCCGGAGCGAATACTGTTGCCAATATCCGCCCACGTCAGTGCACGCATACGATTGAAAGCTTCAACTGCACTCGCCGCCAGACTCCTGTACGTCCCTGCGGTCGTCATTGTATTGATCGCCGCCATCGCATGTGCCTGCGCCCATGTTGCAATAGTTAAAAGACGTTGCCCCGCTGCCGTACTGCTTATTGCAAGCCAGTAAAGGCGTGCCGATGCAGACGCGTAGCTGAACGCCGCAGAAACCAACTGAAACGCCTGTATACCGATGACAAGTCCTGCAATCGCAGCGCCCGCCCCGATGACTGCCTGAGTCAACCCCTCGTGCTCTTTCACCCAGCCGGAAAACGTTCCCGTCGCCTCGGCCGCCCATTTCGCGGCATCCGTTAATGCTGGCAAAAATAGCGTACCAACGGAGATCGCAGCTCCTTCTATTGCCGATTGCAGCTGAATAATTGCGCCTTTGGCATTATTCATCATGACCTGAGCCATTTTTTCAGCTTCACCGTCGCAGTTTTCCATCTGCTTGACGAGATCCTCAAAAACTTCAGGCCCCGCGTCCAAGACATTGAGCCAGCCCGTCGCCGCCTCTGTGCCAAAGATCATTTGCAAGTGCGCCAGCTTCTGCTCGTCCGTAAGATTCTGTGTCTTTTCTCGGAGTTCGCGCAGTATGGCGACCATCTTGTGCGACCCCTCGCCCGCTACGCTATCCATATCGATGCCGAGGGCGGCAAGCGCTGCACTTGTCTCTTGCTGTTGCGCCGAGACATCCGACAGGGATATGCCCAGCTCATCCATCGCCTTACTCGCCTTTTTCGGCGGTCCGGCTAGACGCATGAAGCCAGCACGAAGTGACGTCCCTGCCTGCGACGCCTTGACACCCGCATTCGCCATGATGCCCGTAAGTGCTGCCGTTTCCTCCATCGATGCGCCAAAAGCACGCGCGACAGGTGCGGCGTATTTCATTGTCTCACCGATCATCTCGACGTTGGTATTCGTCCTCGTCGCCGTGACCGCGAAAACGTCCGCCATGTGCCCCGCCTTGTCCGCTGACAGGCCAAAGGCTGTGAGGTCGTCCGATACGATGTCTGCCGTTCGCGCGAGGTCTGTACCTCCTGCTGCCGCAAGCGCAAGGAGTCCGGGCATACCCGCGATAATCTGTTCTGTATTCCAGCCCGCCATACCAAGATAGCTCATCGCTTCCGCCGACTGCTGCGCACTGAACTGCGTCGTCTCGCCAAGGCGGCGAGCCTCAGCTGTGAGGCGTCCAATCTCCTCGCCGTTGGCACGGGTGATGGCCTGCACTTTCGACATGGCCGCCTCAAACTTCGCGGCGGTCTCCACCGCGCCAAAAAGCGGCGCCGCGACCATGCCTGCGACAGCGATTGCATTACCCATGCCAGCTTTGGCCGAATCCAGACGAGCGCTCGCCGAAGCCTGTGCCGCTTGTGCATTCCGTAGACGCTCTGCCGATGCGCGCGTCTGCTCCAGCTCGCGGCGCAAACGCGCTAAATGACTGCGGTATTCGTCCGCGCTCATCCCGGCAGTGCGCATCCCCTGTTGCGCACGCGCCATACCTGCCTGATACTGACTCTCGGAGATACGCCCCTGCTCATACTGCTGCCGCAAGCGCTGCATCTGCATGGCATACCCTTGGATCTGCGACTGCGACTGTCTCCATGCACGATCTAAACGCTGCTGCTCACTGTTCAGATACCGCGTCCTCTCGCTCAACTGCTGCATCGCGGCAGAACCCCGACTCATCGCTGAACCAAACGTCGCGTTCATCACCGCGCCGATCGCAAAAGAGATCGCAAATATTTTTCCTGCCGCCACACAAGCCACCCTTTCTTTGGTATAATGATTTTACAGATATTCGATAAGGAGCGTGATTCAAATGCTGACCTATTTCATCGCTATTCTTCTCATCATCGTCACCATCGTCGCGTTCATCTCGTTCGCTGTTATGGCATTTGAGGCAGTTCTGTCCTTAATTGCCCTCCTCTTCCGCCTCCTGTCCGTCCCTCTTGACATGCGAGCGTTCCTCCATCGCCAGAAGGCAGGACACAACGGCTTCGAGGATGTCTTCGGGGAGTAGATCATGACCTGTGCCTCTGCTCCTCCTTGATGACGTCAAGCCAACGTCGGAGTTCTCGGAGCGTCTGGCTCTGCCAGTATTCGAGAGACCCCGCCTCGCGCAGAGCGAAGATGATCGATCTCAGTTGTTGCGCTGGATCACCATTTCGCCCAAAGACTGCAATAAAAAACCCAGCGTCCTCGTGATGACCGCTGTGTATTGCTTGAGTTTCAGCTTGCGAATCTCCTCAAGCGGAACACCCATCGCTGCTGCGGCGAGTCTCGCGCGGAAGTTCGCGCTGTAAACAATATCCGGAGTCGGATCGCCGACCATACGGCAAGCGCGTTCCGCGTTGATGAACGCCGTCGAATCCAGCTCATCAAGGCGATTTTCCAACTCCGTGAAGTCAAGCTCCTTCTTCTCCTCGGCAATTTCCGTATTCTCTTTCTTTTCCATGCTGTATTCCTCCGTTACAGATATGTAAAAGCACCCTCCATTCGACTGAGGGTGCTTTTCTCATTTACAATCCCAATGCGCGACGCACATCCTTGAGATAATCCACTCCGTCAATAAAGTGGATATAGTTCAGCTTGTCGATCTCAACCTTGCGCACGCCGTCGATCGTGACCTTGAGATACGTCACTTCAAGCGTCGTCTTGCTGTCCGTGTGCTCGGCGGGTTTCAGTGAACCGAGGCTGCCCTTTTTCGGCAGGCCGCGAATGTTGACCTTGACCGCCTGCACCTTGATCTCGCCCGTCGCGGCGTCGTACTGCTCGTTCGCGCCGCGAAACTCAAGATCGTGCGAGCGCATGGCAAGGAGCTCCGTCACGTCCTCGTTGATCGTGCGCCAGCTAATCTCTGTCTCCATGCTCTCCGTCTGCCCTGGTGTCGGCATCTCGATCTCGCCGCCGATACCCGCACCGGAGATGGTCGCAGTCTTGTAACTGATATCCGGCAAGCTCACGTCGGCCATGCCGAGCTTGCGGCTGCCACTTTTGAACACCTCAAAATTTATGAGCTTATCGCGTACGGTATTTACGCCCATGTACTATCCCCTCCTCTTAGGAAAACAGTGCCGAAATATAACCCGGGTCATATTCCTGCACGAACTCGATATCGCGCGCGGGTGCACACGGCGTGAGATAGACATGGAATCGGATGATGCCGTCCATCAAATCCGTCGTCGTATTCTCGTCTTCCCTGAACTCCACGCGGCCGCCAAGGAGCGCTCCCCTTGCAGTGAGCCCGTTCAGCCAAATGTTCGCGCTGTCTACGATTGTCTCAATGAGACGTTTATTCGTGGGATCGTCGATCTTATTCCAGAACGTCGTGACAAGCGTATTCCCCACCCAGTTGAACATGCGGCGATTGCTGATGAAGTTGTCCTTCACGTCCGTGTTGGACGGATATGCCGTCGTCCGATTGCCGAAGCTCTTCCAACCACCGATGAAGTTCAGCGCTGTAACGATGCCCTGCCCGTTCAGATACGCCGCTTGCGCCGAGCTCAGATACACTTCCGTACCATCCGCAAGGCACGCGCCATCCGCCTGCAGAGCTTTGTTCGATGGCGAGTAATACGGGATATCATCGTGCTGACTGTCCGTACGGTTCATGAGCGACGCAAGTTGTGCCGATATATGATACTTCTCCCTGCCCAGCTTGACTCTCGGCCAGCAAAGAATGCAGTCCTTGTCAGCAAAATTCTTCTCATTTTTCCATTTGCTCGCAGCCGTATACGCCTTGACCTCATCCGTCGGGATGTCGCAGACAGAAATCGCGTTGAAGTGCCCGCAGATATTATGCTCCTTTGCCTTCATGACAGCGGAGACGCCCACATCATGCGACCACCCTGGCGCGATAATGATGCCCGGGACGAGACCGAAACGCGGAAACACCTCATCAATAAGCTCAAGCCCCTCTGTGCGGTTCGTGACTGTGTCGATACCGCCAATGATGTCTGCAGGCTTGACCGCGCCCGGATCGAGTACCGTATAACTTAGGCAGAGTTCCGTCGTACCGCTTGGGATTCCACCACCCGCAATCGGCGTAATGATCAGTCGCCCCTCGGCATCATAGGCCGCCGTATAGTCCTTATCCGGTGCCAATTTTTGGTGCGCTGCCGACAACTTGACCTCCAACGTTTTGAGCAGTGCAGGCTCTGTTACTGCGGCAGTACCGCCGACGATTGCCGTTTGCTTGTCCTGTACGTCCTTCTTGTGCTTCTTCGGGTCGAGGACGTTAACCAGCACGACCGGTGCCACGTTAAAGAGCGCGAACTGTGTCTTGATGACTTCAGAAAGCGTATACTTCTCCCAGTCGTCAGAATATCCGAGCGCCGCAACTGCCTCTTTATAGGAGTAGCAGAGCACAGGCGTATTGACTGCCACCGCTTCGCTCGCAAGATGCACAGGAGCCGTGCCAAAGGCAACGATGAGCCCACCGCTTGTCGCCGTCATCGGCACGAGACTCGTTGCCACCTCGCTCGTATATATGCCGTGCTTATATGCCATTCTTATTCACCCCTCTGTACTTCTTGGTATGCCAGATGAAGCGGCGTTCCCGCTTTTTCTACGTCTGCCATAGCCTTCGCCAGCGCAATCACGGGGACAAAAAGCCGCGCGATATTCGCGTACTTTACCGCCGCGCCTTCGACGATCCCCTTCGGGTAGCCGCGATAGACCGTACGGCATTTCAGTCCGTCCGCGAGACGGTTCGGGCCGATGTAGATATAGTTCTCCGCCTCAGTTTCCTTCACAACTGTCTTTTTCTCCTTTGCAGCAGGCGCCTCTTCCAGCACCTTCTTCACATTTTCGTTCATACGTTATCCTCCTGCATGATACGATCCCACTGTTCCGGCTTGTTCTCGCTCGGCTGCCCTATGGTATAAACGAGCGTCGCATAACCAAACCAATAAGGATAAGGTTGGTTCTCGATTGTTTCAAACTTCGTCGGCAATTTCAGCCGAAACCGCTTCTCCAGTTTACGGAAAATCAAAAGGCGCTGCCGAACTCGCTCCATGATGGAGAGCATGTCGCGCCACGCCTCTTTATCCTCGCCATATACGCCGAATGTCAACCCAATGGTCGCCTCCGAACCTTCCACTGCATCCTCCACTTTTTGAAGGCTCACAATGACGAGCGGGTAGAAGGAATCGTCCTCGAAATCCTCGTTGGAAATGTGCTGCGGATACACGGAAACCCGTTTGTCCGCCTGTCCTTCGGCTCTCATTTTGTACCCATCTGTCGCCGTTCTCACTTCAGCAGCGACAGCACTCACAAGCATTGCTGGTATCATTGTCTATACCTCGCCAAAAAACTATCCACTTCGCGCTCCACTGCGCCTGAGAGCCTCTTTTGCAGATGCTCTTCCATGTAGCTCCGGATGGACGGACTGCCAAGCATCTGCGGCACGGATGGCGCATAGTTTTTCCGGATCGGCATTGACGCATTGCCGTTGGTACGGTGAAAGACACCGACATGACCGCTCTGCATACGCGCAAGAAACGCATGTGCAATCGTACCTCCCTGGCCGCGCACGACCTCGCTGTAAAGATACCGCCCCTTTGCGGGGCGTTTCGTCGGCACGCGCCTCGGATTATGCTTGAAATACGAAAGGTCACTCACGCGCCCACGCGAGGAAAACGACGCAGTAGAGCCGCGAAAAGTAACGCGTAGTGTAGGACGAATACGTTTTTTCTCAATCGTGTAGCGCTCCGAAATTTTCTGAATGGCTTGCCGCTGCACACCACTTACAGACTTCTTTACGGCGCGCTTACTGATGCGATCGACCGCCCCCGGAAACTCCTGAAGGAGGTTTGCCGCCCGTTGCAGGTCGCGGTCGTCTATCTCGATCATGGGAATCCACCTCCTGCACGAAATGCCCCGAGTTTCATGGTCAGCATCCCCATATCCTCGGTACAGTTATCCACGGTATAGCGCTTGCCGTCGACACGGAAATTCGTCCCCTGCTTCGGCACACTCGGCAAATCGGAGGTCCGCACGCACACGGTCAGATAATCTCCGTGCAACCCGTCGGGCGTGCGCTGTCCGCCATGCAGGGAAGCGTTACGCTTCTCCGTTGTGTCTCCCGATATGACGCAGATGCACTCCGTTCCGTTGAGGTCATGGCGTTCACCAAACTCCGCAGGATTTAGGAACACGGCGGAAATATCCGCCGCGACCATCTCCTTGAAGCCCATCAACCGATGCGGACGAGCGCCGTCGTGTCCGCCTGTGCCTTCGGCGCAATCAGATGCCCCGCGCGCACCGTAGATGCTCCCGACGCGCCGACAATGACGTTCTGCGTCTTGTCCCAGTAGACTTCCGCGCCAACGTCAATCTTGCCCGTTGCCGCAGGGAAGCGAAACGCTCCCACGAGCGTGACCGTGCCCGTCTCGTTCTGCGGAATCTCGGCGAGAGCGACGCCGATGCGCGCGGCGAGAGGCACGACTTCCATGTAGGCGGTATTTGCCGCCGCCGCCATGTAGTCGATGTTGTCGCCGCGCTGGATGTATTCTGCTTTTGCCATGTTTCAGCTCCTCCTTACTTGCCCGTGCTCTTCTGAATGCCGCGATAGTCGAGCAGATTGACGCCGACATCCATGTAGATGCTCCACTTGATACCGAGCGTGTCGAACTGCTCCGCGCGCTCCATAACGGGCGTCAGATTGCCGTTGAGGCTCGTCACCTCGATCGTCGGCGCGACGCCTGCGGCTGCAGCGAGGTAGAACGCCTTTGCATCCTCAAGCTCCGGCTCCGATACGACCGTCATCTTGTTGGCAAAGGGATTCGGCGTCGCGTTCGCCTTGGTCGGATCAACCACCGAGCTGATGAGCTGCGCGGCCGTGACTTCAAGCTCCACAGGGCAAATCAGAAATGCCGGCTGGATATTCAGATACTCCAAGCCCGCGATGTTCTTCTGCTTCGCCATCGCCGCTTTCATCTTTGCCAAACCGGGGATCGAGATGTCCACGGCATGGAGATTGTTGCGGTCGCTGTGGAACAGCTCTTTTCCCTCGACCTTCGGGTTGTCCTGCAACATCTTGTAGACCATCTTGTTAATCATGCGCCGCGCCGCTGCGCCATAGATTGCCGGGAGCTGCTGCAGTGCGCCCAGGTCATCGTTGATGATTGCCTGACGCGTGATGGAGAACATGCGCCCGTAGGTCGCGATGCTCGTCTTTGCCATGTGCTCCGATACGCCGCTCGCCTTGAACTCGCCGCTCTCATTGAGCTTTTCGAGCGTATCTGCCTCGCTCAAGCGGTAGCGCGTCGCGTCCTTGAAGTCGGAATTGCTCCCATGCGCGACCCAAAGCTGATACGTCGTCGGTGCTGTCTGGTACGCCTGCGCCATGCTCTTGTGTGCGACGTTGGAGAGGATGCCGGGGAACGCTCCCGTGCCCGTCAGCGCCTCACGCACAATCATTTCGTCGTCCATCGCGCGCGTGCTCTTACCCATCTCGCGCTCAACGCACTCCGCCGCGAGACGCAGCATGCGCTTCCCGCGATACTCGTCCGCACCTGCCGCCTTCTTCTCGACCGCCAGCCCCGCACGCAGTGCGAGACCGTCCGTCGCGGCAGCACGGAACTTGTCCATCTCGTCCACCTGCACCGTGACGGCCTGCGCCTTGCGTTCCGCGGCGAGCTGCGCGAGGATTGCCGCGCGAACGCCTTCGACGCTCATGCCGTCATTGATGTATGGCGCATCATCAACGCCGAACTGACGGCACATCGTGCCGATCTCGCGCACGCGCTGGCGCTCCTCAGCCACCGCCTCCTGGCGCATTGCCTCCGCATCGGGAGCAGCAGAGCTTTCCGTCGTCGTCGGCAACGGCACAGCCGACGCCTGCTCCCTTTCAACGATATCCTTTTCCTTTTCGTCCATGGTCCCATCTCCATTCTCTGTAAAACTTCTCCCTACGCCCACGGTCGCATCAGCCGGTACCGACACAATCGACAGCTCGTAAGGCGTCCACCGCGTTGCGACCTCACACGGACCCATAAATCGTCCGTTCGTGCTTGTCGCTCCCGCCTTGACCTCTTCCCACACATCGACTGCATATCCGACCGATACACCCTTGAGCGTACCGCTGCGGACTTTCTGATAGACGCGCTCGCTCTCTTCGTCCTCGTCAAATTGGATGACGGCACGCAGCCTGTGCGTCGCCTCATCCAAACGGACAGAGAGCACGCGCCCAATCACACGGTCACGGTCATGGTTGAAAAGCACCACGCCGATCTCCTGCAGGCGGCTGAGGTCAACCGCCTCCGTATCGTGTGAGAGGATTTCATCGCCGAACCAACGACGGCACGGCTCTTCACTCGACAGCGAAAGCTCCGCTTGGCGGCTGTCTTCCCCTTCCGTTCGGCAAATGATCGCCTCCTCGTACATCGAGCGCCGCTGCGGCTCATTCTTGTTTCTCGTCTTTGTCTTCGCCATCTGCATCCTCCTTCTCGTCCTCGTCGTCGTTGGCGTCTGCACTTCCGCCCGCGCCCTCGACGTGATTGCTCTGCGCCGCCTGCACCGTGATCGGCGTGTGCACCGAGAGCGTCAGTCCCATCGCCTCGGCAGTCTCCTTTTCGAGTGCCATCTGCTCCAACTGCTCGCGCCAGTCATAGCCGCGCTCTGCGCACCACTGCGAGAGCGTCTTGCCGCCGTTCTGAATCGCCGCAATATCCGCCTGCACTTCCTTCTGCGGATCAATCCATGACCAGCCCGGTGTTACCCATTCGACTGATTGATACGCCTCGCGGCGCTCAAAATAATCGGGAATGTCGAGGCTACCGGACAATACGCATAAATCCATCCATTCGCGATAAATCGGTGCACAAAGGTGCGACGCCATGAACACTTGCATCGGCTCGAAGGTCTTACGATCTTCGAGCATCCCTTGTCGGGCACTCGAAAAGCTCGATGTGTTGAAGTCGCGGCTCATCAGCTCATACGACAGGCCGAGACCTGCGCCCGCAAGCCGCTCCTGTATCGCCACATAATCCCGCGCATTGGCAAGACCGCGCGACGGATTCGCCGTCTCGACGCTTTCCCCGGGCGCGAGATACTTGATCATGCCCGGGCGGATGGCGCTCAGCTTCTTCCCCTCAGGGTCTTTCCCACCATTGCCTATGCGCCCGGGCATCGTCCCCGGTGCGCCCGTCTGCGTCGTAATGAACACCGAGAAGCACGCCGCGATCCTCGCAGTCAGCGTCTCGGCGTCAAGGTAATCCTGCGTATCCTTGAGCCGCTTGATGATGGGCGCAAGGTCAGAAATGCCGCGGATCTGGTCGGGCTGCGCACGCGTCCAAAGATGTATAATCTGCTCGGCGGGAATACGGTCGGGATTGTATTCGATGTAGCCGTCAGGGCTCTTGCGGTCGATCCAGTAGGCAAGCGGCCGCAAATGGTCGTTGAGCTCAATGCCCGAGCGGATGATGTTGCTCGTCTTGGGCGCATACATCATGAAACTGCTGAGGAGGTCGGCCTTGATGACCTGGAGTTTCAGTGGATGCCTGCCCTTGCGCGCGACCACCTTCTTGACGAGGATTTCCCCATCGACAATTTTGCGCCGAAGGAGCATCGCCTGCAGCTCCTCAAATGTTTGCTGTCCCGTGATGTCGCAGTTCTCTGCTGCCGTCCACTCGCGCCAAAGCGACTCAATGCGGCGGTTCAGCTCTTCGTTCCCCGTACGCGCCTGCGGCTTGATACCTGTTCCAACAACATTGCGCACGATACCGCCGACAGCTGCGCCCGCGATGTCGCTGTTGCGCTCCAAGTATCGCGCCCGCGCCTTGATGAGATCGCGCTGCGGTTTGTCCGCATTTTCTGTGTCCTCATTGACAGGCACCCAGCCGTCGTTAAAACGCGTCACCTCGCCCGCCTCATAGGCACGCAGGCTTTCAGCGTAAAAGGCGCGTTTGCACGCCCACTGTGGCGAGATTGCCGCGATTGCTTTTTCCAAAAGCCCGATCATAAGCGCCCCATCTGAGCAAATCGCAGATCGCCGCCATCGCGCCGCGCAATCTCCGCCTTGAGTGCATTTTCGCGCGCATAGAGCGTCGCGAGATTCGCTTTTACAAGGCGCCGATTCGCGATACTGTACTCCTGCGCCCCACCCTCAACCGCCCGGATCGCCTCCTGCACATGGGCAAGCTGTGTTTCCAACGTGTCCAAATGGTTTCACCTCCTCTCAAAAATGGGTATAAGAAAACCCGCCCAGTATTGAGCGGGTTCGTTTGATGAAATTGTCTTAGATAGTAACAATATCATATTTCTGACAAGTGAGCCGAATGACATCTTCAAAGATGTCTTGTCCAACACTGCGCATAACCTCTTTCAACGCCTCCTGCGTTTTGACAAGATTCTGCTGTTCGTACTTGTGCAGGAGGCCATCGAGCACATCCATATAGCCGCGAATGTCCTTTACCCATGCACCAATTTCCTTATTACTCGCAGGCGCAGCGCAAGCCTTCAGAATCGCGACTTCCTTCTTCGGCTGCACCATCGTTGCGGGCGCAGCACCGAACACGGCGGGCATCGTCATCTTGAGAAAAGCGCAGACCTTACGCAATCCGCTCTCAGCGATGAGAAGAACGCTGCTCGCCAATGCCGAAATGCTCGGATTGTCGCGCTTGAGCATGACGAGGTTCTCGCCCTGCACGAGGTAGTAATCCTGCCCATGCTTGCACTTCGCAAGCGGCTCCTGCAAGGTTTGACTGATGCTCTCTCGCGCCGTACCGAGGAGCGCGGCGACATCTGCCGTAGAGAGCACGGGACGGTTTTTGTAGCGCTTCATGATGAGCACATAGGGCGCGCCACCGTGCCGCAGTTCTTCTTCCATCGCGTTGAACGCTTGAATGTACTTGATTTTCCATTCGAGCGCCTTCTTGCCCGTGAAGCCCATCACGAGAAGAGAGAAACCGTCGCGGTTCATTAGGTACTCGGGATTGGATTTGCCACTTGCGTCTTTGTACTCTGCCTTGAAAAACCACTGAGCCGAATTTTCGGCTGAGTTCAAAATCTCTTTGATTACGGTGAGCACATGCGTATGACGCTTTTCAAAATGCTCTGCGACCTGTCTGCTTGATACAACGACTTGACCTTCCGCAATCTGGACTAGGTTTTCCATAGGTACCACCCTTTCGTTTTTCCCAAAAAGATGATAGAATAGATTTATCAATCCTTCGGGGTTGGTACATGAGGTTTTGCCTTGCTCCTTTGGTCAGGATTAAGCGGCGAAACCTCTATTCATTTGTCAGAATCCAAAATTCGATCTATCCCTTGGCGGACAACTTCTGTTCGCGTGAGATTTTTCTTTTCCGCGTACCTTTTTAGTCGCTCGTTTGTTTTCTCATCAATTCGCACCTTGATGTCAATATTCTTCGGATTATCGGATTTTGGTCTGCCCATTCTCGGACTCATTATCTCACCTCTCTTTTTGTGTTCCGATAAATCATATTTTAATATTCGGAACACAAAAAGTCAAGAGTTTTTTTTAAATCCCGCAGAAAAAGCACCTCACGAGCGCAAGGTGCTTTTTGAATTATGTTATAATACTTCTAAAAGGAGGTGATTCAAGTGGAACATCAGAAGCCCCAAAATGAGAAACAACACCCTATTCGAGAAAATGCTACATCCGTATCCAAAGAAAAGATTGAGAAAGCCCGGGAAGATGCTGCAAAAAAGGTACAACAGCAACAACAAAACAGGTAAGCCAGATTCCTACCACGAGCAGCCACACGTTATGCCGAGCGTGTGGCTGTTTTTATTCCGTATCAATCTCCTTAACGACTAGATTGTTTTTATAGTCTATGTACGTCCCTTTATACCGCTTGATTTTATTGCTTTCATCCGTGTACGCTGAGATATTCTTTTCATCGGTAACATACAATTCACCACGTACTGCAAACATCGTTTGTAAAATTCCTCTTGTCAGTAACCTCTCATCCCTATATACCTCAACCCAATGTACTTCTCCATCATTGAACGTGAGGTCGAATACAGATTTGCCTAGATTTATGGCATTTTGATTAGATAATTTTCTAACACAATTTATTCCCCTCACATACCATGGCTTCAAATATTTCCAAGCAAACCCAGTGAGTACCGCCATTACAAAGGAGCACACGCCATATATTGCAATATTCGTCGGTATAAGAAAGAATGCTTGTACGTTTTCAACACTCACTCCTATACACGAAAGAGCAATATATACAGCTGGAATTATCACCATGTTATACAACAAGGATTCCATGATGATGTGGAACTTATCTTTTTCCAATATGCGATCCTCAACATGCCCATAAACCAAGCGTGCCAAGTATCCAGGCATAACAAACAGCAGCAAAGCCATATATGTTTCCATGGTCTTCCTCCTTTACACACTGATTATATCACAGTATTTATTTTTCAGAAAGATACTGTTATTTCGTTCGTATTGACCTAGAATTCGTAGTCAAAGCCAATCCTCCCCAGCGCCAATCCAATCGTCTTTCTCCCCGTTCGTTTCCTTTTGCGGCTCATCTTCCTGCTCCATCAAGTACCGCACGCCCATGATCTCCGCCGCAAGCGTGTTGTTCGTCTCGCAGTCAAGCAGATGATTCGCCGCATGGCTGCTGATCTTCTCCCACACCACGGAGACGCGCCCCTTCTTGTCGCGCTGTTCGACGCGCTGTTCAGCGCAAATCTGGTCGGCATACTCGCGCTCGATATCGCGGTAGACGTTCCAGCTTCCATGTGCTCCCGCGTCAATCATCATGCGCGAGGCGATGAAGTTCTTCATCTGGTTTGGATCCATGATGTAGAGCCGCAGACCGAATCCCGCCGCGCGTTTATCGAGGATGGTCACGTTATAGCGAGATTTCAGCGGCAGGCTGGAGCCTTTCGTCGGCACAAGGACGTCCATGTGCTGCGCACAGAAGTTATACACGTCATCCGTGTTGTACCCTGAGTCAATGCAGGCGAGATTGACGTTGCGAATGACGCCGTTTGTGTCCGCATAGTTGCGATTGATGACCGTCTCGATGTCCGCCCACGTCTCGACACGCCCCCAATCGACAAGCCATGACGTCAAGTGCGGTCCCCAAGCCCGCACAGCATACCAGAAATGGTCAAGCTGCACGTCGATTCCGCATGTCAGGAGCTGTGCCGCTTCAGGCATCTGCCCGCGTTCATACGGCAGAGCCTTTTCCATGACCACATCGGATTTCATCCGACTGCTCTTATCTTCCCATGGCTCGGCAAGCCAGGAGTTGATAAAGTTCATGAGTTCTTCGGGGAAATCTTTCGCCCCGAGGAACTTGGCCGCTACGTCGCCGAACGTCACCCACGGCGAATAGATCGAATTGAGGTGATACGCGACGCTCTGCACCTTACCATTGCCATCATCGATGCGCCGCCACTCTCCTTGGCGAAGCATCTGCATCTTATGGCGATCATCAATATGCTCCTTACAGCGCACGCATTCGTAGTAGGTCGCATAACGCGCCATTTCCGCCGTAGCGCCCTCCGGCCATTTGAGCTGCCTGAAAACGAGTTCCTGATAAGTACCGCAGTGCGGACAGGGTACAAAATAGCGATATTGTGCGCCGGCATTCTCCCAGCTCTGCCAGATGTTTCCCGTCTTGAGTGTCGGAGAGGACACTTTGACGATTTTCTTGTTCCAAAAAGTCTTCGTGCGCTCCTCTGCAAGAGCGATCGGACTCGCTTCATTTCCCGACCAGCGCGGAAATTTATCGATCTCATCAAAGAACACATACCGGGCGGGACGACTCGCGAGATTCGACGGGCTGTTCGCCCCGACGAGCGCGATATACATCTGTTCAAATCGAAGTTCCAGCCGCTCGCTCCCCTGTTTATCCCAACGCGTGCGTAGCGGCTCGGACAGCTCAAGCATGGGCTGCAGTCGGTTCACGCTCGTGAACTCGGCGAGCTTGTCCGTCGGGTAAACGATGAGCATCGGTCCCGGGTCTTGTGCGATAGCAAAGCCAATCATGTTCTGCTCCATGACGGTCTTGCCGAGCTGCGTCCCAGCAACGAACGTGATGTCTTTTACAGCGCGGTCGTTGAAAGCATCCATCGGCTCCTTGAGATACGGCGTCCGATCCGTGCGCCACAAACCCGGCGCAGCGCTGTCTTTCTCGGAGAGGATGCGATACTTGTCCGCCCACTCCGAAACGGTCAGACGCTCTGGCGGGCGAAAAGCGTCAAAGGCTTTCCGGATGTATTCGGGAAACGCCTTATTTCTTTCTGCCATACACGCCTCCTTCCGCAAGCTGTTCCAATGCTTCGCGGATACAGTCCTCGATAACACCGTTCGCCAATGCGGCGACCTCGGGATCCAGCCCATTTACCTCCACCGCAACCTTATGCCCGATGGCAAGCAGCTTGTTCTTGAGCGACGTAAAAAGCCGTGCAAGGTCGCGCGACGTCTGCTCGATCGAGATGTACTTCCCTTCCTGCACGGCGAGGCGGATCGCTTCCTGCTGTTTCTTGATTTCTTTCAGGTCTGCTTCGGCTTTCAGTTTGCGGACTACAGCCGACTCTTCGCCTGGTCTCGAATCCGTCTTGAATCGCCATTCCATGACCGCTTTGATGTTCCATTTTCCTCGTCCCTCTTTCGGTGCGCCATGGTTCGCCCAATCCGTCATGGTGTCACGATGGACGCCGAAGAATTCCGCTGCATCCTGCGTACTGTAAATAAATTTGTCAGGATTCTCTTTCGCCACACGCTCACCTCATTTTGACCACTCCTCCATTCAACGGGTTGACGGATACTTTTTTTCATTTTCATCGGGACACTTTTCGGGACTCGCAGACCCGTGTAGCCCGTGAGCCCTTGTAGTACCTGCATCCCCGGGGGTATCCCTCCGCAAAAAACTGGCCCAGAGGACAGCCCCGAGACGGTTCATTTGCTTTTTACGCTTTTCCTACGACTTCCTGTCTTGTGTTTCTTCTTCGGACGCACTGGCGTACTGCACTGCTTCTGCGCCCTGCGACAAAGCAGATAGTCTCTCAACGTCATGCGCCTCACCTCTGCATACAAAAAGGGCGCCACACTCATGTAGCACCCTCAATTCTCAGCTTATACTATATCACAGACTCAATAGGACATTCTAGGACATCTTCTCTGCAAACGCTCGTAACGCGCCGCCATGAAGGCGTGTCACTTGCCGATAGCTGTAGTGTACCCCGTCCGCAATCCACTCCCACGGCTGTCCCTGCAAATACCGACGCACCAGCACATCACGGTATCGCCCGTCCTCAATCTGCTCGATTCGCGCCTTGGCGTCCTCACGCAACGCGATTAACTTGTCCCACTGCTTGGCGATGCGCTCCGCATATCCCTCCAACGCCGCAATCGCGTCCGACAAGTCTCCGATGCGCGAGTTGCTGACCTTGTCCTTGTCGTACTCCATCGCCTTGAGATGCAGGATATCGGCCTTGGCTTGTTCGTACTCCTCTTCTAGGCGTTTCAGTTCGCGCTCCGCATCGCGCACGCGCCAGAGATACGCCTTCGCCTGTTTCGTGTCGTTCAAGCTTCCGCCTCCTTGTCCAGTTGCTCCAGTAGCAGCCGCCCATCCAGTTTTGTCAAATTCCCGAAATACGCCGAAAGGAAAAACCGCCTCACCTCTCTGCACACCGCAAGCGCATCTCTACTCGTCGGAAATCCCCGCAGTCTCTTTTTCGCGGCTCGGTAGTCACTGACTGCCAACAAGATGATGGCGTTTGCCAGATTTTCGTACGATCTCGTGTTTGCCTCGCTCATCTTACGCCTCCTGCTTTAAGGCCGATCTCACGGTTTCGTCAAATTTGCTTAATTGTGTCCCAGCCCGTGACGCCTTGGGTCTCGATGGGTGTTGCTCGGATTGTGCGAGCGCATAAACGGGGAGTCTGACATACGAAACAGGATCATCTGCACCTTCATCGCAAGACTTGATGCATTCCCGTTTCTCTGTTTCAACTTCGCCAATTCCTGCAACACTTCTTTTGGCAGCTCCTTAAGTTCTTCCGTTTTCATCCGTTGGTATCGCTTTATGTCCATTTCAACTCTCCTCCTCCATCACCAGTACCCCCTCTTGCGATTCTTCTCGTTGACCTGCGCCTGCAACTTTCCGCGCGCCTCCTCATCGTACCCCAGCATACGGAGTGCCGTCGTTGCTGCAGTCACAACGTCCGTTAACTCCTCGGCAAGATGTTCTCTCGCGCCACTCTTGTCACCAAAACAATCCGTTAAAGCCTCAAGGCATTCCTTTCGCTCTTGGTCGACTTGTGCGAGACAGCGACCAACAAGGTACAAACTCTTTCCCTCGTCAAAATGCTGCTGCATGTATTTTACGCACGGCTGCGGCCGCGTCATATCGACGTCAAACACTTCCTTGCGCCGCTGTGCCTCGCGCCCCATCGCAATCAACCTCTGTTCTGCCATACGCGCTTCCAAGCGCCGCATGAATCTTCGGCTCCGCCGTCCCCCGTGTCGCATCTGTTCATCCTCCTCACCTTATGCATCACTGCCATACGCCAACATCTGTAAGAGCTGTATGAGCTGCTGCGCGTATGGCTCTAAGCATCGTTTTTCTTCCTCGTATGCCGCCTGATTTAGCCATCCGTTCGCGCTGTCTCCTGTGATAAGCGGACGCAGTACATACCCCCATCGCTGATGCCGTACAAGCTGCGTGCCGAGTCCGCGCATGTAGTAGAGCCGCACATAAAATTCCTTGTCCATCTCCCGCGCCTTGGTCAGCGCCATGACCCAGAGCGCCGAATCCTGCGGACTCATCACGACATAAGGATCGACGCACGCATACTCTGTCGCCTGCTGCTCCTTCGGGCTCAGCATCTCATACGCACGCTGCTCGACGCGCTCAACCATGGACGCAACAGACGCATACGGATTCACTTCTTCCGTCTTGCGCTGCACATGCTCGAAATATCCCATATCAACGCCTCCAAATCTGCAAGAGTTCCCAAAAAAGCGTACAGTTCCCGCGGCTGTACCGCGATTTTTGACACTTGCGGGAACCGCTTGAGCCTTAGAGCCACAAGGGTTCGAGGGCAATAGTTCCCACAGTTCCCACAAAATTTGACATATATATATAAACTTTTATACCCCCCCTTATACCCTATAT
>ERZ773035.757-NODE-757-length-25250-cov-6.364993_pt1 | contig 25250 bp, 21 predicted proteins | sample MGYA00511487_ERZ773035 | MGnify/ENA primary metagenome ERZ773035 (study PRJEB29015, sample SAMEA2737985) | human oral metagenome | biome: human oral; feature: human-associated habitat; material: dental | place: China | collected 2024 ...
TGGCCAAGCAACTCTATGACTATTGGTTTGTACAGTTTGACTTCCCTAACCAGGAAGGCAAACCCTATAAAAGCAGTGGCGGTAAAATGGTGTGGAATGAAAAACTAAAAAGAGAGATCCCTGAAGGATGGGAGATGAAAGAGTTAGGAGAATTAATTATTGAATATCAGCAGGGATTGATACGTTCTAATCAACAACTTTCTAATCTGTATGATTATCCCTATCTAAAAATGGGTGATCTAAATGGAGAGGGAATGTATTCTTCTTTAAATATAGCTAAAACTAATGCCACACCTCGTGAAGTTGAACAATATTCCTTGAAGAAAGGAGATTTTTTAATAAATGTAAGAAATAGTCGTGAAATAGTCGGAAAGACTTGTGTTATAGATTATGTAGAAAAAAATACCCTTTACAATCATATGTTAGTTCGTCTAGTTTTTGTACCAAATATATCTTCCTATTATATGAATATTTTATTTAACACATATTATATGAATAGATTATTAGATGGTTTAAAACAAGGTACTACAACAGTAATAGCTTTATATAGAGAAGATTTAAATAGAATTCCTATTATTGTAGCAACAAATGATATAATGTTAAAGTTCAAGACCTTTTGCTCATCAATTCTTGATAAAAAGGAGAATATTGCAAAACAACTAAGCTTTCTCACTAAGCAACGAGACGAGTTACTACCTCTTTTAATGAATGGTCAGGCGACAATAGTGTAAAATGCCAGTAGTCGCTCACCGCTAAATTATGATTTATTGCTTTGTTGAGGGCTATTTTGCGGTCAATATCAGATAGTATTTTCCCTATCGCCTTCTGTTCTGGCATACTTGGTAATTTTACAGGAATTTCCAAGAGATCAGCAGGAGAAATACGTTTATGACTTCCTGATGTGTTAGCATTTTGCCCACATAGATAATTAGTTATACTATCTGAAATTAGTAAGTAGAAAAAATATTGATAATTAACCTTCGTCTCATCTATTATTAAAGGTAAAAATTCTGTTGAACATAATTTATGTTCTTCAAGACTATCAATCCTCCAAACACGTTTAAACCTGACGTTCAATTTGTTAAAGAGAATACATTTATCAGGGACAATATATTTATTACTTTGAATATCTTTTCCTCTTAGTATTTCACACTTCTGTTCATTATCAAAAGCAGGTAAGCTGTAAAGATTATATACTATATTTTCTTTAGGATATATAGAAGAGGTAGAGAGTATCACGAAGTCTTTTATTTTTGTCATTTCTAATAGTTATAAAAAGTGATTTTTTAAAAGAATACTACCTTATGGAACTGATCAATCACCAAGGGATAGCTTTGGTTGAGTATTAAAGGAGTATTAGAAACTGCTTAGTGAGCTAAAAGTTTTTAGTTTTTCTCTTATGGAACTATTTTCCAAAGGAAAATATTTCTATTTAGAGACTTATTTATCGGTTTTATACCTTAAACTATTTAGTTGTTTTAGTATTTCCTCTTCTAAGCGATGGCTTTCTTTGAATTGTGCTTCTAAATCGGTTTGGTATTGAGTCATTCGGATATTGAATTCTTCTTCGGTGATGTCTTCGTAGGCTATTTTGATGTCAAAATACTGTCCTGCGGAGAGGCTATAGCCCTTTTCCTTGATTTCTTCATAGGTTACTGCTACGGAGAAGTCGTCTTCGGCTTTTTTATCAAGGAAGGTATTTACGATTTTATCTACTTCAAAAGGGCGTAGGCGTTTTTTCTTGTTGTTACCCTCTTGATATTCTTCGCCTAACTTACTGGCATCGATGAGGATAACCTTGTCCGTGGTAGCGGATTTGTCAAAAAAGAGAACTGATACGTTGGTCCCTGTGGTAGCAAATACATTGCTGGGCATGGACACACAACCATATACCCAATGTTCGTCTACGATGCGTTGTAGAATCTTTCGTTCCACTCCGCTTTTGGCGGTAATAAAACCTGTAGGAATGACAATGGCACCCTTTCCCTTAGGATTTAAAGAGTTGATCACATGTTGGATAAAGCAGGTATAGATCGCCATTTTAGGTTTGTTAGGGTCTGCTTTTTTCACGGCATTGGGGACACCTGCCCAAAAGCGGATACTATCGGCGGCTAAGTGGTCGCGATACTCAGGAAAATCCAGCTTAAAGGGAGGATTGGAGACGACAAAGTCAAACTGACGAAGCGCTTCCGTATGTGGGTCTTTGTGGTAAGGTTCGGTCAGGGTATTTCCTTGGATAACATTTTGAAGAGAAGGGGCTAAATCGTTTAAGATAAGATTTAGCCGTAGCATCTCGCTTGATTTTTCGGATATATCTTGGCTATATATAGAACAATTCCTTTCTCCAATCTCATGGGCTAAGGCCATCAGGAGGGTACCTGTTCCTGCAGAGGGGTCATAGCAGGTTATACTTCTGAGGTCTTCTTGACGGCCTACCAATAGCTTGGCCATGACTTGGGCAATTCCACGAGGGGTGTAATATTCGGCATATTTGCCCCCTCCGGCATTGTTAAAGCCTTTGAGTAAGTGCTCAAATATACCTGAAAAGAAATCGTATTTTTCAGTAAATACGTGTTCAAAATTAAAAGAGGCGATATTACTGAGTAGGGATTTAGCAAAAGCGTCGCGCTTCTGTATATCTGTAATATAGGTTGTTACAGAGCTAAAGATATTTACCTTGCTTCTTCCAGAGGTAGCCACTGAAAAAGTGTCAGCATTCAAGAGGGCAATATCCAAAAGGGTGCTATCCAATAGGGTAGATAAATCTCCTCTGCCTGAGGCGTTGTATAGGTGAGAGAGTGTATGCTCTGGTCTCATACGAGGGACAGAGGCAGGAAGGAAAACAAAAAGTTCTTCTATATCCTCCTCAGAAAAGGAATCATATTCCTTGTCCCAACTTTGGGCGTTTCTTAGTCGCTCGCCATAAGTTTTGTCTTTTTTGGCTTCATAGCCGAACTTGTCGTTAAAAAATTTGTAAAGGAAAATCTCTACAACAATCTTATATTCGCTTCCTGTACCTGCTAAGCCGAAAGCACTTGTAGTGCCTTTTAGAGCATCTATCAGGGCAATGGTCTGTCTTGTTATTTCCTCGTGTGCCATAATTTCTATTGGTAGTTATCGTTGTCCTAAATATTCTTTAAATATTAAATCGCTAATATAATTTCTATCATTACTTGAAAGCTGTATATTGTTGTCTCTTAGCACATTGGCTACTTTGTATAAGACATCTTTTTTGAACATAGGCTCATTCTCAAGTAGATTTATGTTTCTGAAGAGTTCGTCATCAATAACCTCTTTCATTTTGATTAAGTTATTGAGTATATCTGGATCCTCAAAGCCAATGATGGGAGCTTGTTTTTGTTTTTCTCTTTCTTTATTTTCTTCCTTGATACGCTTGTGTATGCGAGTGAATCGCTCGTCCTGGTTATATTTCTTTTTAAGTATATTGTTTCTGCGGTTGATTTCTTTTATTTTCTTCATAATCTCTTCCATGAAGGCGATACTTTCTCTGAAATCCTGCGCATCTTTTAAGATGAATCCTTTTTTATCAAAAAATTCTTTAAAGATAGCGAAAAGAGAGAGATATTCTTCGTCATCGTATTGGTCAAAGTTGGCCATAAATTCAGCTTTTACGCTTTCGTGTCGTTCTTTGACATCATTTACAAGGATTTGTAATTCTTCGGGTACTCCTTTTCTGAACTCAAATTCTAATTCAGAAAGTACTATGTTGATAATTCCAGCCACATCAGCCTTATGATCTCTATTTTCTTTAAGGTTGAGCAGGTCTATACGGCGGGTAACTTCCCCTATAAGGGTAGGGAAATTATCCGCTTTTGTGATGATATTAATCTTTTCCTTTAGTTCATCACCTCCAAAGGCTCTTACTTGGTTGGTAATAGCTCTGGCTTCCTCCAGGAGTTTGCGAAGGTGGTAGAGCTGTTCCTTGTCTTCTATTTCGTCTATTTCCCTTCGGAATTCTTCTGCATTATGGGTGGAGAAGGAGAAAAGATCCCGCTTGATTTCCAACATTTTTGCGTGAATGACCTTAGGGTCTTCTATAATCACATTTCCTATAGGGGCGACTGAGGAAAGTCCTGTATCTGAGGTGGTGCGGTTGAGTTCCCTAAGATAACGATCGTTGGTAGCCTCAAAGTTCTCTTTGATATCCACAAAATCTACTACATAGCCATAGCGGAAATCCTTATAAGGGCGGTTCACACGAGTAAGAGCCTGTAGGAGATCATGCCCATCGAGCGAGCGCCCTAAGTAAAGTCTCTTAAGGCGAGGCGCATCGAAGCCTGTAAGGAGCATCTGATTGACAATAAGGACATCTATGTTGTTTTCCTTCTTGAATGTATCGATATAATCCTTACGCTCTTGCTTATCTCCCTCATCATGTAGTATAAGAGAGGCTGTAAGCGGTTTGTTTTTTGTATTGTAAATAGGGATAGGCTCAGCAGCTAACCAATAGCCCTGTACTTCCGAATGAATAGTTTGGTCAGTTTTGGGGAATTTTCTCAGCCAAAGGCTATAAAGAGCTCGCGCTTGGGCGTTGGTCTTACATACAATCATAGCAGCCACAGTAGGGTCTGCCATTTCGGTTCTAAATTTTCTGAAATCCTCTACTATATAATTTAACAAGGCTTCAAGATAGCGCTCATGCTCAATGATTTTGTCCTTATCAAAATCCTTCTTCTTTACCTTTACCTCTCCTGCTATTTCCTCAATAAGTTCTTCTATTTGCTGTTTAACTTCAGTTTCTATAGGTTCGCGCATGAGCTTGAGGGTGTAGCCATCGGCTATGGACTTATCATAATAATAGGTGTTGATATAGTCACCGAAGACTTTCCAAGAGGCTCTTTCTTCTTTTAATAAAGGGGTGCCTGTTAGAGCTATTTTTATGGCATTGGTATCCGCCTCTAAGAGGTTGGCCAAGAAACTCCCTTTAGGGTTATACCCACGGTGTGCTTCGTCAATAAAAAAGATACGTTGTAGGCGTGTATTATAAGGGTCAGCTATCTGTACTTTAGCTTTATCTTCCTTGAATTTTTGGATATTGACTACCATGATTTCGAGCTTACCTTCGCTATTGACCACTAGTGCAGTATTGCTGATATCCTTCATGAGTTCCTCTCGACTTTTAGCATTTCGCGCTACAAGTCCGCGAGCAGCAAACTCATCGGTAGCTTGTTCCATGAGGTCAATGCGATCTACGATGAAATAGAATTTGGTAGCTATATTCTTTCGAGCATAGAAATCGTTAAGTACTTTTACAGTATAATAAGCTAAAGCTGTCTTGCCACTGCCCTGAGTATGCCATATAATACCGCTTTTTACCCCTTCCTCCAATTTTCTTTGGATAGCAAAGGAGGCAAAAAGTTGCTGATAACGCATTACGTGTTTCTCCAATCGTGTTCCCTTGGAGCCATCGGGGAGGGTAATGGTCTGATTGACATAAGCAAAACCATATCTTAGCAGGTATAGGAAACGTTCCTTTGAAAGCATGGAAGTAAGGATGCGATTGGTAGGGGTCGTTACCTCCTTATTGGTACTATATTCGGGGAAACTTCGGATAGTTACGGCATTGCGGTGCTTGAGTATATAGCGTTCGGTCTGTTCATCAATAGGGAGATAAGGATAATTGGCCACATAGTCCTTATCTTCTTCTCTGAAGACGTTGAAAAAGGCTTTTTCCTTAGCCGTACAACAATAGAAAGCCCCCCATATAGGTTCTCTGCTTTCATTGTCATACTCCTGATTGTTGGAGAAGATCATCAGCTGGGTGATATTGAAGAACCTACGAAAATAAGGCTTACTTATTCGGGAGTTAGTTCTCTCTTTTTCGGCAATGATTCCCAGGTGGTTGTTAGGTTTCTTTACCTCAATAAAGGCCAAGGGGAGCCCATTGACAAAACAAGTAATATCGGGACGGAAAGACTCATCAGCACCTTTGTCTCCGCAGGAGAATTCTGTGGTGAGGTGCCATACATTGTTAGAAGGATTGTCAAAATCAATGAGCTTAATACCACTATTGACTGAAAGCATTTGGTAGAACTCCTTTCCTAAATCATCATTATTGGTTATAGAGATGATTTTGTTTAGAAGCTGTCGTGCTTTTTCCTTTCCCAAATCAGGGTTGATCCTCACAAGAGAAGCTATGAATATATCGGAGAGTATATTGGTATATGGATCGTACTTATATAGAGAGGTATCAATGTAAGTATAACCCAACTTGCACAAATGGAGTGCTGCGGGTACTTGTACGCGGGTATTTTCGTTGAAGTTAGACATAGCCTCATTTCTTAAAAACTCTGCAAATATACAAACTTTATCGATATGATACAATAAAAAAAGCTACCTTATTCAGGTAGCTTCTTTCTAAATAACTTTAAACTATAATAATATGATTAACCCAATTCAGAAGAATTATTTATAAAAAGTTGGTCTACAAGGACTCGAACCTTGAATAACAGAACCAAAATCTGCTGTGTTACCATTACACCATAGACCATCTCTCAATTGCGGTGCAAAGGTACAACTTTTTTTGAAACCTGCAATAGGTTGAGTGAAAAAAAAATAAAAAAATTTTTTCTCTCTATTTTATTAGGTAGATCAGATAAAAATGTGTAACTTCGCTCCGTTTTTTTAAAAAGATAAAAATGAACTTACAAAAGGACTTTCATAAGTATAATCTGATCATAGGCTGGGGGGTATTCTTCATAGCCTTACTTACCTATGGGCTTTCGGTAGAGCCTACCGTAAGTTTCTGGGACTGTGGAGAATACATAGCAACCTCGGCTAAGTTGGAAGTGGGACACCCCCCTGGAGCACCTTTTTTCCAGATGGTGGGGGCTTTCTTTGCCTCTTTCTCACCTTCGCCAGAGAAGACTGCCCTTTTTGTGAATTTCATCTCGGTGTTCTCCAGCGCCTTTACCATACTATTCCTATATTTTATCATTGTCAATTTCGCCAAAAAGATCGCTCTTTCACAGAAGGAAACCCTTTCCAATGGACAGGTAATTGCTTTGTATGGCAGTGGGGTAGTGGGTGCTTTGGCTTATACCTTCTCCGATAGTTTTTGGTTCAATGCTACCGAAGCGGAGGTGTACGCTATGGCGATGCTTTTCATGTCGGCCATGTTCTGGTTAGGGCTTAAATGGACAGATAACCTTGATTCCCCACGAGGAGATAAGTGGTTGTTGCTCATTGCCCTTGTGGTGGGACTCTCCTTTGGGGTACACTTTATGGCGCTGCTTACCATTCCAGCCATAGGGATGCTCTATTTCTTCCAATCCCATTTTAAGAAGAATGTCAGGAACTTTATCTTGGCCAATGTGATTTCTATTTCCATATTGCTATTGATTTTCAAGCTGATACTACCTTATACCTTGGCCTTGTTTGGTCATACAGAGGTGTATTTTGTCAATCAGTTGGGCTTGCCATTCAATTCGGGTACTATCTTTACAGGAGTGTGGATTATAGGAGCTTTTGCTTTTACCTTATGGAAAGCACAAAAACACCAAAAACGCTTGTTACAAACCGCAACCCTCTGTCTGCTCTTTGTTTTCGTAGGCTTTTCCTCTTGGCTGATGATCCCCATACGAGCCAATGCAGGTACGGTCATCAATGAGAACAGCCCTACCGATGCACGCTTGCTCTTGGCTTACTACAACTTGGAGCAATACCAAAAGACGTATCTTTTCAAAGGGCCTATGTACTCAGACAGCTTTACCATTCCTGAGGGTTATATAGATGAAAAGCCTAAGTATGAGCGCGATTACAAGACAAACAAATATATTATAGTAAATAACTACAAAGATGCTTTGGATGCGCCACACCCTGACCATATAGGGCTATTGCCTCGTATGTGGAGTGGTGAGCATGCGGCCAACTATATGAGCCTGACCAGTCCGCTAAAGTATAGAATCAGCCCTGAATATATAGGAAATGAAAAGGTAGAACAACTCAGCCGACAACTTCAGGCAGTCCTATATGCAGGAGATTATGAGCAATATGCGCAGCTGCTTCGTCGCTATCAAGGGGTATTTATTGTAGAGAAACCATCTTTTTGGGACAATCTGAGCTTTATGTTCTCCTACCAGTTTAATTATATGTATTTGCGCTATTTGTTATGGAACTTTGTGGGTCGTCAGGACGATATACAAGGGAAAATTAGCAATAATCATGGCAACTGGATTTCAGGAATTTCCTTTATAGATGAGTGGCATACAGGCTATCCGCAGGATCACCTCCCTTCCGATGCCCAAAATAACCGTGGGCGTAATACCTATTTCTTTTTGCCGCTGCTACTGGGCTTGGTAGGCTTGTTCTTCCAGTTTTCTTCCAACAAAAGGCAGTGGTGGGTGGTCTTTGTGCTTTTCCTCTTTACAGGTTTGGCACTAAAAGTGTATCTCAATGAGCGACCTTTTGAGCCACGTGAGCGTGATTATGCCTTGGTAGGTTCGTTCTTTACCTTTGCCATTTGGATAGGAATGGGGGTATATGCCCTTTATTCCCTATTGGAAGAGAAAATATCCTTCAAGGGCATGGCACCTGCGGTAGTATCGCTCTGCTTGCTTGTGGTTCCTGCTCGTATGCTGGCTGAGAACTGGGACGACCATGATCGCTCCAATCGCTATACAGCACGTGCCTTGGGTAAGAGTTACTTGGATTCTGTTTCCAAGGACAACGGGGCAATGATCTTCTCCATAGGGGACAATGACACCTTTGGAATGTGGTATATGCAGGAGGTGGAGCATTATCGCACCGATGTGAGGGTGATTAACACTTCCCTTTTGGGAACCGATTGGTATATAGACCAGATGAAGCACAAGGCATATACCAGTGAGCCTATTCCCTCCCAGCTGGTACATAGACAATATGCCTACGGAGTGCGGGATGTAATCTATTTTGATCAGAGAACGGACAAGATATGGCCTATAGCAGACTTTATGGCATGGGTAGGAAGTGATGACCCTAAGACTAAGAAGATTGTTGATCGCAATGGTGAGGCACCAGACCTTGTCTATGCCAGCTATCCGACCAATAGAATCCGTATTCCTGTCAATAAAGAAAATGTTCTTAAGAGTGGTATTGTAAAACCTGAAGATGCCGATAAGATTGTGGATTATATAGACATCAAGCTCCCTTCGGTAGGTATGGGTAAGAACCGCCTGATGATGCTTGATATTTTGGCCAACAACGATTGGAAGCGTCCGATCTATTTTACAGGAGGTAGCTATAGTGATGAGGAATATATATGGATGCGCGATTACTTACAGCTCGATGGTATGGCCTACAAATTGGTACCTATCAAGACCCCTATTGATAAGGATAACCCTTATGATATGGGACGTATAGATGCCGACCTGATGTATAAGATCGTAAAGAGCTTTGACTGGGGTAATATGGACGATCCGAATATATACCATGACCCTGAAACCCGCCGCAACAGTATCGTCTTCCGTGGCAATCTTGCTCGCCTTACAGAGACCCTTTTGGCAGAAGACAAACAAGACAAGGCTAAGGATGTTATAGATATAGCTACCACGCGCATTCCTGTGGGACACTTGGGATATTACTTTACCTTAGAGCCATTTATATCAGGCTATTATGCGGTGAAAGAACCAGAGAAAGCCCGCAAGCTATTCCTTGAAGTAGCCAAGAAATACCAAGAGAAGATTGAGTATTATCTTACTTTCTCAGAAATCAACTTTATCAGGCTTTCTGATGAGATAGCTTATGATCTAAGGCGCTATCAGGCACTGCTCATTCCTATTATGGAGGATGAGGCTTTCTATAAGAAGGAATCGGCTACCTATAAGAAGTATATCAACCGCTTGAAGGAATTGGGCAGGTCTTATGGTTTTGCTACCGATGAAGAGGAAGCCTCAGAGCAGCCCAAAGAGGAAGTACCACAAGCCGCTACTTCTGCTTCGGATACAGCTACTCAAGCAAAGTAGTAAGTCAAAAGAAATAAGATTTTAAACAAAAGAGGCTTCTATTCAAAAAATAATTAGTACCTTTGCAGCGTAAAAGGTAAGCGAAAATAGCTCAGTTGGTAGAGCGCAACCTTCCCAAGGTTGAGGTCGCGGGTTCGAGACCCGTTTTTCGCTCTTTTTTAATTGTCATAGCTATATTTTTCGTTTGAAAGGTGTAGCTATTTTTTTATCATTATGCAATAAACATTCTTATTACTTGCTTTTTTATGTCTTGCTACTATATGCAAGTACATACATCAGATGAATATAAACTTTTCCTTATTTTTGTTGTTTTTAGCTACCTCTTGTGCAGCTCCTAATGGTGAGTATGTGTTCTATGATGAGCCTTCCTATGCTGAGAAAGAAAAGCGATTGCCTATTAATACAGAACAATCAGCTACACTTTTTGCCCGAAACTATTTTGAACAACACCCATCTGCTGAGAAAGTAACCGCTTATATAGATGTGCTTTTTAGAAAAAAATATATTGTCTCCCCTGATGAGATACGTTATAGAGCTAAGTATGGTGGATATTTTTTAACTCCAGAGACTTATTGGGTACACGGAAAAACAGGAAAGCTCAAAAGGAACAAGCGATATATACTTTATCTTCCCAGAGTTCGTAGAGCAGGCAAGGTGGGTATATCACGTTTTCGGATAGATTCTTTTACAAAGACATACGTACGGGATACCCTGCTTAACATACCTTAGCATCATGGGGGATAAGATTTTAAGGAAAGGAAGTCTTTTATCTCAAAAATAATTAGTATCTTTGCCCCATAGAATGGTTAGGTTATGAATGCTTTAGATACAAATTCATCTACTTTGGAGAAAATAAGGGGTTATGATGAGGGTAATAACCTGAATGAAAGTCAGTTAGAATCACTTTATGCTCAAGAAGAAGAATGGAGAGAGCGGATGAAACACACTGATTTAGAAGCTCTTTTTGAACAACTTAATGAGCTTGTTCCCCAAGAGATAGAAATAGATGTGGAGGCTGCAAAGTTTGATTATCTTATGAAGAAATATTTGGCATAAAGATGAAAAGAATTTTTGTAGATACTAATGTGTTATTAGATCTCTTATTGAAGCGTAGAAATTTTAGTAAAGAGGCAGAGGGGCTATTTCATTATTGTAAAAAGAAAGGTATAACACCACATATATCATCTTTGTCAATAGCAACTATAAACTACATTTTATCTAAAATTTTTTCTGAGAAAGAAGTAAGAGAGAAGTTGGAGATTATTTATCAATTAGCTTCTATTCTTCCTTTTAATAAAGAAATAGTTTTTTCAGCTCATCATTCCTCTTTCAAGGATTTAGAAGATGCTTTTCAGTATTTTACGGCTAAAAAGAATAATATTCCTGTTATAATTACGAGAAATCAGAAAGATTTTTTGGTAGATGATATTTCAATAGTAGATATCAAAGAGTTTTTCAATACCTTGGCAAAATAATTATTGATATTTAATGAACTCACTTAATATTACTTCACCAACTCCCTTAAGTCGTACTTGCGAGAGCTACGAGGGATATTCTTTTTTAATAATACAATAGCTATATTTTTCAAACGAAAAATATAGCTGTTTTTTCAAATAAAAAGCAGCAATCTATATAAAAATGCCAAAAAGAAACGACCTACATTGTGTTCTGCTTATAGGGTCAGGACCTATTATCATCGGGCAAGCCTGTGAGTTCGACTACTCAGGCTCGCAATCGTTGCGCTCCTTGCGCGAAGACGGTATCAAAACCGTACTGATCAACTCCAACCCTGCTACGATTATGACCGACCCTTCCATGGCGGATGTGGTCTATCTCAAACCCCTTACCACTAAATCATTGGTGGAAATCCTTAAGGCTCACCCCGAAATAGATGCCGTTCTGCCTACTATGGGCGGACAGACTGCCCTTAACCTCTGTATAGAAGCAGATGAAAAAGGCATCTGGAAGGACTTCGGAGTGGAAATCATTGGGGTGGATATTGATGCGATCCAAATCACCGAAGACCGTGAGAAATTCCGCGTGTTACTTGACGAGATAGGTATCCCAATGGCTCCTTCGGAAACAGCTATGTCCTTCCTCAAAGGGAAGGAAATTGCCCAACGCTTTGGTTTTCCGCTCGTAATACGTCCGTCCTTTACCTTGGGCGGTACGGGTGCCTCTATCGTCTATAAGAAAGAGGACTTTGATATGCTCCTTAATCGCGGTTTGGAAGCGTCCCCTATCCATGAGGTGCTTATTGATAAGGCACTTTTGGGCTGGAAGGAATATGAACTGGAACTGCTGCGCGATAGGAATGACAATGTAGCTATTATCTGTACCATAGAAAACATGGATCCGATGGGTATCCATACGGGCGACTCTATCACGGTAGCTCCTGCGATGACCCTTTCCGATCGCACTTTCCAGCGTATGCGCGATATGGCTATCAAGATGATGCGCAGCATAGGTGATTTTGCAGGTGGTTGCAACGTACAGTTTGCCGTATCTCCCGATGAGAAAGAAGATATCATCGCTATTGAAATCAATCCACGTGTATCGCGTTCGTCCGCCTTGGCGTCTAAGGCTACAGGTTATCCTATTGCTAAGATAGCGACCAAATTGGCTATTGGCTATCATTTGGACGAATTGCAAAACCAAATCACCAAATCCACTTCCGCTTTCTTTGAGCCTACCTTGGACTATGTGATTGTGAAGATACCACGTTGGAACTTTGATAAGTTTGAAGGCTCTGACCGTACTATTGGCCTACAAATGAAGTCAGTAGGGGAGGTCATGGGTATTGGTCGTTCGTTCCAAGAGGCCTTACAGAAAGCTACCCAATCGCTCGAAATCAAGCGTAATGGTTTGGGAGCCGATGGCAAAGGGGAGAAGAACTACGAACAAATCATTGAAAAACTTACTTACCCTAGCTGGGATAGGGTATTTGTGATATACGATGCAGTACAGATGGGCATTCCGCTAAGCCGTATTCATGAAATCACCAAAATAGACATGTGGTTCCTCAAACAATACGAGGAACTCTGTGCCCTTGAGAAAGAAATATCCAACTATAAGATAGATACACTACCTAAGCAGCTTCTTTTTGAAGCCAAACAAAAAGGCTTTGCCGACCGACAAATCGCCTATATGCTTGGTTGCTGGGAGAGTGAGGTACATAAGAAGCGTGAGGAGTTGAATATTCGCCGCGTATTCAAATTGGTTGATACCTGTGCAGCCGAGTTCAAGGCACAAACCCCTTACTATTATTCTACCTTTGAAGCGCCTATCCGCAACGCAGACGGCAAGGAATATGTAGCCAACGACAGTGTGGTTACTGACCGCAAGAAGGTGGTAGTACTCGGTTCAGGGCCTAACCGTATAGGGCAAGGGATTGAGTTCGACTACTGCTGCGTACATGGGGTATTGGCAGCAGAAGAATGTGGTTATGAGACCATTATGATCAACTGTAACCCAGAGACGGTATCTACTGACTTTGATACCGCTGACAAGCTCTATTTTGAGCCCGTGTTCTGGGAGTACATCTATGATATTATCCAACATGAGAAGCCTGAAGGAGTGATTGTACAACTTGGAGGACAAACCGCCTTGAAGTTGGCCGAGAAATTAGACAAATATGGTATTAAAATCATAGGTACCAGCTTCCAATCCTTGGATTTGGCAGAGGATAGAGGAAGTTTCTCTACCTTGTTGAAAGAGAACAACATTCCTTACCCTCGCTTTGGTGTAGCTGAAACGGCTGATGAGGCGCTGAAGCTCTCAGACGAATTAGACTTTCCGCTACTGGTGCGTCCTTCCTATGTATTGGGCGGGCAGGGTATGAAGATTGTTATCAACAAGGAAGAGCTGGAAGCCCATGTGGTAGATCTTTTGCGTAAGATACCTAATAACAAGCTCCTACTTGACCACTATTTGGACGGCGCCATAGAAGCCGAAGCCGATGCGATATGTGATGGCGAGAATGTGTATATCATTGGTATTATGGAGCATATAGAGCCTTGTGGTATCCACTCAGGCGATAGTAACGCGACCTTACCGCCGTTCAATTTGGGTGAGTTTGTGATCCAACAGATCAAAGACCACACCCAGAAGATAGCCTTGGCACTTAACACGGTAGGGCTTATCAATGTACAGTTTGCCGTAAAAGACGATGTAGTGTATATCATAGAGGCCAACCCACGTGCTTCGCGTACGGTACCGTTTATCTCCAAGGCCTATAAGGAACCTTATGTGAATTATGCCACTAAGATCATGTTGGGCGAGAAGAAGCTCTCTGACTTCCATTTTCACCCACACTTGGAGGGCTTTGCTATCAAGCAACCTGTGTTCTCGTTCAACAAATTTCCGAATGTAGATAAGAAGCTCGGCCCAGAGATGAAATCCACTGGTGAAAGCATCTTGTTTATAGATAGCCTTAAAGATGATGCTTTCTATGATATTTATACAAGGAGGAAGATGTACTTGAGTAAATAGTCATAAGACTTACATATTGATAAAAATACTTTGCTAAAATCTTGACTTTGGCAAAGTATTTTTTGTATATTTGCGAGGTGAAAATATAATCTTATGTCTCGCAGTTATAAGAAAGCTATTTTTAAAGATAAAGGGATAGGTAAAAGAGCTTATCATCGTATCATAAGGAGACATAATGGTACTATCCTAAGAACAAAGATAAAAACTAATATCGTTTTAGATCATATAGAAATAGAACTTGATTTGAAAGATAGTAAGTCCATTGTCAATGATTATAATTACTGTGACTATAAAACTAATTGGGAACAGAATATAGCATTAAGAAATATTCTTACTAAAGAAGAATTGAAAAAATGGCAGAGAAAATAGTTTTTAAGAAAAAACAATCACGTACTATGACACTATTAAAACCTATGCTTCGTTTTTTCTTCCTCCTTCTCCCTTGTCTTGCACTGGCACAATATCCTAAAGCGATGGATTTTAGCAAGCTCTATCAGGGGAAGTTAGACAGTGTCGCAGTTGTACATCGTACGGGCTGGACAAAAGAAACTTCGTGGCCAGGTGCTCCTGAAGAAGAACATATCACAGAGAGAAGAAAACGCCTTCCGCTATCAGAGGAAAACCATTTGCTAAGGATATTAAGGAATAAAAGAGCATATAAAGAAGAATATCCTTTGCTAAATGATGTAGTGAGTAGTTTCCTATTCTATACAAACGGAAATGAAGTGCTCACTATACATTTTTCAACAGCAACCAAACAGCTGAGAATTTACAAGGGGGAAGAACTTATCTTTGCAGGAATGAGTAAAGGGAAACTTACTAAAAAGCTCATTCGTTATCTGTATCCTAATCTCTCTGCTGAAGAACTGTATATAAATTTCTTTATTCTATGGGAGGAGTTGTAACACACAGGTTGCTACTTAAAAATACAAAACCTATTCTTATGATAAAACCCATTCTATTCATCACACTTATACTCTTAGCCTTATGGCTTATGGGCTGCTAGGGTATAAAGAAAAACCACTTACATAGGGATTGTCTTTTTGGTTTTTAATCGTATATTTGCAGAGGAAAAACACATAGTTAAGAAACAAACCGCCACTTATTATATATCGTCTTCCTATCAAAATAAGGTATTGCGGACAACAAAAGGGGAAGATGACTCCAAAAAAATCATTTATTTATTTGGGAAGAAAGATAAGACAGAGCTGTGGCTCACTCTAAGGAGCGTTTGCAAGGCTGAGGATACCGCTTTTCGCTCTTTGCAAGGCTCAATCAAGCTTTCCCGCTCTTTAGAGGTCTTCTCTTTCTTATTTTACGAATTATCAATTGTATCTATATGTTTTACAAAGAATTAGAAGTAGCGCCAGGTTGTGTGGGGCTACTGTTTAAGAAGAATGTTTTTCAAAAGGAACTACCTCCGGGTATCTATAAGTTTAGTCCGTGGGAGAAAGTATATATCATATCCCTATCACAGAAGCTCAGAAGTGTAAGGGTTGTCAATCAGGAGGTACTCACGGCAGATAATATTGCGCTGCGGTTTTCGTTTTACTTGCTTTACAAATTGGACAATGCCAAGCTATTCACCGATAATTTTGGTGTAGAAGAGAGTAATTTTTCGGTAGCTGAACAACAAATAACGGCGGCTGCACAAGTGCTGCTACGCCAGAAGATATCAGCCTTTACCAGTGAAAAGCTAAACGAATGCCGAAATGATATTACTGACTTCAAAGAAGCCGATTTTTGCAACGAAGTAGCGGCTTTGGGGCTCAAGATCATAAAAGCACAGCTAATAGATATCACTTTCCCTAAGAGTGTACAAGATCTTTTCTCACGTGTTTTGGAAAGCAAAATACGTGCTACTTCCGAACTTGAAAACGCACGTACCGCCGTGGCAACGGCCAGAGCACTGAAGAATGCTTCTGAATTGATGAAGGGAGATGAAAATATCAAGTTCTTCCAATACTTAGAGACGATCACCAAGATAGCCGACAAGGGCAAACATACCTTTGTAATAGGTGAAGTGCCCATGACGAAAGTATAGAAACCTATAAACTTAAAAACTATGTATAAATCACTATTTTTTGTAGCTTTTCTATGGCTGATTGCCTGTGAAAAATCAGGGGGTGACAATAACTCCACAACAGCCGAACAAACGCAAAAACCAGCGGCTTACGATTGGGATTTCTACTTGGAACCCTCTCGCCTTAGTGTGGTAAAGAACGAACGCAATGTCGAACTTAAAAAGCTCTATTACCAAGTATATGGCACGCCTTGTGGAGGTTGGTACGATGGAGTTAGCCCTACCAAAGAGAAGAATGAAGGCTGGCTGAAAAACTTTGTAGAGGGGGCGGATAGGGCACAAAAGACGCCTATTGTAGTGCTTTATGGGATTCCTAACCGTGATTGTGGCTCTTTCTCTAAGGGAGGACACCCCACTGCGGCCTCCTATAAGGCATGGATAGATAGGGTAAGTGCCATTATAGGGCAACGCCGTACTGTGGTGATCGTAGAGCCTGATGCTATTAATTATTGTGGACATAAAAAGGGTACCCAAGCCTATAACGAACGAGCTGAATTGCTCTCTTATGTGGGGCAAACCTTACAGAAAAACAATCCCAATGTAGTCACCTATATCCATGCAGGCAATGCAGTACTGACGACAAATCACCCCGAAGCAATCGCCCAAGCGATTATAGACGGAGGCTTACAATATATGCGTGGCTTTGCCCTAAATGTATCAGGGTTGGGAGGTACGCTTGAGGAACAGGAAGGAGCGGAGAAGTTTGTCACTTACTTGGCAGGCAAAGGATTTAAGGACATGCACTATGTGATAGATACAGGGCGCAGTGGTATCAACCGACCTAAGCACCAGAATGCAAATGCACCCTATAACTCTTGTAACAACTTCAATGCTGCTTTAGGGCCACGCAGTACCACCAAAACTACTGGAGCACATGCCGATGCCTATCTGTGGATCAACGGAGGCGGCGGCTCTGATGGAGAGTGCCATATGGGGGCACCTGCGGCAGGACAGCCTTATCCTGAATATACAAAGCACTTGGTTGAAAATGCTATAAGAGTAGGGAGTATAGAGATTATGGAAGTACCAGAGTCTCTTAAGTAAATCTATTAGTGGTCTCACCAAGAATCGAACTTGGATCAAAAGTTTAGGAAACTTCTATTCTATCCGTTGAACTATGAGACCCCTCAATTATGAGGTTGCAAAGATACGAAAAATAATGATTAACGATTAATGACCAATGGTTAATTTTTAGTTATTAGTTGTTAGCGGTTAGTTATTAGTGGTTAGACAGACTACTGACCACTAACTACTGCCTCTTGCCTACGGCCCTGCGGATTTCTCCTATCCATAGTACCACACTAGTTGCTGCAATGATGATTGCCCAATCTACTAATTTGAGAGGAGTAACACTGAACATCTCTCCCCCAAAAGAGGTGATGAAAATCTGCCCTAAGATAATGGCTACGGCTATCATCAAGAAGCCTTGGCACTTGCCTATGCTATGGAAAGCACTCTTTCCAGTACGGTAGGCCTTGGCATTGAACATATTCCAGAACTGCAACAGTACGAAAATGGAAAAGAACAACGAAAGTTCATAAGGAGACAGGCTTCCCTTAGGTGCTCCAAAATGGAAGAAATGACTGAAGTAATCCCCTAAAGAGAATTGTGCAAGGGTGGTAATGTCTTCATTCTTAAAGTATTGGATAAAACCAAAGAGCAAGAGTACAAAGAACCCTCCTACGCCAAAAATTCCTTTGGCCATAGGACGGCTAATTATATTTGCCTTGCGTGGACGTGGCTTGTCATGCATTACACTATGGCTTGGTGGCAGGGAAGCCAAAGCCAAGGCAGCAAAAGTGTCCATGATAAGATTCACCCATAGCATTTGAGTTACGGTCAAGGGAGATTCTACCCCTAAGAAAGCCCCAATAAGCACAATGATACAAGCGGCTACGTTGATTGTCATCTGGAAGAGAATAAAGCGCTGAATGTTCAGGTAGAGCGAACGCCCCCACATGACTGCCTTTCCGATACTACTGAAGGAGTTGTCCAAGATGGTAATATCGCTGGCTTCTTTGGCTACGGAGGTACCATCTCCCATGGAAAGGCCTACCTGAGCAGCCTCAAGCGCAGGGGCATCGTTGGTACCATCGCCTGTTACAGCTACTACTTCGCCTTTTTGTTGGAGCAGATTCACCAAACGAGCCTTATCGAGCGGACGTGCACGAGAAATTACCCTAAGGTCACCTACACGTTCCAAGAGGTCGGCATCGCTCATAGCGGCAAACTCAGCCCCAGTGATATGGTTACGGTCGGTACAGCTCTCGTCCCACAGACGTATCTGTCGGGCAATCTCTTTGGCGGTGCCAGGGGTATCACCTGTTACAATCTTCACCTGAATGCCCGCCTGCATACATTCTTCAATAGCCGCAGGTACATCAGGGCGGACAGGGTCAGAAATAGCAGTAATACCGATGAACTTTAGGTCTTTGACTACCAACTTGCCGTTTTCGGAGATAATAGCTTTAGGATCGTCTATTTCCTTGTAAGCAAAACCAATGGTACGCATGGCTTGGTTTTGGTATTGGAGTAGTTTCGCCTCAAAATCAGCTTGGGAGATAGTGGAATTTAGTTTTCCACCAGACTGACAGAAAGTCATCACAATCTCAGGCGCTCCTTTTACGTATAGGATATTCTTTTCCAAGTTAGGCGAATAGATGAGGGTCGCCATATATTTGCGTTCGGTGGAGAAGGTAAGTTGTTGTAATACTTCACTTTCCTCGCGTATAGGTAGGTAATTGGTACCCTTGCTATAGAGCCAGAGCAGGAGCGCCCCTTCGGTAGGGTTGCCCAACACATTGGGTTTGTCCTTATCGGAGAAGTCAAGGTAAGCAGTGGAGTTGACCGCCATAGACTCAGCAATGAGTCGGTCGGCTAAGGAACTATCTGCCAACTGATTAAAGTACGTCTCGTAGATAGTCATTTGGTTTTGGGTAAGCGTACCCGTTTTGTCGGTGCAAATCACCGTGGTGGCTCCCATGGTTTCACAAGCATGCATCTTGCGAACGAGGTTGTTGGTAGCCATCATACTACGCATACTATAGGCCAAGCTTAGGGTGACACTCATAGGCAGCCCTTCAGGAACGGCTACCACTACCACTGTAATGGCAATCATTACTGTATTAAGCAGATACCCCCCGAAAGATACCCAGTCAAGATTGTCTAAGTTTTGGGTCGGATCGGCAAAATAAACAATCAATCGCCCGACAATCACAAGGGCAGCAATCCCATAGCTTACTTTGGTAATCAGGTCAGCCAGATTGTCTAACTGCTCATTGAGAGGGGTCTTTATAGAATCATCAATCTGTACGCCCTCAAACACTTTGCCGTATTCAGTAGCATCACCCACTTTCTTTACCTCAAAGATACCATGTCCGTCGGCTACGGAAGTGCCTCGGCATACATAGTTGGTAGGGTAGGTAGCTTCCGCCTCGAAGTCCTCAGGGTTGGTACTCTTGTGTACGAGGGGCTCCCCTGTAAGGGTAGATTCGTTCAGGTGTAGGGATACCGCCTCAAGCAGCTCCCCGTCGGCAGGCACTTCCTCACCTGTCTCAATAATCACAATATCCCCTACGACAATATCCTTCTTTAGCACTTGGGTAATACGCTCATTGCGAATGACTTTGTAGTAAATATCGTCATTGACTTGGTTGAGGATTTCAAATTGTTTGTTAGCTTTTTGTTCAAAGTAGAAAGCGACACCAGTGGCCAAGAGGATTGCAAAGAGGATACCCACAGGTTCCAAGAAAGCGTGGATACCAGTATCATGTACCGTATATTCGTAGAAAGAAACGCCAAAAGAAAAGACCAAAGCTACCAATAAGATGATGATAATAGGGTCGGTAAATTTCTCTAAGAACTGTTTCCAGAGCGGTTCGCCCTCCACAGCAGTGAAGGTGTTTTCGCCATATTTTTGGCGACTTTCAACAACTTGGGCATCTGTAAGCCCTTTGTAGTGATGTTTTTCAGACATATATAAATATCATTTACAAGGGGCAAAAATACTATTTTTATCTGAATTAAGGGAGGTTTTGGGATTTATATTTTTCCCATGTTAAGAAGTTTTGGCGGTAATTAGGTAGAAAATCACTTTGCCATGATTTCTAAAAACTGTTGAGGGGAGAGTACAGAGAGGTCATCTACAGTAAAGTCTTTGATATTGCGAGTGATGAGTAAGGGGATATGGTGTTCTTTGGCGGTAAAGTACTGAAAGGCATCTTCTAAATCCTTGAAAGAGGATTGATGAGCTAAGAAGATGATTCTTTTGTTAAAGGGGAGGATGTTGGCAAACCCATAAAGGATTTCTAATTGTTCTTTTACCTCGTTGATTCTAAATTTTTTAGATAAGAGATAGGCTATTGTGGCAACGGATAAGGAACTTATATTGACCTTTATATTTCTCATAGCTCAATAATCAAAGAGTCTCTCTGCATTTTTGTAAAATCCTCTCCTTTCAAAAAGATAGTCCAAAAGGATATTTGTATCTACAAACACTTGTTTCATTATGCTAATTCTTTCTCTTCAAGATATTTATATCGTTCAACTTCTAAGTCCATACCTTTTAATACTCCCTTTAGTTTTCTAAAAGCAGCCATTTTTTCTCTGTAATCAGCAACAGGCATCTCATCATAAATAGATATGAATTCCTCCAACTTTTCTATTATATATTCATTCAAATCAAAGTCATTTTCCTTAGCACATTGTTGTGCCTTTTCAAGTATAACGGGATCTATGTCTATAGTGTATTGCATGATTGTCAGTTTTTAATGGTTAGTGGTTAGTAATATGGGTGCAAATATAGGATTTTTTGGAGCGAGATAAGAGGTTATTTTACTTTTTAATTCTTATTTCACTTCAGACTCACTGTGAATGCCTTTTTCATCTATTCGGCAACACCATTTCACATAGGGATAGTACCCTGTCTTGTTTCCCGTTACATAGCCACTGGCAACAAGGTCATCACGGTTGCCCTTGTCGTCTCCGTCACCCATATAGATATCTACTTTCAATCCTTCGTATAAGGGTATAGGCTCTCCACATACATTCTCTCGCTCGTCTTTTTGAGAAAATAGTACCAGATCATACTCCAAGAGTTCGTTGAAATCTACAGAAAAAAGCAGGCGAGAATTTGTCTTTTCCCATAAGTTGTTTACAAAGGTATAAGCTATTTCATTCTCAGGTTTTATCTGTTGGAGTGTAGTGGGCAGATACCACCCACGACCGCCTATTTTTAGCTCGTCATAGTAGGCAAGGGACTTAACCCGACAGCCATGGGTAAACCAGTGCAAGGGGTGCTTTTCATAATCCCGCAACAAGCGAGGCGTATCCTCCACTGCTGCCAAAGCTACTACTTGTGCACCATAGCGTACCAATACCAAATCACCTACAAGGAGCTTTTCAAAAGTCTGTACAGCCTTCCCTGAGCAACCTATATAGCCCGTAGCGACAATACGACAGGTGTCTTCGACTGTCCAAGTAGTAGCCTCTGTGGGGTGTAGTTGTATATGCCAGAGATTCATAAGGTGGTTTTTGGGCAAATGTAAGAAAAATCTCGTATATTTGCCAAAAAATAATTATAGATGTTTCTTTTACCGAAAAAAGAATTTGAAGTATCCTTTGAGGGAACTCCTTTGGAGAAATATATGGATTTCTTTGACCTTAGTGGAAAATTGCTTGTCTATTTTGACTTGGATAACAACCCCTTATTGCTTAAAGAGACAGCCAAAGTAGAACGTGAAATCCGCTTTTGGCATAACAACGATCTTAAGCTTATACGGCTTGCTGACATAGCATCGCAAGCAATAGATATAGGAAAAACTATCTCCTATTACTTTCCCCACTTATATGGTATGACTATAGAACAGCCTCCAGAACCAACACAGGCCTTCCTTGACCTATGTGGTTATACAGGAGACCTTCGTTCGGGATATATCTATATGAAATATTATACCCCTATCTCCGTAATCCCTTATACGGGAGAGGAGGACAAAGATAATATTTATAGATTTTTGTCTATGCACAAAGACACTCTTCTCTTTGAATCTGAAAAGAGAATAGTTCCCTGGCCAAACGATATAGCCCCTTCCCGATATAGTGAAGTAATTCCTAAAGAACAGGAAGATATGCTCCAACTGTCTAAAAGCCTCAGTGACCTTCCTTTGGAAGAGGAGACAAAGACCTATATTGAACAGATAGCTTGTAACTTAGAGCAGATCAAAGAGACAGGGCAGTTTCTTTTAGTTCTCCCTATCTTAAACAGACTTCTTAAAGAAAAAGCCTCTCTTGTTCAGAAGGAGCTTAGCCCTATACTGATAGATGCTGACTATAACATCACCTTTCCTAAATATTCTCATGTAACCCTTGCTGTTCCTGCACTCACTAAGGCTATCTATGTGCTTTTTTACAGACACCCCGATGGGATTCACCTCGGTGAGCTTTCCCGTTATAAGCAAGAGCTTAATCTATTTGGACATCTCTCTTCAGAATAATTATGAGAAGCTCACTCAGACTATAGATAGTATTGTAGCTCCAGAGAGTAAGGCTATTTATCCACATCTATCTCGCATCAAGAGTGCATTGTATGAACTGTTTTGTGAATCCATAGCTGTTCATTATTGTATAGTCTCAGATCAGAAATATAAGGACTTAAAGTATATTCCTTGGTGTAAAGAAAATCTATTATAGAGAGTTGCAAATTTGCAACTCTCTTTTTTGTATTTATTTTTCCGTTACCTTTGCCGTGTTGTTTGCTACTAAATCGGTTAAATGCACTTCCAAAGCCTGAGCAATACGATAGAGGGTCAGCAAGGTTGGGTTGGTACGTCCTTGCTCTATACGAGAGATATTGGTAGTATCAATATTTCCCTCGATACGTCCTACCAAATCCACTTGTGAGAGGCCTTTGCTCAGGCGTATTTGCTGGATATTGCGGCCTACTTGTTTAAAAATTTCTAACTTTTCCATGTTTTTATTTGGTAAGTTCAAAAAAAGTGTTATTTTTGCAGGTGGATAATGCCATATATGACAAGTGTATAATTATTCTTATAATTATTTAGCACACAGTTAGTTACAAATGATATTAACAAAAACAGTTCAATCAATATTCATAACGTTATGAAAAGGATATTACTATTGTGGAGTCTTTTTTTAGGAATTGTGGGGTATGGGCAGGAGGAAAAATTGGATATAAAGACTATTATTAAGGAAGCTGAGGCAGGTAGTGCAATTGCACAATATAATTTAGGAATGCTTTATATGCTTGGAGCAGAGAATTTTCCACAATCAGCTACAGAAGCAGTAAAGTGGTGGGAAAAGTCAGCTATACAAGGTCAGGATTTGGCTCAAACACGTTTGGGATGGGCATATGAAAATGGAATAGGGACTATTGTTTCCTATTCAAAGGCTGTAGAGTGGTATCAAAAAGCATCAACTCAGGGGAACAAAGAAGCTCAAGAATACTTGGGTTTCTGTTATATGTATGAAAAAGGAGTTGCAAAGGACTACATACGGGCCTTTCATTTGTTTGAAAAAGCGGCTCAAGATGATGAATTTGGAGAAGGAAGGGCTGGAGCGCAAATGGGGTTAGGAACCTGTTACAAAATGGGAAGAGGTGTTCCCAAGGATGATGAAAAGGCTAACTATTGGTTTGAAAAGGCTTGTAAAGGAGGTATTGAGCAGGCCTGTAAAATATTAAGTATGAAATAAAAATCATTATACATGAAAGATAAATTAAGAAGCCATATATTAAACCTTTATATGATGGCACTCAGTGATGGGTATTTTGCTCCTGAGGAATTAGAGGTTATTCTGAAAATAGCCCAAGACAAGGGGATTTCTAAGGAAGAATTTGAAGAGATTATCTCGCACCCAACAGGGGTAGAGTTCCACCTTCCTGACACCTTTATGGACAAGATTAAGCTCTTGTTTGATTTTGTAAAGGTTATCTTAGCCGATGGTGTGATAGAAAATGATGAGATAGATATGTTTATGCGTTTTTGTAAACGCTTTCAGTTTGCCGATGATGAAAGCAAGGAGCTTTTTGATTGGCTAGTGCAACTGGCTAAAAAAGAATTATCAACCGATTTGATAGAAGAGGAAATTCAAAACCTATTAAAGAGCTAAAACTATGAATGAGATATTAAAGAAATTTTTCACAAGACATTTAGGAAAGGAGAAAGATGTAACTCCTACATCTGTAGATAACTTTGATAAAGGGGAGATGACCTATGAGGATTGGGGGTTCGAAAAAGCCCGAAACTTACAAGGGAATCTAATGGCTTTTAAAGGCTGTTTGAACTTGGTCGAACGTCAGTTCTTGCAAGAACAGGGACTTGATGAAAATAAAATTCAAAAAAATATTATCAATGCTAAGATAGAAGCAGAGAAAGTAGAAACCGATATAGAGAAAGAAGAGGGTTTGATTAAAAAAATAGAGCAGAAAATAGAAGGATTTAAAGAAAAGATAATCACTCTTAAAAAGGAAATCTTTAAAATAGAAGAGAATCCTAAAAGTCTTTCTATAGATAAGGCAAGTAAGGCTGGGTTTGTTATAGGTTTGTTTATTTTGATTTTTTTAACACTATACCTATTTGTATTCTATAGTTCAGCAAGTTATTCCGCTTTTTATAAAAAATTTGAAGAAGAATGACTTTGTTTTGAGGAGAAGCTTATGAGAATAGAAACTCAAAGATGCCTTATTAGAAATTTCAATG
>ERZ773035.759-NODE-759-length-25196-cov-11.525516_pt1 | contig 25196 bp, 33 predicted proteins | sample MGYA00511487_ERZ773035 | MGnify/ENA primary metagenome ERZ773035 (study PRJEB29015, sample SAMEA2737985) | human oral metagenome | biome: human oral; feature: human-associated habitat; material: dental | place: China | collected 2024 ...
GCGACGTGGCAGCGCGAGGCGGCAAAATGGGACGGGGTGCACATCCTCCGAATGCAGACGGTTCTCGGTACGCAGGCGCGGCGGCTGAAAGCACTGAATACGCCCGCCGACATTTACATCATCAATCGCGAAAACGTGCCGTGGCTCGTGGAGCATTACCGCAATGACTGGCCGTTTGATATGGTGGTCGTGGATGAATCCAGCAGTTTCAAGAATCCTCGTGCGAAGCGCTTCAAGGCTCTCTCGTATATGTATCCGCATATCACCCGGACAGTGCTTCTCACGGGGACGCCAAGTCCGAACGGGATCATTGACCTTTGGAGCCAGATCTATCTCCTGGATCAGGGCGAGCGTCTCGGCAGCACGTTCTCAGGCTTTCGTAATCGGTATTTTACACCCGGGGAGCGGTCGCGTGACATCATCTATACCTACGACCCAAAAGACGGTGCAGAGGACGCTATTATGAGCGCCATCGGCGATATTGCGGTCAGTATGAAGGCGGCGGACTATCTCCAGCTGCCGCCCGTAATCGAAGATACGATCCCCGTCGTACTGGATGCAAAGGCACGCAAGGCGTATGACACGATGGAGCGGACGATGGTGCTGGAACTCCTGCAGAGCGGCGAGCAGATCACGGCAGCGAGCGCGGCGGCACTCTCGAACAAGCTGCAGCAGCTTGCCAACGGGGCGGTCTACAACGAGGAGCACAAGCCTCATGCGGTGCATGACTGCAAGATTGAGGCGTTCATGGAGCTGATTGAGCAGCTGGGCGGGAAATCTGCGCTGGTCTTTTACAACTTTCAGCACGATCTTGCGCGGACTACTGAAGCCCTGCGTCAGACGAATCTCCGTGTGCGGGTTCTTCGTGGGGCAGAGGATGAACTGGCGTGGAATCGGGGCGAGGTGGATATTCTCCTTGCGCATCCCGCGAGTGCCGCCTACGGGCTGAACCTGCAGGACGGGGGCAATCACGTGATCTGGTACGGTCTGAACTGGAGTCTTGAACTGTATCAGCAGGCAAATAAGCGGCTGCACCGGCAAGGACAGACCCGGACGGTTATCGTGCACCATCTCGTCTGCGTGGATACGCGCGATGAGGACATCCTGTGTGCGATCGGAATGAAGGAACGGGCACAGGAGTTCGTTCTTGAGAGTCTCAAGGCTCGAATTGATAAGTACAAAGTACGCTGAGGAGGACTACGAAATGCTGATTTTCATGAAGAACGTGAAGAAGTTTTTGGATCTGAAAAGCGATAACGAAAAATTTCACGCACTGCATTATACAGACGGACGCATGTACGCCGCGAGCTGGCACATGATGGCTTGGCTTGACGGAGACTTCGGTAAGCATGGGTCTTATGACCTTCAGTCCGGTGCGGCAATTGATGTGAATATGCCTGATTTTGCGAAGGTGATCCCTCCGGTTAAAGATACATCGGTTTGCGCCATCTATTCAGCGGCAGAAATTGAGGAACTGCATACGGTTCTCAAGGGGATCGCCTCCATGTCCGCCAAGCAAAAGGATCCGCTATCTGTTCAGATGGAGTGGGAACCTGTGATTATGGCATTCAAAGTACGTGAACCGAAGTTGCAAATACAGTATGATGCTTCGTCATATATGAAAAATCATCCGCACGACGAGCACGAGAGAGCGCGCGTCAACGTTCGATTCCTTGCCGATATCCTCGGTTACTTTGCACAGCGTAAAACACAGGTGCGTATATACGCACCCTTGCGCGTGTCTCGTCAGACACCTATTCTCTTTACTGCGGAGGGAACAGGGGCGGTACTTAGCCAATGGCGTGATACGACAATTTTCAAAGACTGATGGGGGTCGGAAAATGGCAGAACAGAAATATCCGCAGAGCGCGGAACGGAACGAGTACCGCTACATCGATTTTGCATGGTTGGATGAGATTGCCGAGGGCTTGACGGCAGGTGCGGAAAAGCACCCGGGTGAGACTTGGCGCAGCATCCCTGCGGAGGAGCACGCCGCACGGGCTCTGCGGCATCTCTCGATGTGGCTTGCAGGGGATCGGAGTGACTGCCATATCATCAACGCGAGTATGCGCTGCATGATGGCGCGTGTAATGGAGCGGGAGGAGGAGGCGAAAAATGCGTGAGATAAAATTCAGGGTGTGGGATTGGGTAGAGAAACAGATGTGCCCTGTGATCGTTGCAGATTTTCAAAACCCCCAAGCTAGGGTTTTTTGTCGGCTTCCTAAGTCGGGAACACAGGGGATTTTCTCCGCTGATCTGATGCAGTACATCGGCGCAAAGGACAAGAACGGTATCGAGATTTACGAGGGGGATGTCATTCGCGAACATGCAAGGCGGAATAAGGTGGATTATGTGATTCGGTGGAGCGCAGCTGCTTGCGGATTTGTCGCAGAGCCGTTCATTGCAGGACGCATATACCCGAACTTGAATCAGGGAACAATGGTGCATTATGAGGTGATCGGTAATATCTATGAAAATCCGGAGCTGGTAGAGAGCAATTGAGTTTTGGGAGGAGCAGAATGACAGCAAAAGAATATCTGAGACGTATCCGCGATGCTGAGCGCGATCTGCGGAGTGCAGAGATGGATTACCAGCGTGCACGAGATGATGTGATGAATCTCAAGGCGATTGAATACGATAAGGGCAAGGTCAGCAACTCACACATCGGTGATCTTTCGGATGCGATCTCAGCACTTGAGAAATACGCTGAGCGGGTCAATGCGAAATGGGATGAGCTGATTGCCATGCGCGAAGAGGCGAAAGAGCGAATTGGAGAGATCGCAGACGGACGCTATCGCGAAGTGCTGCATCGCCGCTATTTGCAGGGCGAATCGTGGGAGTATATTGCGGTAGGGATGGGGTACGCGTTCCGAACTGTGACGTGGCTGCATGGAAGAGCATTGGCACAATTCAAGGTGCCCGAAAAGTTTGCCTAGAATTGCCTATATGACCTGTGATATAGTATAAGCTAAGAAACTAAGGGCACAGCTGCGGCAGTGTCCTTTTTGTATTGCGTTGGCGCATGATGCGGAGGTGAAGCGTCTGACACTCAAGGACTATCTACGTCATCGGCAGACATGGACGAAGCGTAACACGCAGACAGCAGCGACGCACGCGCGCAGACGGAAGCGCAAGACGAGAGCAACGCGAAGCAAGTGAGAGCACAGCAGGGGGGCTGTGCAGGCATGTGTGCAGGGGCTACCCCCGGTGCTACAGGTACTACAAGGGGCAAGCAACTGCACGGGTCTGCGAGTCCCGAAAAGTGTCTCGATGAAATTGAAAAAAACAATCCGTCAATTCATCAAATGTGGGTGAGGCCGCTGAGGAGGTGGGTGCGTGGCAAAAGAGAAGCACGACAAATTTATCTACAGCACGCAAGATGCGGCGGAATTTTTTGGCGTCCACCGCGATACTATGACGGATTGGGCAAAGCGTGGAGCACCGAAAGCCGGGCGCGGGAAATGGAATCTCAAAGATGTCATGGAGTGGCGTTATAAGACGGATGCGCTTGCGGGAAAAGAATCCCCCGAAGTCCGCAAGCTCAAGGCAGAAGCGGACTTGAAAGAGATCAAAAAGCAGCAGGAGGCAATCCGCCTTGCTGTGCAGGAAGGGAAATACGTATCTGTTGAACAAATATCACATGACTTTACGCTAGCTTTGGTTTCACTCAAGAACAGTCTTCTTGCGATTGGACATCGGGTTGCTGCTGAGTTGGATAGTATGGATTTAGAAACCGCAACGGCGGCGAAAGGAATCGTTGACAGCTGTATACGGGAGGCATTAGAACAGCTTTCGAAGAGTGGCATATATGGCAAAAAAAGGAAATAATGCGCTCCCCGCATATATTCAAGAAATCTTCACGATATTACGTCCCCCTGACAAACTTACCGTATCCGAATGGGCGGACAAATACCGTATTCTGTCCGAATTGGACAGTGCCGCGCCGGGGCGGTGGCACACATCGAAAACGCCATATCTCAAAGCGGTTATGGATGCGTTCAACGAAGATTTCATTCACGAAATAACATTCTGTGCAGGGACGCAGCTGGGCAAGACCGCCGCCGAGCAGAACATGATCGGCTATGCCATTGCACAAGACCCCGCGCCCATGCTCGTTGTCTATCCGTCGGAAAAGCTGGCGAAGTTCACGAGTGAAAAACGCCTGCAGCCGATGATAAAACTATCGCCCGCGCTCGCGGAAAAGTTCGATGAGCGTGGGAGCAAAGACCTCGAACTTTCCCTTGGCAATATGTATATCGCCCTCGTTGGCGCAAACAGCCCATCCGAACTCTCAAGCCGACCTGTACGCTATATCTTTTTCGACGAGATCGACAAATTCCCGAAATGGACGGGCGCGGAAGCGGGGCCGTTGGAACTTGCTGCCGAACGCACAAAGACGTTCTACAACCGCAAGATTGTCAAGGTTTCAACGCCGACGCTCAAGACGGGGAATATATGGCAGGGGTGGGAGACAGCAGATATCCAATATCGCTATTTTGTCCCATGCCCACACTGCGGGGAGATGCAGACACTTGAATTTAGGCAGATCAAGTGGGCGGAGGGCGCGGATGAGACCGAGGCGCGGATGGCAGCGTACTACGAATGCAGACACTGTCACGAGACCATCGACGATCGCCACAAGCCCGCCATGCTTCGCATGGGAGAGTGGCGTGGCGAGGTAAAGGCAAAGGGACGTGCGCACAAGGTCGCCTATCATCTGAACTCTCTCTATTCGCCGTGGCTGACCTTCGGGGACGTTGCGGCGAAATTCATTTCCAGCAAAGATGAACCCGCACTGCTCATGAATTTTATCAACTCATGGCTTGCCGAACCGTGGGAGGATAAGAGCAGCAAGATGAAATCCGATGTGGTCATGGAGAAAGCACTGCCGTACGAACGCAGGCAAATGCCTGAGGAAGCGCAGCTGCTCACTTGTGGGATAGACGTGCAGCTCGATCATTTCTGGTTCGCAGTGCGGGCGTGGGGGCCGCATCTGACATCGTGGCTCGTGGACTGGGGGCGCGTGGAGACGTGGGCTGACCTCGAAACCGTCATCAACCGCAACTATGTGGATGTGAACGGCGTTGTCCGCAACGTCAACCTTGCGTGCATCGACTCTGGCTACAACACGGACGATGTATATAACTTCTGTGCGCGTCACATGGACGTACTTGTGCCAACCAAGGGCGCGAGCACGCCGTTGAAATCCCGCTACAACGTGACCATCCTCGACAAGCAGGCGGCAGGATTCGGCCTCAGGCTCTATGTGATGGATCCCAACCAGATGAAGAACTTCATCGCCTCACGCATGACGATTGACGCGGGGGCGCATGGGAGCTGGAATGTCTACCGCGACATCGAGCGTGAGTACGCCGATCAAGTCTGCGCCGAGCAGCGCGTAGAGCAGCGCGACAAAAAGGGGCGGGTCTCCGTCGTTTGGGAGAAAATCAGCTCGCACGCGGCGAACCATCTGCTTGACTGCGAGACGAACAACGTACTCGCGGCTGAGATCATGGGCGTGCGCTATCTGATGGAGGCAGAGAAGGAAACGCGGCAGGAGGCAGAGGATGAGCCGGATGACTGGATCGGCGCGGGAAAAGAGTGGCTGTGACAGGAAATCGATGGAACAAGCACTTTGCAGATAACGCAGAGTGCTTTTCTTATACACCTTTTGAAAGGAGGTGAGACCATTTGGAGACACTGGAAACGCAGCTTACACGCGTGCAGGAGGCAATCGCCGCGATTGAGAGCGGGGCGCAGGAATACCAGATCGCGAACAGGCGACTCACGAAGGCGAATCTTGCGACACTCTACGCACGGGAAAGCACGCTGAAAGCTGAGATTGCACGGCGCGATGGCGGTGATCTGCTCTTTGCCCAAATGGGGCGCCTATGATTCCGATTCTTGAGAAGGCAATCGCAGCGATCTCGCCGCAGTGGGCGTGCGAACGTGCCTTTTACGCGGAGAGTCTGCGTGCCTACGAGGCGGGGGAGGTGACACGCTTCAACGATGGATGGGTGCCGATCAACGAGGACACGGAAAACGCCGACAAGCCGCAGCGCGACCTCATCAAGGCGCGGGCGCGGTACCTTGAGCGCAACAGTGACATCGCGGGCGCAGCCGTCGGCGGAATCGTGCGCAACGTCGTCGGGACGGGTATCAAGCCACAGGCACGAACCGGGGATGAGGCGCTGAACCGCCGCATTGAGGCGCTATGGCGTGAGTGGACGGCGGCGGAGAACTGCGACATCACGGGGCAACAGAACTTCGAAGAACTGCAGGCGATGCTTCTTAGGCGCAAGATCGTCGATGGGGAAATCCTCATCAAGAAGGTGGTTACGCGCAAAGGACGGCATCCGCTGAAGCTGCAGGTCATTAAGTCCGACCTCCTCAGCAGTTTTCTCATGTACGCGCCAAAGACGAGTAACATCATCCGCTCAGGCATCGAACTGAACGCGCACCTGCGCCCGCTTGCCTACTGGATTGATCGCAAAAGCGCGGATGGCTATGTGGAGTACAACCCCGACCGCGTGCCCGCTGAGCAGATCATCCACCTCTGGACACGCAGTCAACCCGACCAGATACGCGGCATCTCCGACCTTGCACCCATCATCAAGCGGCTCAAGGATACACAGGATTACCTAGATGCCGAAACACTCACTGCGCGGATTGCGGCGTGCTTCTCGGTGTTCATCACGACGCAGACAGGTGCAGCGGGCGCAGTTGGACGTATTGGGGCGGGGGTAAAAGACCCCGAAGGCAAGAAACTGAAATCAATACGTCCGGGCATGGTGCAATACCTAGCACCAGGGGAGAGCGTCGAGACGGCGAACCCGTCGCGCGGGCTTGCCAATGCGCGGGACTACGTCGCCATACAGGAGCGGCTTGCGGGCGCGGGGTTGGGGCTTTCCTACGAACTCATGAGCCGCGACTTCAATACGTCGAGTTTTTCAAGCGCGCGGCAGGGTATGCTTGAGGATCGCAAGACATTCGAGCCGATACAGGATTTCATGGCGGAACACCTGTGTGCGCCGATCTATCGTGAGTGGATGGATCTGTGCGTGATGGCGGGGAGTCTTGACATTCCCGACTACTTCGAGCACAGGGAGGCGTATCAGACTGTTGAGTGGGTCACGCCCGGCTGGTCGTGGATTGACCCCGCAAAAGAGGTACAGGCGGACATCGCGGCCATCCAAAACGGCGGCAAGACGCTCGCGCAGTGGTGCGCCGAACGCGGATACGATTGGCGCGAACAACTTGAGCAAATGGCGCTTGAGAAGGAGACCGCAGAGGCAATGGGGCTGAAGCTCTCGGTGCACACGCCGATCACAGTGCAGGCGGCACAGAGCAATCATGTCAATAACGCAGATGATGACAAGGAGGATGCAGATGACAGTAAGGAACAAGAATGAGCCGCAGCGGCGTTCGAACTATACGGACGCGATTATGTGCCGTGCGGCGGAGGAGGATAGAGACAAGCGTCAAGTAGAGCTTTCGCTTTCGAGTGAGGAGCCGTGCCGTCGATGGTTCGGTGATGAAATTCTCTCGCACGATGCGGGGGCGGTTGATCTTAGTCGGCTCGAGGAGATCGGCGTCGTACTCTTCAACCATGACCGCGACCGTGTGATCGGGCGTGTGCTCTCTGTCCGACTGGATGAGGCAGGGCGAAAGCTGCGCGCGGTGATTCAGTTCGACGAGGATGAGGAGAGCGAGCGTGTCTATCAGAAAGTCCGCAGCGGTACGCTGAGGGGAGTATCGGTCGGCTACGCGGTCGACGTGTGGGAGGAAGTCAAGGCGGGGGCGACAAGCACCAACGGACGCTTTACGGGACCGTGTGAAGTTGCGACACGGTGGACACCGTACGAGATTTCGATTGTGTCTGTACCCGCCGATGCGACGGTCGGCGTGGGGCGCAGTTTTTCAGAGAATGGAGATGGAACGATGGATGAACAGAACAAGGACAATGGAGTCAAGACACAGGATTCCGTGACGGTAACGCCGGATACGGGCGTGCAGCCGGATACGGAGGCGGCACGTCAGGCGGCAATCGCCGAGGAGCGTGCTCGCGTGCGCGAGATCGGGACGATGTGCCGTCAGTTCGGCGTGAATGATGCGCAATACATCAATGACGGTATGAGCGTCGAGGCTGTCCGTGCGGCAATCCTCGACAAACTGGCACAGGAGCGCAAGGCTATGGCGGTGACAGTGCAGGTTGATGAGATGGACAAGTTCCGCGCAGCAGCGACGGACGGGCTTTCCATGCGTGCAGGGCTTACGGTCGAGAACAAGGCGGTGGGTGCAGATGAGTACCGCGGGAAGCGCATGATTCGACTTGCCGCTGAGTGTGTAGAGCGCGAATTGGGCAAGAATACACGTGCGATGGACGATGAGATGATCGTGCGCGAGGCTCTGACGGGCACGGGCGCATTCCCCGGCATTCTCTCCAACGTCGCGCATAAGAGCATGGCGCAGGCGTACCAGACCGCACCGACGACGTATCAGCTTTGGACGGCACATGGGAGCAATTCAGACTTCAAGGATGCGGTGCGCTATCGCCTGAGCGAGGCAGATACGCTCGAAAAACTCAATGAGAGCGGCGAGTTCAAGGCGAGCGGTGTCACGGAAAGCATGGCAAAGACGAGCATCGCGACCTACGGACGTATGTTCTCGCTCACACGTCAGGCGATCATCAACGACGATATGGGCGCACTGCAGCAGCTTCCTGCAATCTACGGCGCAGCGGCACGGCGTATGATCAACAAGATGGTCTACAAGATGCTCAAGGACAACCCGAAAATCGAGGGCAAGGAGCTGTTTCACAGTGATCGCAAGAACCTCCATGGGGTAGACATTTCCATCGAGGGGCTTGCCAAGATGAAGGCGGCGATGGCAAAGCAGAAGAACATCGCGGGACTGGAGTATCTCAACATTCAGCCTGCGTTCCTCATCTGCCCCGTTGAACTCGAAGTACAGGCGGCGCAGCTCATCAGTTCGGTGGTTGATCCGACGAAGGCGAACGCAACGCCGAACCCCTTTGCAAACAAGATGACGGTCATCTCCGAGCCGGAGCTTGAGGATGCAAAGGCATTCTACCTTGCGGCGGCGGCGGGCGTTGCGCCGACCATTGAGGTCACAAGCCTCAACGGCAACCTCACGCCGACAATGGAACGCGCGGAGCAGTTCGACACACTCGGTATCAAGTGGCGCATCTACATGGATGTGGGCGTCAATCTGCTCGACTATCGCGGCATTGCAAAGAGCACGGGAAAGTAAGGAGGATATAAGAAATGGCAGAAGTAGTAAAAGCGACGTATGTGCAGCGCGGCGACAACATCGACTACATGGCGGCGGCAAACGTCGCCTATATGGAGGTCGTCCCCCTTGCGGCGCGGATTGGCGTCGCACTCACAGAGATTTCCAAAGGAGAGATGGGAACAATTACGCTCGTAGGAGCGTTCCGACTCCCGGCGGCGACGGGTAAGATCGATATCGGCGCAGAGGTCTACTGGGACAAGACGCAGAAAAACATCGTTAGCGCATCCGGGGCATCAACGGTACGTGCAGGCTATGCGATTGCGCCGAAAGAGCAGGCGGACACGGTGGTGCTTGTCCGCATCGGATGATGGGTTTCAAGGAACAGGTCGCGGCGGATGTGTCCGCCGTGTTCCTTAATCCCAATGAGTTCGGCGAGCGTCACAATCTGGACGGGACGGACTGTATCTGCGTCATCTCGGGCGACATGACCGAAAAGCGCAACGCCGCCCTGCATGGTGGCCGCCGCACACCCGAGGGGCTTCACGGTGACTATCTCACCGTCTGTGTGAGGACAGATGATTTGCCGCACATTCCAAAACAAGGGACAAACTTCAAGATTGACGGCAAGCGTTACACCGTGGACACATGCACCGAGGATATGGGGATGCTGACCATTACACTGGGCGCATTCCGCGCGGGAGGTGGATTCCCATGATTGAGATTGATGACAGTGATCTGCAGCGGGCGGCAAACCTGCTCAAAGAGTTTCCGGGAGCGGTTGACCGTCTCTCAAAACGTGCGGTGCGGAGTTCTGTCAAGGGCGTACAGCGCGAGGCGGCGCAGAAAATCACAGAGCGGTATACGTTCCAAAAGAAACGTATTGCGGGTGCAATGCGCGTCTCATATCGCGGCAGCGGCGCAGTATTCTCCGCACGCGGGCGCGTGAATGATCTTGCGTATTTCAAGCACAACCCGAACCGTGTGCCGACGAAACGCCCACCGAAGGGGACATATCTCTACAGCGAGGTCGTGAAAGGGCAGGGCGGGACGGTTGCACACGCATTTCTTGCACGGATGCAGAGCGGTCACGTCGGCGTATTTCATCGTACGCATGGGAATGAATCCATGCCGATTGCAAAGAATTTTGCGCCGTCCGTGCCGCAGATGCTCGGGCATCCGAGCATAAGAAGCTACATAGAGGAGCATTTGCAGGGGCGGCTTTCGGTGGCGGTTGACCGTGAGGTCAATAATTTCTTGGCGAGGTATCGATGATGACACCTGCAATGCTTGTGAGTGCCGTTGTCCGTGAGGTCGAAGCGGCGACGGCAAACTATCGGATGAAAGCAGAGGGACAGGCAGATAAGAAAGTTTCCGTCTATGCGCAGCACATTCCGGATGATGAATTTAAGGACGACACGTACTATCCGCTCGTTGTTGTCAGCTGGCAGAAGACGGAAGATGTGACAGAGCCGGAAAAGGTGGGCGCGGAGGCGACCATCGGGCTGACGTTCGGCGTATACGGCGAGGATAAAGAGGCGTGGCGTGACTTGCTCTCCATCATGGAGCGGGTGCGGCAGCGTCTTTTAATTTTCCGTAAACTGGAGAATCGCTTTCGCCTTGTCCTGCCGACGAAATTTGAGACGATCGAGGTGCAGCCGTACCCCTACTATTTCGGCTATGCGACACTGGTCTATACCGTTGCGCAGCCGAATGAGCAGATGGCGGCGGGATTTGATCGTATTATGCAGGAGGACAATACATGAGTGAAGAGATGAAGAAGCAGGAAGCGCCTGCTGTCAAAGCGAAAAAGGTGTCACCTGTGCAGGAGCATACGGCGGAGAATTATGTCTACATCGGCCCGAATCGCCTTGCGGACGGGCTGAAATGCCATACCGTCTATCGCGGCTATCCGCATGAGGTCGTAGAGATGGCAAAAGAGAAGTACGTTGGAATTGCGCGGCTTTTTGTCCCCGTGGAGGAGCTCGGCGCGGCAATGGCAGAGGTCGCGCAGATGGGCACGCCGCTCTATCTGGCGGCTCTTGAAGTGGAAAGAGGTGAATAAATATGGCGTATAAACACGGTGTATATACGAAGGAACGTGCAACGAGCCTCGTTCCGATGACCGTGACCGACAGCGGGCTGATTGTCGCATTCGGTACGGCACCCGTCCATCTGGCGAGCGCACCCGCAGCGGTCAACACACCCGTGCTCTGTTACTCCTATAAGGAGGCAGTCGCGGCACTTGGCTATTCGGATGAGTGGGAGAAGTACACGCTCGCAGAGGTCATCAAGACGCATTTCGCGCTGTTCAACATGGCACCGATCGTACTGGTGAACGTCCTTGACCCCGCAAAGCACAAAAAAGACGTGCAGGACAAGCAGACGGCGATGGCGGGCGGCGTTGTCACCATGACGGAGCCGGTACTGCTGGACACGCTTACGGTCAAACTTACGGCAGCGCACGAGCAACTCAAGAAGAATGTCGACTATACGGCGGCATACGATGATGAAGGGCGTGTCATCATCACGCCGATGGCAGGCGGCGGCATTCCGAGTGGGCAGACGGAACTCTATCTGAGCTATACCATGCTTGACCCTACGGCGGTGAAGGCATCAGACATCATCGGCGGCATTGATGCGGTCACGAACCGCACGGAGGGGCTTGAACTTATCGACGAGGTGTTCCCGCGTTTCGGGCTTGTCCCCGGCATCATCATCGCACCCGGCTGGTCGCATGATGTGACCGTCGCAGCGGTCATGAAGGCAAAGGAACACAACATCTGCGGTCATTTCAACGCGATTTCCATTTGCGACATTCCGACAAAGGAGGTCAAGACGTATACCGCCGCGAGCAAGTGGAAGAATGAAAAGAACTTCGCTGATAAGGACTGCATTCTCACATGGCCGATGGTGAAGCTCGGAAACGAGAAATATCACCTCTCTACGCAGATCGCCTCCCTTATGAATCGTACGGACAGTCAGCATGACGATGTTCCGTACTACTCGCCATCGAATAAGAATCTCCAAGCAGATGGAGCGTGTCTTGTCGATGGCACAGAGGTTTTCTTGAACTCTGCAAATGCAGGTTATCTGAATGGACAGGGCATCGTGACCGCGCTGAACTTTATCGGCGGCTGGAAGCTCTGGGGCAACCGTACCACGGCGTACCCGTCGAATACGGATGTGAAGGACAACTTCATCAACAACCGCCGCATGTTCAACTGGGTAGGGAATACCCTTGTCACGACATTCTGGAGCAAGATCGACGAGCCGACAAACAAGCGTCTCATCGAGACGGTCGTAGACAGTGCCAATATCTGGCTGAACGGGCTTTCGGCAAAGGGCGCATTGCTCGGCGGACGCGTCGAGTTCCGCGAGGATGAGAATACGACGACGGAGCTGATGGACGGGATCATCCGCTTCCACGTCTACCTCACACCCGCAGCACCCGCACGGGATATTGAGTTCGTCATGGAATACGATCCGGGGTACATCTCGGCGTTGTTTTCCTAAGGGGAGGGAATAGCACATGAAGGAAAAGAAATTCACCTTTGACCTGCAGCGTTTCGCGGGCGTGAACACCGTCCGTGACAAGCTCATCAACTTCGAGGTGTTCAAGGGCGGCAATCGCAAGCTCGGCATGGCGGATGTAACCCTGCCGGACATCAACTATAAGACTGCGACCATCTCCGGCGCGGGCATTGGCGGCGAGATCGAGATGCCAACGCCGGGGCAGACGGAGAGCATGGAGACGGAGATCAGCTGGCGTACCATCAACGAGGACGTGACCGAACTCCTCGCCATGCGCTCGCATGACCTTGAGTTTCGCGGGGCGAACGAGCAGTATGACGCTGCGACGGGCGAGATCAAGGTGCAGGTGGTCAAGGTCAACATTCGCGGACTGCCGAAAAAGGGAAGCCTCGGCGCACTCAAGCCCGCCGATCATACGGACAGCAAGAATACGCTTGAAGTGACCTATCTCAAAGTCACAATCGACGGTAAGCGCAAGGTCGAGATCGACAAGCTGAACTATATCCATTTCATTGACGGCATTGACTACCTCGCGGACGTGCGTAAGGCACTGGGACTGTAAACGAGAAAAGCACTCGCGCATGAACGAGAGTGCTTTTTTGATATTTTTTTTTGGGAGGACTGACATGGAAAAGAAAGAGAACATGGAAACTGTAGAGATCATCGAGGAGCAGAAGACTCTTGATTTCACGGAGCTTGAGAATCGTCTGGACGAACTGGACTCCAACGCATTCATCAACGCCGAACGTGCCTGCCGCATGGTCGGTGATCCGACGCCCGACATCGTGTATAGTGCGAACTTCCGCGCACGTCTCGCAGCGACGGCGATGGGGGTACCATTCGAGGAGATCCGCAAGCTGAAGCTGCGCACATATACGGCGGTTATCACGAGGACACTGAATTTTTTATTGCAGTCTTTGGGCGAAGAGCTGACCCGGCGCAACAGCTGAGATCAATCTGCTTTGCCCTGCGTGAGGCGGGGGCGATCGAGTTCTGGCAGCGTCAGACGCTCCGAGAACTCCACCGCTGGCTGGACGTGTTCGAGGAGGAGAAACAGCGCAAATAAAAAGGCAGCGATATGAACCGCTGCCTTCCTGTGTTGTTTAGGGGTTGCTGAAAACATCCTCAAATTCGTTATAAGTGCCGTTTCGCTTTCGTAAAAATCGGTCAATCCGATGCGGGATAGAAAGAATGAACATGAGAAGGGAAAGAAAACCTAAAAACACCTCTACGATGGCCCCGAAAAAGGTGCAAAGGGCATAGAAAAAAGCAATGATGCAAATAATAATGAGGAAATAGGTCAACATTTGAATCACCTTCCTTGTCATATTTTATAAATCTATTATAGCAGAAAAAGGAGGGATTTTGTGGCGGCAGGAAAAATATTTGCCATCTCCTTTGCAATCGGTGCGGTCATGAATGCGTCCTTTGGCGCGGCAATGTCACACAGTTCACTTGCAATGCGGAGGCTGAATGATGACACACAATATTTGAATGCCGAGCAGAAACGTCTTGAGCGTGCGTGGAAAGAGTCGCAAGGGGAAGTAAAGAAATATACGCGCGAGATTGCGCGTATCAAGCAGCAGTATGACGCGGGACGCATCTCCGAAAGTCAGTATCACTCTGCGATGGAACGTGCGCAGCAGGGCATGCGTGCCGCCGGAATGAGTGCGGATGAATACCGCACGCATCTCACACGGCTGCGGCAGGAGATGTCACAGACAAGAGCAGCTGCTGATAAACTGCAAAACGCACAGGCGGCAAAGGCAGCCGCCGGGGAAAACCTTGCAAATGCAAAGGCGGGATTTGGGAATGCTGTTGCTGTTGCAGGCATGGTCGCCGCGCCGCTCTTCAGCGTGATTGACACCGCTGCGAAGTTTGAAGCCTCCATGTCGAAGGTGCAGGCGATTACCCGTGCCAACAGTGAGGAAATGGGGCAGCTCACCGCCGAGGCGCGCCGTCTCGGTGAGACGACGCAGTTCAGCGCACAGCAGTCGGCAGAGGCAATGAGCTATCTTGGTATGGCGGGATGGAATACAGAGCAGATCATCGCAGGTATGCCAGGTCTCTTAGCCCTTGCCGCCGCCGGCGGCACAGATCTTGCCCGCACGGCTGACATTGTATCGGATGATCTCACGGCGTTTGGATTGTCGGCAGACAAGGCTGGGCACATGGCGGATGTGTTCGCGGTGACGGCGACACGCACAAATACCAACGTGGAGATGATCGGCGAAACGATGAAGTACACCGCACCTGTTGCACGTGCATTCGGGGCATCGATGGAGGAGACGGCGGCGCTCACAGGTATCATGGCAAATGCGGGTGTCAAGGCATCTCAGGCAGGCACAGCTCTGCGTGCCGGCTTTATGCGTCTTGCGGGTCCGCCGAAAAAGGCGAGTAAGGCAATGGACGAACTTGGTATTTCGCTCTCTGATGTTTCGGCGCAGCAGGCAGAAACATCGGCGGCACTTTCTTCTCTTGGCATCGACATGGATAGTATCGCGGGGGAAGGTTCTCATAAAATGGTCGCCGTGCTTCAAGAACTGCGTGACAAAATGCAGGGATTGACCGAGGAGGAAAAACTGGCGTACATGCAGATTATCTTCGGCACGGAGGCTGCGACGGGTTGGCTCAATGTGCTCGAGGCGGGTCCCGAGGTGTTTAATGATCTTGTGGCACAGATGGAGAACTGCGACGGCGAAGCCGAAAAAATGGCGGCGGTCATGATGGATAACGCAAAAGGTTCTATCGTTCAGCTGCAATCTGCCGTTGAGGGCGCGGCAATCTCCATCGGCACACTTTTCCTTCCGAGCGTCGCAGATGCTGCGAAATGGGGCGCAGAGGCGGCGGCAAGTATCTCTGCGTGGGTTAAGGAGCATGAGGGGCTGACGAAGGCAATCGTTGGAACCGTTGCAGCATTTGCAGGAATTTTCCTGGGCATCAAAACGGCTCAGGTTGCATTTGCTGGGCTTCGCTATGGGATTGTATCCGTACAGACCACTTTTATAGAGATGCGGGCGGCTTCGTCTATCGCTCGCACAAGTATAGCAAATAATGCATCGGCAATCGCTGAGGGTGCAAAGACGGCCGGAGCGTCTGTCCTCGACATGGCACGCAATTTCAGCATGACGGGCGCTATCAGTAAGGCAAGCGCCGCGTTTCGCGGGCTTGGGACGGCGATTCTTTCCATCGGCAGGGCGCCCCTTGCGGCAGCGTTTTCGCCGCTTGGGATTGCGCTCATGGCACTTGCGGCAGCAGCGTATCTTATCTATACCAACTGGGACAAGGTGGGGCCGTTCTTCATGCAGTTGTGGGAGCGGATTCAGACAGCTTTCAGCAACGCATGGACAGCAATGCAGCCAACCATAGAGCGGTTGAAAACGGCGTTTTATACGTTGGTGGATACGCTCGCACCGAAAATTGCGGCAATCGGTGAGGCATTTATGGCAGCATTCGCTCAGGTGAGTGCGGCGTTTGCGGAGCATAGTGGGACGTTCGACGTACTTATCAGCATTGGGATGCTGGTCGCAGAAACATACGGAAATACTGTCATCACAGCATTTTTGATTTTTTCGGATGTGGTCGTTGGTGTTGTTACAACAGCAATCGGAATTGTGACATCCGTCATCAATGGCATTGTCGGTGTCCTTACGGGGATTATCACCTTCATTACGGGTGTATTCGCCGGGGATTGGTCGATGGCGTGGAACGGCATTGTGGAGGTGTTCAGCAGTATTTTCGGAATGCTGGCGAACATTGCAAGCAACGTCCTCGGCGGCATCAAGAACATGGTGACGGGCATCATCCAGGATGTGAAGAACTTCGCAAGCGGCGAAAGTGGAGGCGGAGGAGGACAGGAGATCGCGGCAAACGCGCGCGGCGGTATCTACCGCAAGGGGGCATTTCTCACGACCTTTGCGGAGGACAGCGCCGAGGCGGCAATCCCTCTGGACGGCTCGCCCCGTGCGATCGGGCTGTGGCGCAAGGCGGGCGAACTCCTCGGCATTGGACAGGAGGACGGAGGTGAGCCGCGTTCCTCTGTGGCGGTTGAGAGAACTCCGAAGAAAGGAAATATCCAAGGCGAAGCCAAGAGCGCATTACAAACGGAAGATGAAAACGCGCGCATCGAACCGACACAGAATCAGCGCGTGGAACAGCGTTTTCCACAAGTGCCGACGGAACCTGTTAATTCGAGTGAGTCGTCAACGTATCCACAACAGCGAACACAGGCGGCTTCGGAAGTGAATAAAAGCGTGGAACAGACACGGCTTGCGTCGGGGGCGGTACGGCTGATGAACGCGCCGCCGATCTCCATTACGCTGAATTTCAGCGGAAGCGTTCAGCCTGAGAAGGTCAAGCAGGCAGTCACAGATGCTGCACAGACGGTACAGAGAACCTTTGCAGAGGAGATGGCGGCGTACAATCGCGAGATAGGGAGGCTTTCTTTTGGCTAAAGAATACAGAACGAAAAGCGGCGATACATGGGATCTCATTGCATACGAGCAGATGGGGGACTGTGGATATATGGACATTCTGATGGATGCGAACCGTGCCCATGTACGGACGGCGATATTCTCGGCGGGAACGGTGCTGACTATCCCGCCCGTACCGAAAGACAGCCGCGCGAAGAACCTGCCGCCGTGGAAGAGGTGAGACAATGAAATCACGTCGGGCAAGGGTCAAATGTAAATATGACAATGTGGATATATCACAGGACATCGCCCGCTTTCTCAAATCCTTCTCTGTGCGGGAAGTCCTCAGCGGAGAAGCAGACAGCGCGGAAATCACGCTCGAAGACCGTGAGGCGCTCTGGCAGGGCGACTGGTTCCCGGAGCGCGGCGCAATCATGGATATCACACTCGTTATCTCCGACTGGGAGAGCGAAGGGGATAACAGAGAACTTCCATTCGGTAAGTTTGAGGTCGATGAGATCACGAACACGGGACCGCCGAATGAGGCGAAGATCAAGCTCATCTCCGTACCGAACAACACCGATCTGCGCGGCGTGGAGCGCACGCGCGCATGGGAGAAGGCGAATCTTTCCCGCATCGTGCAGGACGTAGCAGAGGGCGCGGGAATGCAGCATTTCTTTGATACGCCGGAAGATCCCGTCATCGAACGTGCGGAGCAGTCGGAGGAGACAGACCTTGCCTTTCTCCAAAAACTCTGCAAGGACGCGGGACTTGCGCTCAAGGTGACGGACAAGAACATCGTTGTCTTTGATATTGCCAAATACGAGGCGGCAGAGCCTGTCATGACAATCACTAAAGGGAAGGACAATATCATCTCGTTCGATTGCAGGACAACCATTCACGAGATTTATCGCGCCTGTCACGTCAAGTACAAGCACGGGAAAAAAGGCGAACTCATCGAGTATACCTTCACCGACCCACGCCGAGAGAAGGGGCGGACGCTTGAGGTCAACGAGAAGGTAGCGAGCATCGAGGAGGCAGAGAAACTTGCCAAGAAGAAGCTGCGTGAGAAGAATCTGGATGAGGTCGCAGTTTCGCTCCACATGGTCGGGAATTTCGCTCTGCTTGCCTCCAATACCGTCACGCTTGCGGGGTTCCACGTCTATGATGGGAAATACCTCATCACGCGCAGCAGTCACGAAGTCGGCAGCGGCTACACCACAAAAGCAGAACTGAGGAGGGTCATTGATGGATACTAAAGTCGTGCGGAATATGGTGCGTGTCGGCATCGTGAGCGAGGTGCTTCCCGCAGACTGCGCCGTACGTGTGGTATTCGAGGAGAAAGATAAAACGACATCGACTGTCCTTCCTGTTCTCACGCGCGGCGGAAAGGTCAACCGTGACTTTTGGCTGCCGGACATCGGCGAGCAGGTTGTGTGCCTCTTTGCCTGTAACGACAAGAACTTCTCGACGGGTTGGATTCTCGGCGCACATTACAAAGAGGGCACAGGAAATGCGGATAGTGTGGATAAACGCCGTATCGACTTCTCCGATGGCTCATTTGTGGAGTTTGACCGCGCGACGGGCGGTCTGACAATCCAGTGCACGGGGAATATTGTCATCAAGGGACGGACAATATCGCTGAACTAGGGAGGTGAAACCATGCCATCGGCAGTAAGAAACGGCGACGCGACGACGGGAACGTGCAACAAGGGGCTTCCCTGCTGTCCGCATGGGCGGACGGGGACAGTGAATGTCGTGAGCGGCAATGTATTCGTCAACGGGAAGGGATTGCACCGACTGAATGACACGGGACCGACCAACTGCCCGCATGGCGGTACATTTGGGAGCGTCGCGGGAAGCTCGACGGTCTTTTGCAACGGCCGCCCCGTGATCCGTATCGGTGACGCGACCGTTTGTCAGTCCTGCGGGCAGTCCGGGAGTCACACAACAGGGAGCGGGAATGTGTTTGTAGGAGGGTAACATGTCATTTTTGGACAAGGCGGTCGAATCATACAAAAAGCGTGCGACAAAACGTCTGCTCAAGGTGCGGGATCAGTTCATCTCCGACCTCGGCGACCGCTTCCCTTGGTTGCAGATCAACAAGCAGATCGGCACGCTCGGTGACATCGTATTCACGGTCACAGCCGACGAGGTGCGTACGTTCCGCGACTATAAGCGTTCCACAAAGGCACGTTTTGCCACGCATGAGATCATCGGGAAAAAGCCGCTCGTTGAGTTCATCGCACCTGACGGCGAAGAAATCACCTTTGCCATGCAGTTTCACGTCGGGCTTGGTGTAAGCCCTGCAGAGGAGACCGCGAAGCTCCGCGAACTCTGCGAGAAGGGCGAACCGATGTATCTCATCTTTGGCAATGAGGCAGTTGGGGCTCATATGTGGGTGATTGAGAGCGTCGGCGAGAGTGCCGAACGCGTCGATCATGGTGGGCGCATCCTCGTGACGCAGGTCGAAATCACACTGAAAGAATATCTGTCTGAGATGTATGAGGTGCAGGCGGAGGAAGAGGGACAGACAGAGGAGGCGAAGGAGAAGTGACACACGATGTGACGCAGGAAATTGGGGCGGTGGACTTTGCCCCTGCGTCCCGCACAGCGGAAATCCTGCAAAATGTACGGACGATCCTCACCACGCTCAAGAAAAGTGTTCCGATGGATCGTGAGTTTGGTATATCAGGTGAGGTCGTTGACCTTCCGATCGCGGCGGCACAGGCAAGGCTTACAAGTGAGATTGTTGCGGCGGTGAATAAATATGAGCCGCGCGTGCAGGTGCTCGGTGTGTTTTATCAGGGCGATGGCGAGGAGGGTGTGCTGAATACAACGGTGAAAGTGAGGCTGCGCGATGAAACTGCGTGATTTGCCGAGATTGTCCTTTGCAGAGCGTTCTCCCGCGCTCGTTGAATCGAATATCGTCAAAACAGTGGAGGGGCTGCTGGATCGAAAGCTCGCACGTGCCGATCCATTGCGTCTCGTTTTGCTCAGTGTGGAGGCGATCATTGTGCAGCAACGGGAAATTATCGACCAGTCGGCGAAGATGAACCTCCTTGCCTATGCGACGGGGGACTACCTTGACCACATCGGCATGCTTGTCGGAACAGAGCGAATCGGAGCATCAGAGGCGCACACGACGCTGAATCTCGTCCTGTCTGCGCCCCGCGAGACGGCGACAAGTATTCCCAAAGGCCTGCGCGTAACGGCGGGGGACAGCGTCATGTTCGCGCTGAATGAGACGATCATCATTCCAAAAGGGGTGATATCTGCTCGCGGCACTGCAACCTGTACCATCGCGGGCACGGTCGGGAATGGGTACGCGGCGGGGGAACTCAAGACGATTGTTGACCCCGTGCCATTTCTCGTATCTGCGATGAATACAACGAAAAGCGAGGGCGGTGCAGACGTGGAGGACGATGAGTCCTACCGCGAGCGCATCCATGAAGCGCCTGAGAAGTTTTCGACGGCGGGACCGACGCTCGCGTATGAGTATCACGCAAAGGCGGCATCCGCGCTCATCTCGGATGTGAGTGTAGACAGTCCCGCGCCGGGGGAAGTCGTTGTCTATCCGCTCCTAAAGGGAGGTGTCCTGCCGGGCGAAGAAGTCCTCTCGCTTGTACGCGAGAAGCTGAATGACCGTCGTATCCGTCCGCTGACGGACAAGGTGAGCGTTAAAGCCCCCGAAAGCGTGAAATACGACATTGAGGCACGGTACTACATCGACCGCCGCGACGCAACCGAGGCGGCGGCAATACAGACACGTGCGGAAAACGCTGTGCAGGAATTTATCGCATGGCAGAAGGAGAAGCTCGGACGGGACATCAACCCGACCGAGCTTTATTATCGCCTGCGTGCGGCGGGCGTGAAGCGTGCGGAGATCATATCGCCTGTATTTACCGCGACCAATCGAAAGCAAGTGGCAGTTGCGGGGAACGTCAAAGTGACATTCGGAGGATTGGAGGATGAGTAAAGACCTGCAAAGCGTTTCACTTCTTGACATCCTGCCACCGAATCTTCTCGCCGATAAACAGATTCATGCGGCGGCACGGGCGATCGATGATGAACTGCAAAAAATCACGGTGGCGACAAGGAATGCCCTACTCCTGCCGCGCCTTGACGAACTCTCGGAGGAGGTCATCGACCTTCTCGCATGGCAGTGGCACGTCGATTTCTATGAGCCGTCCATGAGCATTGAGACGAAGCGTCAGCTCGTGCGTGAGTCTATCGCATGGCATCGTATCAAAGGAACGAAAGCCGCTGTTGAAAAGATGACACAGACCGTTTTCAAAGGCGGCGTTATCACAGAATGGTTCGAGTATGGTGGTAAGCCATATCATTTTCGGATTGATGTTTTGAACGCACCAAACATGACGGAGGAGAACAGGGAGCGTCTGCTTGCAGTTGTTAACGCCTCAAAAAATACGAGGTCATGGCTGGACGAACTCAGATTTCAACGGGAAACGCGGAATATTGTGTACTTTGGCGAAGCCCCATCCATCCACACGACCTATGAGATACGCCCGGCAGAGATTTCAGACGCGCAGATAAATGCGCGGCAGTATATCGGCGCAGCAGTCTCCACGCACACAGCATACGAGGTATACCCCAGTATTGTGCAAGATGCGGCGATAGATAGCACACACTATGCGGGCGGTATTGGCAGTATCTACAAGAGCATTGAGGTCACACAGACCTAGGAAGGAGTAACTATGGCAAACTGGACAGGAGGCCGCCTAACGAAAGCAGGGCGCGACCTACAGATCAAAGTCGAGGCGGGGCGATGCAAACTCGAACTGACAAAGATCAAGCTCGGGGACGGGACGGAGGGCGTGGACGCAACCGACAATCTGACCGACCTCGTTGGCCCCAAAGCCGTCTTTGGTATCAGCAGCGTTGTGGCAAAGGACGGCATGTGCACCGTGACGGGTGTCATCTCCTCGTCACAGGTTACGGCGGCATTCTATGCGAGAGAGTGGGGGCTTTTTGCAAAGGATCCCGATCGCGGCGAAATCCTCTACATGATCTCGCTTGACCCCAATCCTGAATCCATCCCGCCGAAAACCGCCGCCCTTAAACAGGCCGCGACCTATGCAATGAATATCGTCGTGTCGAATGCGGCGAATATCGTTGCAAATATCGATCCCGCAGGACTGGTAACAATAAAAATATTGCAGGATTATCTTTCCAAAAAAGTCAGCAAAAACGGTGACACCATGACAGGAGCGCTCACAGTACCGCGCCTAAACTTTGCCTACAATAGCGGATTCGAGATGAATAAGGACGGCGTGGTAGAGATCACCAACGGCGGCAGTCTCTACACGGCGGGGAAAATCACAGCAGTTGGTGGAGGATTTGAAGGAGATCTCGCAGGCACAGCTGATAATGCCACAAAATTCGCGGGGAAAACATTCGATCAGGCAAAGGCTGAGATTGTCAGCGGAAAAGCAAATACGAATTCCCCAGCGTTCACAGGTGAACCAACCGCGCCGACGGCGGCAAAGGGGACAAACACCAAACAGATTGCAACAACGGCATTTGTAGCCACCGCTGTGGCTGATCTCGCCGGGACAAGCGCAGATATGCTCAAAACCCTGCATGACCTTACAACTGCGCTCGGCAATGATGGCAATTTTGCGGCAAACATCAATAAAATGATTGCCGCAAAAGTCAGCAAGAGCGGCGACACCATGACGGGAGCACTCACGCTCCCGCGCCTAAACTTTGGGTATGACAGCAGACTTGAAATGAACAAAAACGGGCTTATAGAGATCACCAACGGCGGCAGTCTTTACACAGCCGGAAAAATAACAACGACAAACGGCTTTGAGGGAGATCTCGCAGGCACAGCTGATAATGCCACAAAATTTTCAGGAAAGACATTTGGCCAAGTAAAAGATGAAATTAAGACACAGATCGCCATCATTACCGGACAGATCGCGCACGATAGAACATTGCCGCTCCCAAGTGGATATAGTGAGGGACAGTGCAAGTGGTTTGTTGGCATCAATTCCGTTTCAGGCGGGGCAGTCCGTTGTTATACAGATGGCCGCGTTGTAAAATGCTCCGATGACAAAGGGAGCGGCACTGCCAACTATATTGTGATAGGAGTGAAATAAATGTGGTACATCTTTGACAAGACGGGGAAATGCCTAAGCTCTTGTGACAATGCGCCAAACACCGAAGACCTTGCAACACGCGAAGAAATCACCATCCAAAGTGAAGTGTTGTATAACATCGCACAAATCAAGTGGGTTGATGGAGCAATTCAAGAAATAGAGAAAGAGCCTCCTGTCGTGCGCCCTCCCATAGAGGAAGAACCCGTGGATGAAGAACGCCTTGCCGCGTTTGAGGCGATGGCGGCACAGGAAGCACGCCTCGTGGAGCAGGAGGCACGCATCGCAGCACTGGAAGCGGCATTGAAAGGAGGTGAAGGGAAATGAAGAAGTGGAGCTATATGATTCCCGTCTACGCCTATCTCGTGCGTGCGGGAAAGTGGGCGATCTCTGAGGAGGACAAGACCGAGGGACAGAAAGTCGTCCCCGAGGTGTACCGTGAGGACGTCGCCGCCTATCTTGCAGAGCACGCCGCAGGCTGACAAAAGCGCAGAAAAGCCGCTGTATGGTATAGCGGCTTTTTCTATGCCAGAAAGGAATGGAACATGGCCAGGGCGATACTTGCAGAGCTTGAGAGCATCAAAACGCAGCTGGAGATCATCGCTGAGGAGATGCCGGGACATCGCAGTCAACTCTACGAAATCAATGCCCGTATTACGCGGGTCGAGGAAAGTACGAAATCAGCCCATCACAGAATCGACGATTTTAAGCGGGATGTATGTTTTACCATCGGTATGAGTACGACAGTTGTCGGCATCTTCGCATCAATATTAACCTGGGTGCTTGGAGGGAGGTGATGGAATGAGTAAACCTGATTTATTGCCGCCTGTCGATTGGATGGTAGGCTCAGGGCTTGTGATTGTCGCGGTCTTATCTATTTTTTACGGCAGCCCGGAGCTGTCCAGTAATGTGACCTCGGGGCTGATCGGCTTTTTAGGAAGATCTGTTATCACAAAACAGCAAAGGGAGGGAAAAGAATGAGCCGCGTACTAAGTAAATCTATGATGTCACGCATTACGCCGGCAGAACTGGAAAGTCTTGCAATGTTCTATCGTGAACCATTGCAGAGCGCCGCACATGTACTCGGACGAGAGACCAAAGTATACCTGCACTGGACGGCAGGACATTACGGACAGTTTTGGAGTGACTATCACGTCCAGATTGATAAGGACGGAGAAATCTATGTCATCGGTGATGGCGAGCTGGATGATGTTCTTGCCGCAACATGGCGGCGCAACAGTGGCAGCGTCAGCATTGCCATGCTTGGATGTTTTGGCGCCACAACGGAGAATCTAGGACAGGAATCTCCGACCCCACTACAGATAGACGGCATGGCGCAGGCGATTGCCGCCCTTTGTAATGGACTGTGGCTGACCATTGACAAGCAGCGCGTCTTAACACATGGAGAAGCGGCAGACAATGAGGATGGCATCTGTCCGCATGACCCGTACGGTCCGAAAAACGGCTGTGAGCGTTGGGATTTGGAGTATCTTGGCACTGACGAGAGCCCGATATATAACCCGTGGGCAGAGGACGGCACAAGAGGCGGTGATGTTCTTAGAGGAAAGGCGAACTGGTACAGGCAGTATTGGAAGGAGCAGGGAGGGATGCCGGGATAATAGACTTGCCATTTGAGGAGGTGAGATGTATAATAGGCGTAGAAAAGGTGCTATCGTGTAAACGGTCAGCCCCGGTAGAATGATTGGGTTAAAGAACTCCCGCCTAAACTTGTCAGGGCTAGGCGGGGTTTCTTATGCCTTTAATGCAACGATACAGATCGTTGCGAGGAACACTAACGCCAAAAAGTCGTATAGCTCCATCGGCATCGCCCCCTCTCAGGGGCTAAGATTGACCGCCTACCGAATAGATAGCACCT
>ERZ773035.763-NODE-763-length-25079-cov-7.899536_pt1 | contig 25079 bp, 19 predicted proteins | sample MGYA00511487_ERZ773035 | MGnify/ENA primary metagenome ERZ773035 (study PRJEB29015, sample SAMEA2737985) | human oral metagenome | biome: human oral; feature: human-associated habitat; material: dental | place: China | collected 2024 ...
GCTGGGTTCAGAACGTCGTGAGACAGTTCGGTCCATATCCATCGCGGGCGGAAGAAACCTGAAGGGGGCTGCTCCTAGTACGAGAGGACCGGAGTGGACGGACCAACGGTGTACCAGTCATGGCGCCAGCCGTGCAGCTGGGTAGCTGCGTCCGGAAAGGATAAACGCTGAAAGCATCTAAGCGTGAAACCAGCCCTAAGATGAAGTTTCTCACGGAGTAATCCGGTAAGGCGCCTCAAAGACGATGAGGTTGATAGGCGGGGAGTGGAAGCGCTGCAAGGCGTGCAGCCGACCCGTACTAATACGCCGAGGGCTTGACCTGAGTTTTGCCACCTAAAATGTTCTTGTCTTCTGTATAGTTTTGAGGGTGCAACAAACACCTTCACAAATCCAGTGGCGATAGCTGAGTGGATCCACCTGTTCCCATACCGAACACAGTCGTTAAGCACTCATACGTCGAAAGTACTTGGTTGGAGACGACCTGGGAGGATAGAAAGCTGCTGGTTGATGACGCACCCGCAAGGGTGCGTTTTTATTTTGGCATCAAGGCATCTCTGTTTCGACGTTCAACAAGGGTTGCTCCGACATCTTTTGGAGCATGATGTTCGTATCGATTACGCTCATGTGATGGTCGAGGGCATACCACAGGATGCTGTCCCGCGGATTGCGGACGTAGAGTTGTTCCGCTCCTGCATAGTATAGAAGATACTGCGTCTCCTCCGGCGTCAGTTTCATGGCGAGGGCGAGGGAAATGACTTTGTTGCGTGAAGGATTCTTTTTGCGTCCGGCGAATATATGGTAAGCATAGATTCGTTCCAAGCTGGAAGCCCGAACGACATCCATCTTGCTCAGGTGTTTTTCCTCCAGAAGTTGATTCAGATATTCTGCCAGCGTGTATTGGCAAAAGTCTTTCTGATTGTCCACGAGAAAGCCCTCCAGTCCGGAGGCCTGACGCAAATCGTCTTTCAATTCTTCGGTGCTTTTTGGCATGATGCTGCCCTCCTATGAGATTTGATACACATAGGATAATACGATATGGAGAAGAAAGCAAGGTGGTTTCTTGAATGCTCATATCACCGCATATTTTGAGGAAGTTTTTCAAAAGATAGAGCTGCTCAAATCCAGCGACAAGGGCGAGGTGTGGCTGGCATCCGAGAGATCGGGTCGGTCAACGTCAACCAACCACGCTGCGCCTTCGGCTTGCGCTCTTGGGACCTTTTCGCAGCGGTTGGTCATATTGAAACGCATCGCTTTGACGGGGCTTCCCTATAGGATGCTCAAAGGGAAGGATTATCCGCTGATTCCCCGCGTCCTGTATTGTATCGAGGACGGCGATGAGACGGTTGTCGTGGAGGAGTATGTGCAGGGAGAATCCCTGCTTGATCGCATCGGACGCAAGGCGTATCTTTCGGAACGCGAGACGGAGAGCGTTCTTTTGCAGCTATGTGACGGCCTTGACGAAATCCATGCACAGGGCATCATTCATCGGGACATCAAGCCGTCCAACCTTATCCTGCAAAGCGGCGGTATCATCCGACTCATCGACTTCGATGCTGCCCGCACCGTCAAAGAGCACAGCGGCGAGGATACGATGCACCTCGGCACCAGGGGCTATGCTCCGCCGGAACAATTCGGCTATGGGCAGACGGACGCGAGGAGTGACATCTACTCGATCGGTATCACCATGCGGAAAGCGCTGCCAGAAGAGTACGGCGGCTATCTCATCAAGATATTTGCCAAATGCACGGAAATCGATCCGGACAGGCGCTATCGGAATCTGCAGGAGCTTCGCCGTGCATTGATCTTCCGCAGGTTTTGGGCAGGCAGGGGCAAGACGGCATTGTGGACGCTGGCCATCGTATCTGTCGTAGGATTTTGCCTTCTGCCAAGGCTTGATGGGACAGAGCCGCTGCCGAGCGCTCCCGCCAGCAAAACGGAGGTCGATTCGCCAGCTGTTCGACTGCCGAGCACTGCGGAAGAAAGCGCAGCCGTGCCGACGCCAGAAACATCTGACGAGAGATTTTCCGTGCAATCGCTTGTACCATCGGACAGCGAGTCTGAACAAGAAGTTGCCGTGCCAACGCCGACGTCATCGACCGAGCCGACTGCACATGACAGCTACATGCCGCCGACAGTCAGCCAAGAGGAAAGAAAGTCCATAAAGAGCGTGGATGCATTCCTGGCAGAGTTCAAGGATGACCCGGAAAAACTTGCCTATTGGCAGACAAGGAATAAGGTGTTCTTCTCCGACAATAGTTCGGAGGAGGAAAGGCTTGAATTCATGAAGAACGGCGAAATGGGGCTTCGAACAGATGCCTTTATAAAAAGTCTGCCGCCCATGACCGAGGCGGAGCGTAATCGGGCGATCGACGAGTTCGTAGCCGAGCAAAAGAGATTGCTGGACCTATAAAATCCGCTGCAACCGTACGACCGCAGCAAAGTTTTCGACATCAAAAGATGCTCCACTTACCTCGCAGGTAACCAAAGCCTGCGAGGTCTTTGTTATAATGAGGATTATTGACGGCTTTTGCCCGCATTCGCACCCGTTTGTGCGCATAGGAATGCTTGCTGCCGGAGGAATGCGGACGGCGGGAGGTAAGGCGAGATAGAGGTGCTCGGACAATGTGGGCTTATGGATCTGATGCAGGGCATCACGGAAGGAGGTCATCTTGTGGAAAATTTTTGGACGAACTTTGCCCATATTTGTTTTCTGTTTTTTTTGCTTGGCCATCTTCTCCTGTTTCTCGGCCTGCTATATCCGCCTCTTGCCATATGGGGAAATTTGATACAGAAGACGCGTATCCACGTATTTCTCCTTTATAGTTTCATGATTACGACATCGATTATTTTATGGGGTTGTTCGAATAATGCGGCACAAAGAGCGCATGATGAAGCAGTCCGAGCATATGAAGCAAGCCTCACCCCCGAACAAAAAGCGCAACGAGAAGCGGAACAACTGCAGGCGCAATACGATGAATGGATTGCATGGCAAAAGCAAGAGGAGGAGAAGCAGCAGGAAGAAGAAAAGAAAAAGAAACAGGAGGAAGAGCAAAAAGCACAGGCGGAACGAGAGGCGCGGGAGAAAGAAGAGCAGGAGCGCCGCTCGTATCAGACCGTTTACGCTGAAGACATGCTTGCAGCCTATCATTCCAACCCCATTGCGGCAAGAGACCGGTATGAAGGAAAGAAATGCAGAATCCTGCGAGCGGTCATCGAATCAATCGACCCGGACGGATTAATCGAGGTTACATTCTCGAACGATCCTATGGAAACATATAAGTATGGAGGCACGGATTTCAGATGCCATACGAAGTGGAACAATGGCAAGGATCCGGATGGGAGAAGCGTCTCTTCCTTGCACAAAGGCGATATGATTACGATCTACGGCAAAATCAATACGGTAGGAAAAATCACACGCAAAGTGCTTCACGAGAAAGGTGTCCTTGAAGACACTTATATGATATACACCATAGGCGATGGATACGACATCAATGTGACACGAATCGAATGATATGAAGGAGAGATATCCATGTTGAAACATTTCACGCGCACCGTCATGTTCTTTTTCTTTTTCGCGTGCATCCTACTCCCTGCTGTCTCGGCAGAGCCGAAAGAGCTTCCCGATGGAGCTTTGGGTTATACATGGGGGACGAGTCCGCGCTTCATGCCTCCGACGGACAATTCTTCGGCACGCAGCGGTTCGTCGTGGTTGGCACAGACATTCAAGCCGTATACCTATGAGGATTACTTGCCCGATGATGCAATGGACAAAAAAACGAAAGTACGACTGACATATAAGGACGAAAAATTTGTCGGCTGCACCATCGATCGATTGGATCCCAAGAAGTATCTGGATGTATACTTGTTTCTTGTAGAGCGGTATGGGGAGCCGCAGGAAACGAAGAAGGCCTATATCTGGAAGAGCGAAAAAACGCAGTTAGAGCTTGAAAAGGCAGAGGCAGGAGACTTCTTCTTTGCCATGAATATTACAGCGGTAGGAAATGTAAAGACAAAGATATTATTCTGACGAAATGAAAATTTTTTATAAAAAGGAGAAAACTGAGATGTTAAAGCGCCATGTGCTTTTTTCCTGCCTACTGATCGGATTGTTTCTCGTATCGCTTACCGCAGAAGGTGCTGCGGACGAGGAATCTTTTTGGGGCAATCCCATATCGGACATTCCTTCTGCTCAATTTCGTACTGTTTCAGAGACGGGATGGCGAATCTACGATGTGACGGATATCAGTACCGTCGGGTACGAGGAATATCTGCCGCGCGGAGTTGTTCCTCAATCCATATCCGTTGCCTGCATCTCACAAAACGGCGTAGACAGAGTGCATGCGATACAATTGAATGGGATGAACAGCAGTTTCTTTGATTCGACCGTCGCACATTTTCAAAAGATGTATGGGCGCCCTAAAAGCAATTTTGCAGGCGTGGCAAAATGGCAGATCGGCGACATCTTCCTCCTCCTTCGCAACGATTATAGACAAGAGGGCTTTTCCCTCTTTCTTACAAATTCCGCCATCGGGAATGGAGAATATCCAAAGACTTTGAACGGCGGAAGCTGGATTTTGATCGATACATCACCGAACCATAGCGCCACATATCTTGATCGCGATTCCGTTTCCGTGATGCGCTACAATCCCCCCGAGTACCAGCTTTCCATGACGACCATCCATGTAGAGCGTGATACCGCACCGGTCGGGGAATTTGGTGATTTCGGTGATTCTTATGTTTATATGCCACAATACGAACATACGACGTATATTCGTTACGATCAGAGCAATAAACGGGTTGAGTATTCCAGTCCGAACAGCAATGGCGTCTGGATTCCTGCTACAGGATTCGATCCTTTAAGTGAGTATGTCTATCGCATGGCAGAAGTTGCCTTTTACCAAGCGTATCGCATGCGCTACGGCCTTTATGTGCCGAAGTATTTGAATGATATTTTAACATGGTAACGCAAACTTTGCGCATTAAAAATAATAGAAAGTACGCGATGAAAGATGCTGCGGTTCTATGCTTTGGGGCAGAGATCCGCGGCCTTTTGTTTGGAAAGAGCAGTTTTTCCCAGAAGGAAGAAGAAATACATCCCAAAGTCGGATTCTACGAAAGATTTTTATAAAGCGCTTATATTTTATGGAAACTTTTACGATATAATGAAATATAAAGGGATTCTTTTTCATGTTTTCTTTTCGTGAGCATTCAAAGCAAAACATGGCTGTCGTCGTTTCTTTGGAGTGCGTAAATAGAGGAGTTGTATTTCCATGGTTTACCCCGATACGATCAAGACGGATCAAGATATTTTGGATGCGTTCATCGCCGTCGCCCCTTATTTGGATCATGTCGTCCGCCAGGATATTGCTGTTGGCGTAACGGATAAGGAGACGACCTTGGCGTTGATACCGAATGCCAAGCTGGAGTTCTCGCCTGCGGCCGGCACGCCCATTTCGCCCAATACGAGGCACGTCATCGATACGGGGCGAGACTATGTTGGCTTGATTGATGAGAAGCTCTACGGACCCGGTGTCCGCAGCATGATTACGCCGATTTATGGCATGAACGGCGGCATTATCGGCACGCTTGTGACGGCGATGGATGTTGCGCAGGACATCAAGCTCGCCCATGCGGTCGACGAGGTCACGAAGTCGACGGAGACGGTTTACCATGCTGTTGAACAGGTCGCGGAGAGTGCGAGCGAACTGGCGAAGTCGGGGCAGGAGGCTGTGCAGCAGGCGGCCGACCTCAAAGAGCGCAATGCCGAGACGATCAAGGTCATCGAGTTCATCAACAACATCGCGCAGCAGACGAACCTCCTGGGCCTCAACGCCGCCATTGAAGCGGCGCGCGCGGGCGAGCAGGGCAGAGGCTTCGCCGTTGTTGCAGAGGAAGTCCGCAAACTCGCGGAGCAGTCGCGCGAGGCGACGGAGAAGATTCAAGCGACGCTCGCGGAGATGAACAAGGCGGTCGAGGCGATCTCGAAGACGATTGAGACGACGGGGGCAATCAGCCAGGAACAGGCGGCTTCGACCGAGGAGATCACGGCGAACCTCTCGCGCGTTACGAATGCGGCAGAGGACCTGGGCACCTTTGTCGTGCGTACGGATTGAAAAGAATAAAAGGGATGGAAGAGGGGCCGCGTGCCCCTCTTTTTTGTCAATAAGATTGCGCGTGGTCTGGTGGGTTCGAGGACAATTTTGAGTTGTTTTCACTTTTTTCTGGATTTTTTTGCGTTCTCGCGTTATACTATAAGTTAGAATAACTTCGCCATTTTGTGGGGACATTGTATGGGGAGTTATGGGGGAGAGGCATTGGTAGTTATGCTTGTCTATCTTGGGGAGGTTATATTATGGAAAGATATAAGACTCCGGTAGCAGGTTACGAGAATCAATGCGTAGAACTGTTATTGGAAAAACTGGGTGTGGTCACGTTTGACTACGATATCGAGCACGATGTGCTTCTTTTGGCGAAGGCGCGCGATGGTATGACGGAGAAGCGCTTCGAGGGGTTCTGCCGCACCCTTTGCACCGAAAACCGCGGCATGATTCATCCTGATTCGGTCGAGCGGCTTGTGGCGCTTTTCCGTGGGCAGACGACGGGTGTGCGCGAGGTCTTGCTCGACATGGCAGAAGTGCCGCAGGGGCGCTATTCGTGGTACGAGGTCGCCGTGAAGCTCCTGCGTGACGAGACGGGACGCGTGCAGCGCACGATCGGCATCCTCTGGGACATCGAGTCGAGCATGGGCAAGATGGAGCAGAGTTTTGCGCATTTCCGCTCGGAGCGCGATTCGGTCACGGGCATTTTGAACGGTGCAGGATTGGAGAAAGCGGTGCAGACGTACCTTGCAGGTCATGGCCGCGACGAGAGCAACGCTCTGATGGCCATTTCCTTCGACAATATCTGCCAGCTCGCAGAGCAGCGCGGCAAGCATTGGACGGATCAGCTTCTCGTGCGTATATGCAAGGCGGTCGGCAGTTTCTTCCGTGCGGGAGACGTGCTTGCGCATCTGGGCGATGGCCAGTTCGCCGTCTTTGTCAAGGATATGGAGCGCACGGAGGTCATGGATATGAAGGCACGGGCAATCCGCACGCTGTTCGGCGGCGAGAATACGCAGTTCGGCGGCTATGGCCTAGAGTGCCGCATCGCCGTTTCTTACTATCCGGAGGACGGCGCGTCTTTCCATGAGCTTTTGAAAACGGCGGAAAAGAGGCAGTCACTCGATCGCGGAGATAAGGCGACTGCAAAGGTGCTGACGATGGCTTGAAACTTATAGGAAGCAGGAAAAGCCGCCCAGGGGGAAGCGCAGTTTCGTCGGGCGGCTTTTTGTTGTCCATCACCAGCAGAAATGCTATAGCATTTCTGCTGGCGGTAGTGTATAATGAAGCTGTATGATTGTTTCTCTTGAGGAAGGGCAGGGCGTATGGAGCAGTTCACGCAGACATTTTTGGAGTTCATTGATGCCTGGGGTTATGTGGCGGTCGCCGTCTTGATGGCCTTGGAGAATGCCTGTATACCGATTCCGAGCGAGCTGATCCTCGGATTTTCGGGCTATCTGATCTTCGCTGACCGCATGGGTTTCGTCGGGGCGCTGGTTGCCGGCATGATCGGCGGCATGGCGGGGTCGATCTTCGCCTATCTCGTCGGGCGCTACGGCGGGCGTTCCTTCGTCGACAAGTACGGCAAGTATTTCTTCGTGAAGAAGTCGCACGTCGATATTGCGCAGCGCTGGTTTGACAAGTACGGCGTCAAGGCGGTGTTTTTCAGCCGCATGCTTCCCGTCGTGCGCACGTTCATTTCGCTTCCGGCGGGCTTCGCGCATGTGGATATGAAGAAGTTTCTCCTCTATACGTTCCTCGGCTCTCTGCCGTGGACGGCGCTGATCCTCGGCGTCGGCATGGCGCTTGGCGAGAGCTGGCAGATCATGCTCAAGGTCGGACATGAGGTGAGCATCGCCTTCGTCGTTGTAAGCTGCATCATCGTCGCCGGTCTCTACTGGCGCTATCGCCGCAACCGTCAGCAGAAGGCAAATATGGACGTGGAGTGATCCACGTCCATTTTTTAGGAAGCGCTGCATGTATCGCTTCTGCCTCAGAAGCTGCCGCCGTGCGTCACGTAGAGGAAGAAGAGCGGGTAGAAGAGCAAGAGGTAGATGACGGTCGTGACGAGGAAACTTGCGACGGTGAGGTCTACGTTGAGCTTGTAGAGCCGCGCGGTCAAGACGGCATTGATCGCCGTCGGCGCGGCAGCGATGAGGAGCACGCTGCCGATGAGCACGGAGTCCGCGAAGAGCAGGCGGCAGAGTCCGAAGAAGATCAGCGGCGTGAGGAGGAAGCGCAGGGGGATGAGGTCGGCGGTCTTTTTGATGTAGGGAAGCGCGCGCGAAAAGTCGACGAGACAGCCGACGGGGAAGAGCGCTGTCCAGGCGCCGATATGCACGAGCGCTTGAAACGCTGTGCCGAGCACGGCAGGGCGCTCGACGCCGAAGACGTTGAGTGCGAGTCCTGCGATGAGACCGAGCACGGGCACCTGGTTCGGCGTGAGAAAGAGTTCCCTAAGCGACAGGTGGACGCGAGCCCCCTCTTTCGCCCCTTGCGCACGGAACATCGCGGCGAGCGGGAAGCAGATGAGCACGAGGAGGCCGACCTGGAATGATGAGACGATCTGCACATAGGCGAACCCCGCTTCGTCGTAGAGGATGAAGGCGGAAAGCCCCGCGATCGTGCCGATGTTCGTGAGCATGGCGCTCATGTAGTAGGCGCCGCGCGAAAGGGAGTCCTTGTGGCGGCGCGCGAAGGTCAAATAGGCGATGGAGCCGGGCACGAGCATGAAGAGCGCACTGAAGAGCGGCAGCCAAAGCAGGCTTCTCGACAGCGGCATGACCCAGAAGCTCAAGACGGCGAGCAGCGTCGCCATGACGATGATGTTGAAGCGAATGAGGGCATTGCATAGCGCGTCGGAGATGCGGCCTCGCTGATAGGCGATGTAGCCCGCGAGAAGGGGCGCAGCGAGGTCGCTGAATACGTAGAGGATGCGGAAGAGTTTTTCGTCCATGAGAGGCCTCTTTTGCTGGATTCAGTCAGCAGGGCAAGGGTTTGTCCTGCTGACTCGCGAAGATTTCATTATCGTGCATGTATCGTAACATGCGCACGGCAGGAATACAAGACCGGGAGAAAGGATGGATCGAATGATATACCCGATGAAGCTTCGAGCGCCGCTCAAGGACTACCTCTGGGGCGGCACGCGCCTCAAGACGGAGTACGGCAAGGAGACATCTCTCGCGAAGGTCGCGGAGAGCTGGGAACTTGCGTGCCACAAGGAGGATCAGAGCGTTATCGAGAACGGCGCGGACGCGGGTCTGACGCTGGAAGCGTACATCGCGCGCGAAGGGGCGCACGCTGCGCTCGGCTCGCACGGTTCGCGCTATCCGTATTTCCCGCTTTTGATTAAGCTCATCGACGCGCACAACGATCTCTCGGTGCAGGTGCATCCAGACGACAGTTACGCCTTCGAGCACGAGGGCGAGTACGGAAAGATGGAGATGTGGTACATTCTCGACGCCGAACCTGGAGCGGAGATCATCTACGGCTTCAAGGAAGAGATCTCGCGTGAAGAGTGCCGTCGCCACATCGAGGAGAACACGCTCTTGGACGTCGTGCGGCGCATCAAGGTGAAGGCGGGCGACGCCATCGTGATTCCGGCGGGGACGCTCCATGCCATCGGGCGCGGCATCTTCCTTGCGGAGATTCAGCAGAATTCCGATACGACGTACCGCGTCTACGACTATGCGCGGTGCGGCGCGGACGGCAGGCTGCGCGACCTGCACATCGACAAGGCGCTCGACGTGCTCTCGTTCGCGCCGCCGGCGTATGACGTGAACCGTGGTGAGAAGTTCTCCATTTTCGCCGAGCATGAGATGACGGTCGTCGCACGAACCGAATTTTTCACGGTCTATCACTTCGCCCTCAAGGGTCGCTGCCACCTGCAGGCGGGACGCACGAGCTTCCAGTCCGTCGTCGCGCTCGGAGGCCCTATGGAGCTTTCGTGGTCGGGCGGCGAGGAGATCTTGGAGAAGGGCGACTCGTACTTCATACCGGCAAGCTTCGGCGACTACACGATGCGCGGCGAGGGGGCGTTCCTGCTGACGGAGGTCTAGCGAAAATGCGCCCCGAAGAGGAAGTTCTTCGGGGCGCATTCTCGTATTTCTGGAGTCACGGCATTTCGGGCGGTTGGCTGCAAAGTGCCGTGTGGTGCAGGAGGTCTTCGAGGCGCATCTCGATGTCGAGCGCTTCCTTGTGCACGGTTTCCGCCGTGTCGAACTCCGCAAAGTCGTCCGTTTCGAGCGCGTTGACGAAGTGCTCCCAAGCCGTGATGGAAAGCTCGGTGGACTCTGCGCGCAGCTGGCTCAAATAGCGTGCGCCGGGCGGCACGGAGAGTGCCGAGAGCTTTTGCTGGCGCTCCTTGAGGGTCGGGATGATGTCCGTCCGGATGAGTTTCTTCAGACCGTCTTTCTGCGCACTGGAGAGAAGTCCCGTGCCGTCCCATGGCATGTCGGTCAGCACATGGAAACGCTGCTGCTCCTTGGCGAAGCGCTTGTTGTACTGCTCGACGATGGGCGCCGACGCTTCGAGGTACGAGGCGACGTCCTTTTCGAGGAGCGGCGTCAGGCGGTCGAGGCAGTCGCGGTAGTTCTTGATGTAGGAGACCTGCCAATGACCGTCGCCCGCCTGCTCCATGGCGAGGAGCAGCGTGAGTTCCGTTCCCGTCAGTTCGTCCTTCGCCTTGACGTGCGCCGTCGCGGTCGCGCCGTCGCGGTCGATGGAGTCGAGTCCGACGATGGTGATGTTCTTCAAGAGGCTGCGCTCGAAGAGGTTCTCGAAGTCGATGCGCAGTTGGCGTCCCTGCAGGAGGCCGCCGGGCTTCTGCCATTCGCCCGTCTCGATGCGGCCTGTGAGCGTCGTGCGCATCCCCGCCGTGACCTGTGGCTTGATGAGTTGGTAGAAACGCACGGCTTCCGTGCGCTCGTCGTTCGTTAGGGAAGTGTCGGCAGCGAAGAGACTGCGCGTGAGATCGTCATAGATTTTGCCCATGCTCAGGCTGACGTTGACGTAGCGCTCGAATTTTTCGGCATCGTGCTTCTCCGCCGCTTCTTGAATCTCGGCAAGCGCGTATTCGGGGCTTCTCGCGTGGATGAAGAAGTACCAGAGCACGGAGCCGACGGCAAGCGCGAAGAAGACGATGACGAGCATCGTGAGCGTGCGATTGTATGAGCTGATCTTTCGGGCGCGCAGCTGCAGCCGCCAAGTATAATCGTCCATAGAAATTCTCCTTATCGTCCTATTATAGCATATATGTCAACGAAAGCAGGAGGTGCGGGCATGAAATGGGTCAGCCATGAGGTTGTGACGGGCATGGCGGTCTATACGCTGACCGGCAGTCTCGTGCCGACGGCATGCGCCATGGCGGGCGCGGTGCTTCCCGATTGGATCGAGGGCAAGGGCGGCGGCGTGCGCCTGCCGTGGGCGGGACTCCTCTCCCATCGCGGCTGGTCGCACTGGCCGCTCCTCTACATCCTCGGCTTTCTCGCTCTGGGCGCTGTCGGCGAGGAACTGGGTGAGGACGCGCGCTCTCTCATTCTCGCGGGGCGTTTCATCCTCCTCGGCGCACTCTTTCATATCGCCGAGGATGCGCTTTGCGGCAAGGTGCCGTTCCTTCATCCGAAGAAGAAGGTCGGCGTGCGCCTCTTCCGCGTCGGCTCATTCGGCGAGTACGCCCTCGCGCTTGTCCTCGTCCTTTTCTTTTATGGAATCGGACGATTGATTTTATGAATTTATATTTATAGGAGAAATTTATTTTTGCACCGCCGCAGGCAAGAAGGAAAGCGCCTTGCTTGCGGGGAAGTCTATAGGCATAGGAGAAGAGGTCACATTGGAGGGGATCACGATGGAACAGGGCACGCAGAAGAAGAACAAGCTCTTGGGGCTTCTCGCCGAGAAGTACCCGACGCTGGAATCCGTCTACGAAAAGCTCATCTCCCTGCAGGCGCAGCTCGGTCTGCCCAAGGGCATTGAGCATTTCATGAGCGATCTGCATGGCGAGTACGAGTCGTTCTTCCACATCTTGAACAACTGCTCGGGCGTCATTCGCGAGAAGGTCGAATACGTCTTTGCCGACCGCATGACGGACGAAGAGAAGGCGGAGTTCTGCACGCTCATCTACTATCCGAAAGAGAAGATCGAGCGCATGCATGCCGAGCGCAAGGACACGCCTGCCTGGTATCGTGAGAACCTCGCGCGGCTCTTGGAGCTGTCGAAACTCATGAGTTACAAATACCCGGCGGCAAAGGTGCGCGGCTTCATCCCCAAGCGCTACGAGTCCGTCATCGTCGAGCTTCTTTACACGCGCCCCGAGGAGGACACGGCACAGGCGCAGTACCATCGCCGCCTCCTCGCGACCATCGTGCAGATCGACAGCGGCGCAGGCTTCATCGAAGCGTTCTGCGTGCTCGTCAAGCGTCTCGCCGTCGATCATCTGCACATCGTCGGCGACTTCTTCGACCGCGGCAGCCGTCCCGACGCGATTCTCAACATGATCCTCGACTACCACGATATCGACATCGAGTGGGGCAACCACGACGTCATGTGGATGGGCGCGGCAGCGGGCAGTGAGGTCTGCATCGCGGGCGTCGTGAGAAACAGCTTGCGCTACCACAACACCGACGTCTTAGAGCGCGGCTACGGCATCAGCCTGCGTCCCCTATCGCTCTTTTCGACGCGCATCTATCCCGATTCCAATGCCATTCGCGCCTCGGAGAAGGCGATCACGATGATCATGCTGAAGCTCGAAGGCCAGCTCATCGCAAGGAATCCCGACTTCGAGATGGAGAGTCGCCGTCTCCTCGACAAGATCAACTACAACTCCTCCTACGTCATGCTCGGCGATCGCCGCTACGAGCTGGAGAGCGCCTACTTCCCGACGATCGACCCGAAAGATCCGTTCGCGCTCTCGGAGGAGGAGGAGCGCATCATCGCCGACCTCAAATCGTACTTCACGGAGAGCGAGATGCTGCAAAAGCACGTCGACTTCCTCTACAAGAAGGGCAGTCTCTACAAGTGCTGCAACGGCAACCTTCTTTACCACGGCTGCGTTCCCGTCAACGAGGACGGCTCGCTTCGCGACGTCATCTTCGACGGCAAGGCTTACAAGGGACGCGCCTACTTCGATTACGCTGACCGCCGCGCGCGCCGCGCCTACCTCTTCCGTGCGCAGGAAGATCTCGATTTCATGTGGTTCCTGTGGTGCGGCAGGACGTCGCCATGCTCGGGACGCGAGGTCAAGACCTTCGAGCGATCGCTCCTAGAGGACGAGAGCACATGGAAGGAGCCGGCCGATCCCTACTACCGCCTGCTGGACGACGAGGATTTCTGCCGCTCCATTCTCGCAGAATTCGGTCTGCCCGAGAGCGGGCACATCATCAACGGTCATGTGCCCGTCAAGGTCAAGAAGGGCGAAACGCCCGTCAAGGCGCACGGCAAGGCCATCATCATCGACGGCGGCTTCTGCCAGGCGTACCACAAGAAAACGGGAATTTCGGGCTTCACGCTCATCTCCAACTCGCGCGGCTTCCGCCTCCTCATGCACCAGCAGGTCGCTGACGTGCGCCAGGCGCTGAAGGAGAACAAGGACATCGAATCCGTCTCCGAAACGGTCGAACTGCAGACGAAGCTCACGACGCTCGGCGACACGGACGAGGGCAAGGACATCCAGGAGGAGATCGCCGACCTCTACAACTTGCTCATCGCCTATCAGAACGGCGTGATCGAACCGAAGGCGTAGCCTCGTATACGAAAATCTTGTATTGCGAACATGTGAAAAGAACATCAGTCCCTCCCGAAGTCTATTTGGGAGGGACATTAATTTTCTATAAAAAGAAAATTTGATAATGATAAAATGTTGCATGTGACATTTTTGTTATCATCGTATATAATAAAATGAGAGGCTGCAAAACCTATCGTGCTCTCTGGAGATGATGTCGCTTTGCAGCGAATGGTTTTATTCGAATCTATTTGAAAGGGGTCTTGAAACACATGCTGAATAATGCCAGCGTAAAGACCAAGATGGTCGTCATCCTCGTGCTGATCAGCGCCGTGCCGCTTCTCATCAGCATCGGCGTGAACTTCTACAGCACGGTGACGAGAGCTACGGAGCAGGTGAAGGCGGACAGTGAGCAGCGAACGAAGCTCATCAACGCCAATATCACGGGCTTGTTTGAGAACAACCTCAACGGCATCCGCGCCATGGCGGCGAACGAGGCGACGGTCGCCTATCTGCAGAATCCGAGCGCAGGTGCTGACGCCGTGGACAACTCGCTTGTACGCACGAATGAGATTTTCGGCGATTCCAATCCGATGTATATCGCGGACGCCAACGGTCAGCAGCTCCTCAGAAGTGATCACAAGCCGCTCGTGAACACGGCGACGCGCGATTATTCTCGCGAAGCAATGGCAGGTAGGGAGTGCATTTCGGACATCGTCATCAGCAAAGCGACGGGACGCCTCATCTCCGTCATCGCCGTGCCTGTGTTCGATGCGGCGAAGCGACCGATCGGCATGGTGCAGCGTGCCTATGATCTCAGTATCTTAGAGGATTTCGTCAAGGCGGAAGCTGACGATCATACCGAAGTCGTCATTATTGATCGCGAAGGAAAGATCCTTGCCCATTCGAAGCGCAAGATTGAGAAGGAAGAAGACCGCACGGATGTCACGGGCTATGCGTTTATCAAGGAAGCGCTGGCAGGTAAGTCTGGCATCGTCGATGTCAGTATTGACGGCGGCGAACACTATGTGAGCTACGCTCAGAATCCGACGACGGGCTGGGTCATTGTCACGGAGACGCCGCATGACTATGTGACCTCCCTGGGCATTCATGCGGCATTGCCCATCATCGTGCTCGGTCTCATCCTTGTTGTAGCGGCAGGCGTCTTTGCCTATTTCCTCGCCTCTGTGGCAACAAAACCACTCCTTCGCATCGGCAATGCTGCAGAGCAGATCGCGGGTGGCAACCTGGCGCTTCCCGATCTCCCCGTTGATTCAGACGATGAGATCGGGCGTATGGCGCGGTCGTTCAACCACATGATCGAGCGGTTGTCCGCTGTCCTCAAGAGCGCAAAGAACAGTGCGGAGTCCGTATCTGCTGCTTCCGAGCAGCTCACGCAGAACTCGGAGCAGACGTCCGAAGCGGCGAATCTCGTGGCGAACTCCATCGTCGAGGTGGCGGAAGGAACGGTCAAGCAGAAGTCTTCCGTGCAGGATGCCATCGATGTTGTGGAAGAAGTGGAAAAGCAGCTCGTGCTCCTCTCGGACAACTCCAAGAGCATCGCCGATGCTTCCCAGGCGGCAAACCGCTCCGCTGCAAACGGCGCGGGCAAGGTTGAGCAGGCGGTCGAGAACATGGACAAGCTTGAGCACACGGTCAAGGAGACCGAGGACATCATCCGTGATCTCGGCGAGCAGTCGAAGAAGATCGGCGAGATCGTCGATACGATTTCGGGCATTGCCGAGCAGACGAACCTTCTCGCACTCAACGCGGCGATCGAGGCGGCACGCGCGGGTGAGCACGGCAAGGGATTCGCTGTCGTCGCCGAAGAGGTGCGAAAGCTCGCGGAGCAGTCGGGCAACGCGACGGAGAACATCACGAGCATCATCAACGACATCCAGAAGCGCACGCAGGATGCGGTCGTCTCCATGCAGACCGGCACAGAAATGACGCTGGGCAGCGTGCAGTCCGTCAACGAAGCGGGCAGTGCCTTCCAGGAGATCGTCGCGCAGCTGGAGCAGCTTCTCGCGCGCATCGAGCGTTCTGCTGAGGCGATCAAGGAAACGAATCGCGGCAGCAAGCGCATCACGGAAGCCATTCACGCGATCGAGACGGTTGCCTCCGCACTTGCCGAAGAGACGCAAACAGTTTCCGCCGCGACGGAGGAGCAGACGGCTTCCGTTCATGAGGTCGCTTCCGCGAGCAAGAAGCTGGAAGAAATGGCGGCAGAGCTGCAGGGGTCTGTGGAGCGCTTCAAACTGCGCAGCTGATAGTATATTTTGCAGCAAAAGAGGACGGTTCAAGGGAGAGCCGTCCTCTTTTGTTATTCACATTTCGACCAGCCGCAGTAGGTGCAGGTCACGCAGTTGCCTTCGGGGCGCAGGGTGTGGCGCTTGCATTCGGGGCATTCTTTGTTGATCGCCTTGTCGTCGCTCTTGTCCTTGTACTTCGCCGTCTCGTCCTTTTGGCATTCGTTGTAGATTTCGGCGAGAGCCGTGCCGATGGCGCTGCCGCACGAGAGCGAGATGTCTTTGCGTCCGCTGCGGATCAGGGCTTGGCAGGCGGAGCAGCGGCTGACGGTCAGCTGCTTGATGATGTCCTTGACGCGCACGCCCGAGCGCAGTGCGAGAGAGGTCAGGCGCGTGATCGTTGCGATGTTCGACTGGCAGCCGCCCGAGGTGTTCGTGAACAGCTCGAAGACGTCGCCGTCGGAGGTCTTGTTGACCGTGATGTACATCTTGTCGACGCACGACGTATGGCGAAGGAGCGTCACGCCTTCGAGCCGCGCGATGTTGTCGCGGCGGCGCGGGCGCACGGTGTCGTAGGCGATCTCCTGCTCGGCGGCTTCTTTGACGCCGAGGATGTTGCCGCGCTTGCAGCCGTCGCGGAAGACCGTGATGCCCTTGCAGCGCGATTTCCATGCTGCGAGGTAGATGTTCTTGATGTCGGCGGGCGTCGCCGCATGCTTCAAGTTCACCGTTGAGGAGATGGAGTTGTCGACGTACTTCTGCATGGCCGCCTGCAGTTCGACGCGGTGCAGGTAGGGGACGTCGTGACTTTCGATGACCCACGGGAAACGCTTCTTGATGTCCTCGTTCGTGAGATCGTGCGGCAGCTTGTGATAGTCGAGCAGATCGCTGACGGAGTGTGCGTAGACGCGGAAGGAGCCGCTTCCTTCCTCCATCTTGTGCGTCGTGCGCTCGTAGCTGATCTGATAGAGCGGCTCGCAGCCGCCAGAAAATACGCCCATGAGGAGCGAGATCGTGCCCGTCGGCGCGATGGAAAGAAGCGTGCCGTTTCTAAGGCCGTACTCTTTGATCTCGGCGTAGACCTCGGGCGCTTCCTCGGCGAGACGTTGGATGAGCGGCGATTTCTTCGTCTTTTCCCAGTCGTATTTGCCGAAGGCGCCCTTTTCTTTCGCGAGAGCGGCGGAAGTGCGTGCGGCTTCCGTGAACATGGTGCGCAGCACGCCTTGGATGAAGTCGCAGCTCTCGCGGCTGCCGTAGGCGAGCTTCATGGCGACGAAAGCGTCGGCGACGCCGAAGAGCCCGAGTCCGACGCTGCGCCAATCGCGGATGCATTGACGGTTCTCTTCCAAAGGCTGCGTGTCGAAGCCGTAGTCGAGCACTTCGTCGAGCGCACGAACCGCCGTCCGGACAGCGGCGCGGAACTCGTCTTCTGCAAGATGCGGCGCGTCGCCGAACTTGTCCTCGATGAAGGAATAGAGGTTGAGGCTCATGAGGTTGCATGAGTTGTAGGCATTGCCGCCGAACTCGCCGCAGGGGTTCGTGACCTCGATCTTGTATTCGTCGTAGCCCGAGAGCAGTGTGTAGTCGTTGAGCCTGTCCTTGAAGAGTGCGCCGGGATCGCCCCAATCCCACTGCGTCTGACAGTATTCATCGAAGAATTCGGCGGCGCGGATCGTCCGGCGGATCTTTTCGCACGTCGCCTCGACGTCGAAGGTCAGTTCGTATTCGGCATCGTCGATGACGGCCTGCATGAAGGCGTCGGAGAAGAGGATCGAGAGGTTCATCGAGGCGAGTTTCTCGTTCTCTTGCTTCATGTGCAGGAATTCGTAGATGTCGGGGTGCTCCGAGTCGAGCGCGACGAGCATCGCGCCGCGTCTGCCGTTCTGGCTGATGACTTCGCCCGTCGTGTTGAAGATCTTGAGGAAGGATACGGCGCCCGTCGAGCTGCGCGCGACGTTGTTCACGCGGCTGTCCTTGGGGCGCAGGCCGCTGATGTTCACGCCGATGCCGCCGCCGTAGGAGAAGATCTTGGCGATCTGCTGGTTGACGGTGAAGATGGACTCGATGTCGTCCGTCGGCGACGGCATGATGTAGCAGTTCGACAGGCTGCTCTTGAACTTGCCCTTCGCACCCGCTGCGTAGAGCGTGCGCCCCGCGGGCGAGAGTGCGCCGTCCTCAAGGTAAGCGCGCATTTTTTCGCGCACCTCGGGCGAGAAGATGCCCGCCACGCGCTCGATGAACTCGTGCGGCTCTGTCTCTCCCGCATGATAATATTTTGCCTGCAGGATGCTCCTGCCGATTTCTGTGTCAAACCACTTTTCCAATGATGTGCCTCCTACAATATGTGTTCGTTTTAAAACGCTAGCGTCTATTATAGGATAAAGAGTATCTGTTGGCAAATGAAAAATGCTGGATTTTTGCCTAAAAAACTAGATGTTGTTGTTTTATGGAGAGATTACTGGCATATCTTGATGATTTTCTGCCATTTCTTGTGGGGGTATGAATGGGGAATGCCGTCTGTCCAGGCGCAGCAAATGGAAGCGACGGGCAGGGAAAAGGAGTTGGCAGGGAGAATCCTTCCCTGGAATAGGAGGCAAAATCATGCTTGTGTTGAAATCTCTTGCGTATTTCCTTCTGGCAGGATTGTTCGAGATCGGCGGAGGCTATCTGATCTGGCAGTGGCTGCGAAACGGCGCGAGTCTTTGGTATGCTTTTTTCGGTGCGGTCATCTTGATCCTTTACGGCATCGTGCCGACGCTGCAGCCCGAGGGCAGTTTCGGGCGCGTCTACGCCGCTTACGGCGGCGTTTTTATCGTATTGTCACTTCTCTGGGGTTGGCGCATCGACGGTATCGCGCCCGACCGCTTCGACATCATCGGCAGTGCCATCGCGCTCGCAGGCGTCGCTGTCATCATGTATGCGCCGCGGTGAGGCGACGGGTCAATCAACAGAAAGGAACAGTGGTCTGCGCTTTCGGCTTAACTTCTCGGACTTTCACGCTAAAAAAGCCCGCCCTTTTCCGTGCGGTCAAAATTCTTACTCAAACATGCTTCGTCTGAGTAAGAATTTTGACTGGCATTCAAGGAAATGGGCGGGCTTCAGTTTATGAAATCCCGTATTCGTGCCTATGGCTGCCTCAGATCAGTCGTTTTCCGGCGGATAAATCATGAAGCTCAGACTGCTGAAGATCTTGTCGCGTGTCGCTTTGCCGTCGGACTGCGGATAATCCTCTGCGAGTTCGAGACCGATGACATTGATGCTACCGTTGGCGACGAGAACATTGGCTTTGCCGTCCTTGTCTGTAGTCATTGTCACGGTGTGGTGATTGACGACGTCGGGGATGATTTCAGCGTTTGGCAGCGGCTGGCCGTTGTGCAGTACCTGTACGGGCAGATAATCGCCGACGTTGAGCTTGGTGGGATCCTTCAGAGGAACGATCTGGTACGGCAGATCCGGCAAGGGAGCCACCTTGTCGACGCCTTTGAGATAATTGACGCTGTATTTGATGGCATGCGTGCCTATGGTCGAGCCGGGAACTTGATCCATTGGCTTGTTGACGTATTTGCCGTCCGGCCCTTTCGACCAATAGCCGTAGTCAAAATAGACGACAGCGACGGAAACATTTTGAGACGGATTGATCGTGATGTGATTGCCGCCGTCAATGATTTCGAGAGGAACCCGCGTATAGGTTTTATCGAAGCCGACAAGCATCGTGACATCCTTTGGGTCATAAGCATTGTCTTTGTAACCTTCGCCGAGGACGAGCTGGGTCTGATCCAGACGCGGTGCGAACCAGACACCGTGAGCAGATGCGGGGACGGCAGTGGTGAGCATAGCAGCGCCGACAAGGGCGGAAAGAATTTTGGCCTTTTTCAAAATGAACACCTCTTCATGATGATAGAAGTTAACGAACGGCGGTATGGATTCTCCGCAGAATGAAAGCATAAATAATATATATGCTTTCATTCTTAAAACACATGAGTATCTTAGCATCGATATAGGGGAATTGTCAATTTAAGAAAGAAGTGAAATGGGCGAGAATCCTCTAATTTTGGGGAAGAGGATTTATTCTTGAGACGAAGCCGCGCATGTGCCGCGCTGAAATTGCCGTATCGTATATCGCAAGCTATGCTTTCGGCAGCTTGCGCTTGCCTGTCATCTCTTCGATGACGAGCGCGTAGACGAGCGTGCGCGGAATAGCGGCGGGGTTGAACGGGGCATTTTCTCCGGGGTGGTAGTGTGCCATGAGGATTTCGAGTGCTTCTTGTTTTTCCCCTTCGGCGAGGATCTCGATGCGTCCTTTGCCGATGACGCTCTCGTAGGACATCGTGCAGTAGCCTTTGTCGCGGAAGTATTGCAGTTTGTGATCGCGGTCCATTTCGAAGGAAGCGCGGCTGTCCTTTTTCATGACGGCAATCTTTTCTCCTTCCAAAGCGCTGTGGAGGTAGAGGCAGAGTTTTCCCGCCCGCCTGCCGATGCCGAAGTTGACGGGCAGGATGTAGGGATATCCGTCTTCGTGGTTGAAAGCGAGGCGACAGACGTCGCACTTCTGCATGATTTCGATCAGCTCGTTTTCGTCGGTGATCTCACGCTGTTTTTGTCGCATGGAAGCTCATCTCCTTAAGGGATCTCTTGTGCTTAGAATAGAGGAAGAGGAGGTGCTTGTCAATAAGGGAAAAGTGCGGCGCAAGGCGTTCTTTCCTATATGGAAATATAAGAAGGGCAGTCTCTCGACGGGGGTCGAGAGGGACTGCCCTTCTAGCTGTTTGTTTTTTCCTAGTGCTGCATCATGTTTGCTGTTTTGTCAGAACGCCCACTTGACGGATGCGCCGCCCGTGATGCCCTTGCGTTGACCTTGCCAGCCATTGAGGTGGAGGTCGTAGCTCACGCGGCTGTTCTCAGGCATGAAGCGGTAGCCGAGTTCGAGCATGTAGCTTGAGCCTTTGAGCGAGGGGCTGGGGGCGGCGTCGCCTTGGTAGGTCGCGCCCGCCTTGCCCGCGAATTCATGCTCCCAGGCGAGGCCTGCGTAGAATTCGCCCGTCGTCTTGTCCTTGAGGCTGTAGCGCAGCCCGAGGCGCAGACGCTGCGAATTGACGCTGCCGAATTCGTAGACATCGCCCGTGTTGAGCGTCGCCGTCATGCTGTTCTGGTGCGACCAGAAGTAGCGTGCATAGGCGTCGATGGAAGAGCCTTCCTTGATCGCGAAGGTCTTACCCGCGCCAAGGTGAGCGCCGTAATAGGTGTTCGAGCCGTCGTAGCTCGCCGCCGTGCCGCTGAGGTTGGCACTGTAGTCGCTCTTGGCGCGGCCTGCACGCAGAGATCCTTCGAGCCAGAGACCGTCTTTTTGCGTGAGCTTGCCGAGGATGCCTGCGCCGATATAGCTGATCTTGCCGTTGCCGTGCGTGCCGTCGTCGAGGTAGGAGTCGTAGGTGCCGCGGCCGTATTCGACGAAGGGGCTGAAGAGAACCTTCGCGCCGTCCTTCTGAACATCCTCACGCGCCCAGCCAACGCCGAGGTTCCAGCCCTTGGAGTCGACGTAGGAGCCGCTTTCCGCTCGCATGCTGTTCGCGCCTGCACCTGCCCAGAGCTGGTAGGCCGCGCCGTCGGAGGCGGCTGCCTTGCGCTGGGCGTTCTTACCTTTGTCAGAGGTACTTGCGCTGACGGACATCTGGGCGGCGGCAAGGCCGTCTTGCACGAGGTAGTCGGCGCCTTGGTTGACGAAGCTGGCGAGTCCTGCACGCGTTTCGACGAGGGATTTTGCCTGCTCGGCAAAGCCCGCCTTGGTGACGGTCGCCGTCAGCTCGCCCGTCGCTTCCTGCTTGATCTCGTACTCGTAGCGGCGCGATACGCCCTGCATTCCTTCGACCTTGTTCTGAATCGCGGCGTCCGTCGTGAGTGCGCCGCCTGCGGTCTTCATGAGCAGGATCTTGTCACCCTTGTTGAGCTTCGGCGCGGCGCCGCTTCTGGCGACGCCGATGTTCAGGCCGCGGATGTCCTTCGTCGCCGTGCCGAGCTTGAGCATGGGCGTCGCCGCGCCCGCTGCCATCTCGTCGGTGTAGAAGTGGAGGTTCTGGATGCCTGCGAAGTCGTGCACTTCGGATGGCTTGTAGACGGCGAGCGTGTTGCCCGTGCCGTTTGTCTGTGAGCCGCCTGTGACCGTGCCCGTGACGCGTGCGCCCTTGAGGTTGATCGTGTTGTTCTTCGTCACTGCGCCGAATCCGCCGTAGATGTTGGCGGCGGTCGTGACTGTGCCGAGGTTCACGGTGTTGCCCGAGGCCTCACCGTTTGCGGCGTAGCCGCCGTAGAGCGTGCCTGTGACCGTGCCCGCCGTGTAGTCGACGGTGTTGTTCAAGCTGTTGTTTTGCTTATCAGCAGCAGCTTTCGTGCCTGTGCCGCTCGTCCAGCCGCCGTAGACGTTCGCGTAGGTCTTGCTGGCATCGCTGAGCGTGAGCTTGTTGTCCTGCGTCGTGTTGCCCGCCTTGGAGCGTCCCCCCCAGGTGTCTGTGCCGTAAGTCGTCGCCTGCGTCGCACCCTTGAAGGTGTAGCCTTCGTAGGTGATGGCGGTGATCGTGCTGCCCGTTTTGCGTACGTCGATATTCGTCTCCATCGTGGCGTCGGCGTTCAGCTCGGATTTCGCGGCGTCGTCCGTGCGGCCGCTGATGTTGATGCCGTTCGCATTTTCCAGAAGCGTCAGCGGCTTTTCGCTTGCGACGGCATTCTTTACGGTCAGCGTTTCCCAGTTGACGTCAGTTGCGCCCGTCGTGCGCAGCATCGCTGCGTTTGTAGATGCACCCGTCGCGTCGAAGTTCATCTTCTGGAAGCCCGTGACGCTGCCAGCACTGTTCATGCCCTTGACATTGAGCGCATTGCCCGTGCCGCTTGCGGCAGAGCCGCCCTTGAGGACGCCTGTGACATTTGCGCCGCCATTGAGGTTGACCGTGTTGTTGTTCGTCGCCGCGCCTTCGCCGCCTGTGATGGCGCTGACCGTGGCATTGGCGATATTGATGGTGTTGTCCGTCGCGTTACCGTTCGCCGCGCGTCCGCCCTTCACATCGCGCACCGAGCCGCCCGTGATATTGACGATGTTGCCCGTCGCATTGCCGTTTGTTGAGAAACCGCCGTAGACATCGTGGCTCGCTGCGGAGCCGCCTTTGATGTTGACGGTGTTCTTTACGGCATCCCCGCTCGCAGCAACGCCGCCATAAATATCGCTGTTCAGCGTGCCGCCCGTGAGCGTGGCGATATTTCTCTCTGCTTTTCCCGTGCCGTCTGTTATACCGCCGTAGGTTGCGCCGTCCACTCTGCCGCCATTGATGTCGACAGCGTTGCCCGAGACGTTTCCGTTGCTCGCTTGACCACCCGCGAGATTGCCAGTGACACGTCCGTTTGTCAAGGTGGCATGGTTGCCTGTCGCGCTGCCGCCTGTGACATTGGTGCGGCCGCCAAACATGTGATACACTTCGCTGGCTGCGCCTTCGAGCGTGATCTTGTTGCCGATGCTGTGTTTCTGTGCATTCTCTCCCGTTGCTGTCGAGCCTGCGCCGGTTGTCCAGCCACCGTAGGCATATTTGCCGCTATGATTGCCGCTCACGGTGACATTGTTGCCTGTCGTTGTGTTGCCGAGAGTGGAGCGCCCGCCCCAGATGTTTGTTCCCTCGAAGTCCGTAGTCGTCGAACCCTTGAACTGGTAGGTGCGATAGTTAATTGCTTTATTATTTGAATTTTTTTCGATGATGGTTTCCGTCGTTTCTTCTGTGCGTCCTACCTTAGTGGAATCGGTAACATCAATGCCATTCGAGTTCCACATCAACGTGCCTCTGCCGACCTTTGCGTTTTTCACATAAAGCTGGCTGAGACTATCGAGTTTTGTTCCGTTCGTATCTGTGAGTTCGAGTAAAGATTGGTTTGTATCCGTATGGGTGCTGAAATTAAAATTGATGGTCGAGAAGTTCTCAATGTTGTACGCTTTTGCATTGGTATTGACATTGAGCGTATTGTTCGACACCTTGCTCGGATCGGTGGTATTTTTACCGCCGAAAAGCGTGCCGTTGATCGCATAGCCTGTCGCCATGGCGCCCGTGCCGTCGCCGAGGTTGACGGTGTTGCCCGACACTTCGCCTGAGCCACTAGAATAGCCGCTGTAGACTGTACGCATGATACCGCCCCTAATCGTGACGGTGTTACCCTTCACGGCACCATTACCTTCCGAATAGCCGCCGTAAATCGTTCCTGTTGGGCTAGTGACGGTACCGCCTTCGATTCGTACCTTGTTTTCAATCACATCGCCGTTGGAGCCGTTAGCAGCGATGCCGCCGTAGATGTCCTTGTTTGCATTGCCGCCTTTGAGCGTCGCCGTATTGCCCTTGACGATCCCTGTGCCGCCATCTTTTGCCATGCCGCCGACTAAGTCGCCGTTGAGCTGATTGCCGTTGAATACGGCATGATTGTCCTTAACATTGCCGCCGCCGTTCGCGACGCCGCCAAAGATTTCGTCGGCAGTAGAAAGAAGCATTCCCGTTGCCGGATTGACGGTGACATGGTTGCCCGTTACATTGCCTGTGCCGAATGTAAGACCGCTGTACAGGTGCTTAGTGTAGCCTACATTTTTGAGTGTCAATGTATTATTTGTCACATTTCCGCTGTCGGTTGTAGTTCTGATAAAACCTGCGGCTGTACCAAAAGCAGGACCGCCTCCGGGAGCTATGGCGTTGTCGCTTGGTGCATGTACATCGTCAATCTCCACATTCTGCCCGCTGACATCAGCAGCGCCTGCTGCCGATGGTGCAAGCAACGCGCCGCTGCCGAGGGCGAGGGCGACGAAAAGCGCCAGCGAATGGCGCGAAGATTTTTTGTGGAACATTATTCTCCTCCTTTAGGATTAACTACCCAAGACTTTAGCATAACTTGGACTTTTGGATTCATTATAGCAATTAATTGATAATTGGTCAACATTTCTCCTCTTGCGCCCTTTTATTGCGGCTTCGGGCTTTTTTTGCTATACTGCTGTATTGAACT
>ERZ773035.765-NODE-765-length-25012-cov-28.877069_pt1 | contig 25012 bp, 20 predicted proteins | sample MGYA00511487_ERZ773035 | MGnify/ENA primary metagenome ERZ773035 (study PRJEB29015, sample SAMEA2737985) | human oral metagenome | biome: human oral; feature: human-associated habitat; material: dental | place: China | collected 2024 ...
GCGGCATCCAGCCCAGAGTCAATAGTATTACGGTATTGTTTGTTTACGGAGTTTTGCAGGGTTTCCACCCGCTCTTCGGATGCCTTGATTTGCGCCTGGATCTGGACCTGCTGCTCCGGGCTAGCCCCATCGAGTTGGGCCTTGAGCTCCGCAAGATTGCTCTGCTCGGTGGCCAGTGATCGGCGTTCCGTGTCCTGGTCTTGGAGGGTTCCTACCGCCTTGAGACCCATGCGAGCAGCCTCAACGTTAGTGTTCATGCTGTCCTGGCGGGCATTTTCGATCTTGGACTGTTGGGCGGCGATGTCTTGCTGCTTCCCATTACCACGCAGGGCACTTTCCAGCTGGAAGTTGCGGTTTGCCTCATCGTAAGCGGATTCGGCTGTGCGCAATGCGGCCTTGGCGTTATTAATGTCCTGGTTCATACCGTTATCCAGCAGTTCCTTATACCGGTTGTAGCGGGATTCAGCGCCCTTGATTTCGGCAATGGAATTGGCTTCGTTGGTGGCTGCTTGTGCCTTGCTTTTCGCTAATTCGGTTTCTTTATCGGTGACATCAAGGTTGGCGACCAATTGGTCCGCCTGCACCCGGTCTCCCACTTTGACATTGAGTTGGTTGACCGGGCCGGTGAGTCGGGTGGAGAGCACCATGGATTTTTGGGGTTCTACGTTGCCAGACACGGCGACGCGCTGCGAATTATCGCGCTTGTCAAGAACCTGAACATCAGAGGAAGCTAATGTGATGGCGGATGAATTCGCAAAGAACGAATACATGGCTACGCCTATCAATGTGATTATCACAACCGCTGCGGCGATAATGAAAAACACCTTACGCTTACTAAGGTTTTTTATTCTCACTGCTGCTATGCCTTTCTGCTTCCTGAATTAACGGTATCGAAAGTAAAATTAGCATAGTAACAATTGTGCAGCACGGCCTAGCACGCTTTTGGGGTGGGGGGAAACCCTGATGTCGGACTCATACTGTGGTATGAGTCTGAGTTTTTCCTGAGGTTACGATATAAAAAATAATGCTTTTCGACGCTCAGGGCAAACCCCTAGGGGCGTCGAAAAGCAATTGAATTACTGAGCCTCGGCTGGGACCGGTTTCGGATCAACCGTCATGAGTGCATCACCAGCAGTAATATTACTCGGCAATGGCAAACCTGCAGCAGGAATCACCGGGCCGGTGCGTTTTGAGTTCGACACCACAATCGGGGTGGTTACCTCATATCCTGCGGCCTTAATGGCATCAATGTCAAATTCGCCCAACAGGTCGCCGGCCTGCACCTCATCACCCTGTTGTACAGCAGGTTTGAAGTGCTCACCCTTGAGATTCACGGTATCAAATCCGATGTGCATGAGGACCTCGACGTTCTTGCCGTCGGCACCTTTACCACGGATGGCGAATGCGTGCCCGGACGGGAATGCCACCACAACTTTGCCGCTGATCGGCGCAGTCAGTTTACCCACGGTTGGGGCAATCGCCAGGCCGGCACCCAACTTGCCTTGGGCGAACATCGGGTCGGACACAGCTGACAGTTGCTTGACTTCACCAGTCAACGGGGCGATAACCGGGAGGGCATTCTCCGCAGCAACCTCGGTGGTCACAACGGGTGCGGCGTCGGTGCCGGTCTCAACGGCGGCACCCACATCATCGGGGTCGATGCTGCCGTTACGTTGTGCCAGGTAGCGGCCATAGGCGAAGGCTGCGGTGAAAGAAACGATGAAGGTAATCACGGCGCAGATCATGAAGGGGCCCATGTCTTCAGCCTTGATGGACACAACTCCCAGGAAGCCGGCGGCACCCAGAGCAACGGCCTTCACGTTCAACAGGGCAATCAGGGCGCCACCAACGGCGGCGGAACCGATACCAATGAAGAAGGGCCAGCGCAACCGCAGGTTCACACCGAAGATAGCGGGCTCGGTAATGCCCAGTACAGCGGACACACCGGAGGCACCAGCCAGGCCCTTGAGCTTTTCGCCCTTGGCCAGGAGGAACACGGCCAGCGTTGCGGCACCCTGGGCAATATTGGCCATGGATGCGGTAGCGAAGATGAACGAACCACCCTGTTGTTGCAGCTGCAATTCGATCGGCGGGAACGACTGGTGCAGACCAGTAATAACGATGGGCGAGTAGACCAAACCAAACAGGAAACCACCAATAGGGCCGCCCGCCTCGTACACGGTTTGCAGCCCATGGCCCAGGGCGGTACCGAGGCTACGCATGATCGGGCCAATAACAATGAAGGTGAGGAAGCCCGTGATGAGCAGCGTGAGCATCGGGGTAATAAGGAAGTCCGCGGTGCCCTTGAGCTTCTTGTGGAAGAACTTCTCAATGGTAGCCAGCACCCAGGAGATCACGAGGATTGGCAGCACGGTGCCCTGGTAGCCGATCTTATCAACGAACAGGCCAAACAGGTTCCATTGCTGGATGGTTCCTTCAGCCTCGGCCTCGGCCATTTGGTAGAAGTTCACCAGGTCCGGGCTCAGCATGGCCATGGCGATGCCGGCACCCAGGAACTCGTTACCGCCGAACCGCTTGGTTGCGGTGAAGCCCACAAGGATCGGCAGGAAGGCGAATGGTGCTGAGGCCAGCAGGTTAATCAGACCGGCCAGGCCCTCCATCTGCGGATATTGTTCCACCAGGGATAATTCGCCAAACAGGTTTTTAGCGGTGAGCACATTATTCAGGGCCATGAGCAAACCGCCACCGACCAGGATGGGGATCAGTGGCACAAAAATATCCGCCAGCACCTTGATCGAGCGGGTGAAGACGTTGCCACTATTGGCAACCACTTCCTTGAGCTCCTCGGTACTGACGGCGATACTCTTGCTGGTGGCGTTGTCGAGTTCCTTAAACACCGTGTTGACGTCACCCGGACCAACGATAATTTGGAACATCCCACCAGTTTCAAAGGTGCCTTTCAGATCCGGGTCGTTATCCAAAGCCTTTTGGTCAACCTTTTTTGAATCTTTGAGCACCATACGCAGGCGGGTTGCGCAGTGGGCTGCGGCGACGATATTGTCTTCGCCGCCAACCGCTTTAAGGACGCGGTCAGCAACCTCTTTATGTTGCATAAGAACTTCTCCCTATGTTTAGTTGATCGAAACTCCCCAAAAACCACACAAACTCACATTTTGCGAAGTCCGATTATCTACCCCCTCTATTAAACAATCATTGCAACATAAAGACAATAGCTAATCACAGTTTCTTGCGATTGTGCTCCAAATCTCATTGACATTTGGGAAGGTAACAAAACTAGCAGCAATGGCTCCATCAGCAGCTGTAACCTCAACCGCACTACGATCCACAAAAACAGTCAACTCACCAGGCGGGCACGGAACTCGGCGTACGTCACCTGCTACATCAATCTCTAGCACCGGATCTGCCCCCGAAAGATAGTGAATAGTTGCCCCTATTGTCCCCTGTGACCCAGTAATCACTAATGTGGTTTCATGTCCGTCCAGACGTTCCGAATGCCACAAAATTCCCGAATCCATGTGATTAATCTCACCATTCCGGACAGATTCGGGTACAATCAGGGTTTGCCGCAGCACATGATTATGTACTTCCACCCGCCGTGGCACGGTGAGCGAGTGCACCCATCCTTCCGCCGCCACCGACGGGGTATCATCCTGTCCCGGCAATCCCATCCAGCCAAGTAATAAACCTGAGGTTTCACTGAATCCAGTGATCTGTGGTGCATAGAACTGCTGCCCGTGATCTAATTCACTAAATCCTCGAAGCACTGTGAACCGGGTGCCGTCCAACTTGCCAACGATATAGCCACATTGATCACTGCTGGCATAGTGAGTAGCGGTATCGGTAGTCACCGGTTCCAGGCCCTGCGGACAGATAATCAGAATGTCTAGGTCTTCTCCGGTCACCGCATCGCGCAGAGTAATCAGGTTCGGACATTCCCACATGTAGCCGCCCGGCACTAGGTCCGGGGCCGTACCCGAAGCCGCATTAGTGGTATCGAACTCCAGTTCCCCCACGAAATTCCAGTTGTGCAGATCATCGCTGTGATAGAGCACCACCGTCCCGGTTTCGTCTTCCCGCTGAGCACCAATGACCATGCGCCACCCATCGTGGGAATCGTGGGGGTCACGGGTAATCATGGGGTCCCGATAGTGGGCGGTGTATCCAGCAGCGGGGCCGTCGATAAGCGGGTTCGCCGCATCCCGCCGATACACGCCGCCCATCAGGTCATCAGGGTCAACCGCATTCACCCGGTTTTGAGTGGCCCGACGCGCAAAACCACCATCCGCAGTGGGTTCTTTCAGATTACCGGTATAGAACAGGTAAACCTGCTCGCCATCAACGACTGCGCCACCGGAGTAGCAGCCATCAAGGTCATAGGCGACATCAGGGTAGAGCGCATCGGGATGATGCAACCACCGAAGAGTGTCGAGCTCGGCGGAGACATGCCCCCAGCCGGTGCGTTTCTTGCCAAAAGGAAACGCCGGATCATGTTGGTAGAAAACATGAAGCCGGCCGGTGCGTGGGGAGACGAACACACCATTGGGGTCATTGAGGCGCCCCTGAGGCGGTGTGATGTGGTACCGCGGGCGGAAAAATGTTTCAGAACTCATACAGCCATGATAGATGCATCCCATATCACAGGTCATAGGTTCATGCTTGTCGACGTTTCCCCTGGTTGAGCGTCGACGAGCTCGGAGAATCCAACGCTACTGGCCCAGGCGGGCGCATTCTTCCAACTTGTCGTGGCCATAGCCCGCCATGCGTATTGACCGATGCAGCTGCAATTCAAACCCGGCATTGCCTTTGTCCATGATTTTCGCCGAGAGCTTCGGGGCCGGCTGCGGCGCATGATCGTCATCTAGCCAATAGACATACTCGTGCAGCTGTGGCCCGTCACCAAGCAGATAGCGGAAGTTTTTAAACACGAAAAACTGGGTTCGCCCTTTGTCTTCGCTGTCGATCCACTTCTTGGCTTTTTGGGGCGAGATGGGATTGTTGCCGGGCTTGTATGCGGCGGACAAGGGATAGGGCAACAGACCTTTGCGTAATTGTCGGTCCAGCCAGGTGATGTCCCCATCCGTGTAGCCGGCGGTTTTCAGCTTGCCGGCCACCGACTTCCATTTCGCCTGGTAGGCCGGATCGGTTTTGTCCTCCAGCTTGGGATTCATCGCCCGAAGCTCGGCAAATTCCGGTACCTCCTTGGTGACCTCGTCAAACACATAGCTTCGGTTGATGGAACTGTCTTGGCGGAAAAGTTTCATTTCGGGGTTCTGATCGTCGACGCCGAAGCTGCACATCCCATTGGCGAACGTGAGTGTGAACGGGTTGGGGCCCTCGGCGTCCTCGGCACCGGCGACCGGTGGCACCAGTGACATTCCGACAACCACGGCGGCGATGAATGCCACCAGTCGATTTTTCATGATTATCCTTTGGCAAAGTTATTGGACTTTACTAAATATCGAATCATAAACGCATTACTGGTGCTACCACCATTACCCCCGTGCCGCGGAACTCCAGCTTAGAACACCCGATACCCTTAGGTGGCGTCCTCCTAGCCGCCCCCGCACCAGATTTTTACCCCGTCATCTACCGGTATCACAAGTTCTGAGCTGGAGTTCTGACTTGAGGCCACCCTGCCAACACGCCCTGAATCGAGAAAGTACAGCTTGGCAAACCAGGGCACCATCCCACGCCGACCATCATGCCCATGATTTGCCCAACATGCGGGCGGGTCACGCCCGCAACTAATGAGGCTTCAGATCTTCTGAGCTGGAGTTGGCCGCCACGCCGTATTCTGGGCGGCTGCGCGAATCGCCCCTCCCCCACAACCCCAGCTTGGCACCCGATGCACCCGACTATTCGGGCAGCAGTGGGGTGGATAATGTCGGAACGAAAAACCCAATTACCGAATTAATGATCCGGTAAATCGTGCCTAGCGCCCCACCGGGCTTGCGATCCTGCGAAGGTTCGCTAAACATGCTGTCGCTAGCTGCCCGGGAACCGCTGGTCACGATGGGTTCCGTGGGCAGACCAGATACGGAAGTCGACTTGGCAGCTGATTGTGATGAAGTATCTGCGCCGGCACCGAACCCGCCGAGCTTCGCGCACTCTTCTAGAATGTCATGTTGATAGCCGGCGAAATCCCTGGCGCGTTTCACTAATTGCAGGTGCCCCTCACCGCTGGCTTTGTCGGTGATTTTTTCGGAAAGCTCGGGCAATGGTTTGTCCGCCGGTGACCAATATTGGAAGAGTTCGATCTTGCCATTCTCATCAATGTTGTAATACAACATCTTGGAGGCATAGTGTTGCATAATGCCCTTAGGTTCCATATCAGCTCGCCGCCTAGCCTCTTTCGGGGGTAATGGCTTACTGAGGTCAGTGTCATCCGCCAATGGACTTATCATGCCACGCTTATGGAGTACCCGGTCAATCCACATGATGTCGTTATCCGTGTAACCTGCGGCTTTGAGCTTGGCCACGGCTTTATCCCAGTTCACGCGGTATCCCGGGTCAGTGAGTTTGTTTTCCAAGCGAGGATTGGCAGCCCACACTGGGGCGAATTCGGGTACTTCCTTGGCGATTTTATCTAGAACATAGCTTTGATTGATATAGCCTCTGTCTTGGGAATACGCCCGTGCTTCCGGGTTATTTAGGTCGATTCCAAAGGTACACACGCCATTATCAAGCTTCACCGTATACGGATTCGTGCCATCTGCCGCGAGGGCCGGAGCAGGCGCTAATGCCGTGATGGCGATAAGCGCCGCCATAAGCCTAGTTGTTGTGGTGTTCATGCCTCTCCTTCAATTCCCATACTTAGTATAAAGGCACGCCCCGAGCGTCGAAAAGCAAGCTAAAAGGCAGGAAGCAGGACCGGACTAACCTGTGAAATAATCGTATACGACTGCACAATGGGATCCTTGCGAAGCGACGGATTCGGTGCCGGTGGCTCCCCCTTGCCGCTGCATTCCATCAGCGCATCGTAACGGTAGCCAGCGAAAGTACGGGCCCGCTCGACGAGCTGCTGATAGCCGGCGTTGGCGGGGCCGGTGATCTTCTGCGACAACTCGGGATAAGGGGCGTCACGACGCCAATAGTGCTGCGGCGCCAGCTCCCCATCAACCTCATCGGCTGCTAATTTCGATGGTGCATAATACATCCGTGCAGTCCGTGACTGGGCCTTTACCGCAAATGTCGCCTCCCGTGGGGTGATCGCATGAGCCACCTCCTCATCCAGATCGCGCACACCCCGCTTCAGCGTGATGGCATCCAGCCACATGATGTCGTTACTGGTGTATCCTGCACTTTTGAGCTTTGCGACAACCTTGCCCCACCGTTTCTGGTATGTCGGATCGGTGGCCAGTTTATTTTCCAACCGGGGATTATCCGCCACCAAGGGGCCAAAGTCGGGCACCTCCCGCGCCACCGCCTCCATGACATAGCTTCGATTTATAAGATCGCTGTCAGCTAGGTATTTTCTGGCCTCTGGGTTTGTCTCATCGAGGCTGAATATGCAGTGCCCGTTCTTGTATCGCACCTGGTAGGGATTGGTACCACGGGCAGTCTGGGCCACGGCGGCCCCTGGGGATATAAGCACTCCCACAACCAAAATTAGTGTGGTGATAACAGCTGCGGGTTTCATGGCGTCCTCCTTGGGTTTTCCGCCGACATACCATTGGTCATACCAACCGTAGCCCATGAACGATAGCAACCTTGGGACCAAAACCCGCAGGTAGGTACCTTATCCTAAAAACACCAAAAGCCACCCCTAAAGGTGGCTAAACGCGCGGCAGTGCGACTGCCGCGGCGGGTTTTACTGCTCTTTCTTGAACGGGAAGCCCAGTTCGCGCAGTAGCGCCCGGCCTTCGTCGTTGTTGGTGGCAGAGGTCACGACGGTAATGTCCATGCCGCGGGGCCGATCGACCTTGTCCACGTCAATTTCGTAGAACATGGTTTGTTCGGTCAGGCCGAAGGTGTAGTTACCGTGGCCATCGAATTGCTGGTCGGACAGGCCCCGGAAGTCACGAATACGGGGCAGGGCCACGGTCAGCAACCGGTCCAGGAATTCCCACATGCGGTCGCCGCGCAGGGTCACGCGGGCACCGATGGGCATGCCTTCACGAAGCTTGAAGTTAGCAATGGACTTCTTGGCGCGCCGCAGTTCGGGCTTTTGACCGGTAATCAGGGCCAGGTCTTCCAAGGCGCCATTGATGAGCTTGGAGTCGCGGGCAGCAGCACCGACACCCATGTTCACAACAACCTTGACCACACCAGGAATCTGCATGATGTTGTCGTAGTTGAATTCGTCATTGAGTTTGGTGCGGATTTCTTCACGGTACCGGGTCTTTAACCGGGGAGTGTAATTCTCGCTCATGCTTAGATGTCCTTCCCAGTACGACGGGAGACACGGACCTTCTTGCCGTTCTCATCAAACCGGTAGCCAACGCGGGTGGGGACGCCATCGGAGTCCAGCACCATCACATTGGACACGTGGATGGGGGCTTCTTGGGTGACAATGCCACCGGAAGAAGCGCCACGCTCCGGGGCGGAGTTAGCAACATGCTTCTTCACCCGGTTCACGCCTTCAACCAGCACTTTGTCCTTCTGCGGGAAGGCCTGAATGACCTTGCCCTTGGCACCCTTGTCGGGGCCTGAAATAACCAAAACCATATCGCCCTTATGCACCTTCATAAGTTAGATCACCTCCGGGGCAAGCGAAACGATCTTCATGAACTTTTTGTCACGCAGTTCACGGGCAACCGGGCCGAAGATGCGGGTACCGCGCGGCTCGTTATCGTTCTTAATAATCACGGCAGCATTCTCATCGAACCGAATGTAGGAACCATCGGGACGACGGGTTTCCTTCTTGGCGCGGACAACAACAGCCTTCACAACTTCACCGGCTTTGACGTTGCCGCCGGGGGTTGCCTCCTTGACAGTAGCGACGATCACGTCGCCAATGCCAGCAAAGCGTCGGGTAGAACCGCCCAACACGCGAATGCACAGGATCTCCCGAGCACCGGTGTTATCGGCGATCTTCAGACGCGATTCCTGCTGAATCACTTTGGTCTCCTGACCTCAATTTTATGTGTGACAGATTTCTGGACTGCCACACGCGGTCTATGTACATGCCGCCCCCATTACGCGAAGATGCAGCATGGGAACAACCCCGCTATTCAACCACATTGGGGGTAAAATTCGCAAATATTCCCGACGCGGACTCGCGGCTCCTGGGCTCACACCGCGGGCGGGCACATCGACTGAAGCTGGAGTTCTAGCTTTACGACGCCTCGATACCCCCTTCTGAATCGAGAAAGTCCAGCTTGGGTTTTGCGACGAAGCTATACTTCATCGTCGTAAACGAGTTTCACCTTCATTCCTCGTAGCGATTCCAAATCAACTACCGGATCCATTGCTGCGAATTTGCGCAGATCCGATTGCCCAAGAGCAATAATAGGATCATCTAAATCAGGATTATCGAAATCCCTATCATTTACCCACAACGCTAAAACGGCCTTTTGAGTTCCAGGTCAAGCCACGCACCGGACTCCACTAAATCATCCAAAAGCACATAAACAGCATAATCAGGTGGGCCGCACCCTGGCCGACCTCATATTGCTGGTGGATGGGCTTCGTCAGCGACCCGTTGAAATATATCTTTCGCCATGCTCGCACCACCCTCAAGTACAGTCGCAAAGATGCTGAGCTAGAGTTTACTCCCCTCGCCAAACTCAAGTTCAGCACATGTGCAGCCAGGTGGGACACTGGGGCCACCTGGACAGTGCAGTGTGGAATAACCCGTATCCACGAAACCCGCCCAGTGGAAGAAGCGGATTCACCCTCGCATCACTGGTTTCTGGAAGTTAAGGAAAGGCAGGCTAGCTGGCATGTTCTTTCTGATTTTCCACCTGTTGGGGTAGCTGAGTGTGCCCGGCACATAAAACAACGGTGCCGTAGAAAGCACAATCGCAATCCACGGCACCGCTAGCATGTGCTTTTCTCTACAAGCTGCACACCGGCACGGCGTCACCACGGCCACCTGCCATTGGTACAGTCAAGAATGCACACGACCACCAGCCACGCGATTCAACGGTGGAACGAACCATCTGCCACTGTTCTTTCGATAATTGCGGCGTGCGGGAGAGCACGAAACCAGCCGACCGATTCGGCGAACCAACGATCGCCAGCGAGTAGTCATCAGCCAGATACGTCACCCGGTAGTTCGTTGCGCCATCTTCTTTTTGGAACGGCACACCTGGGAAATTCACCCGCAGCGAAGCCTTCGACCGCACGGTTGCCGAGCCATCAATAAAGGACTGCTGGCCTAACGAGGTACCACACGAATTACGCACCGAAATGGTTGTATCGTTCACCAACTTGTACTCAGCGGTGGTGTTATTCGCGCACTGAAGCGTATATGGCTGCGGAACAGCTGCAACCTGGTACCACTTGCCCACATACTTTGTAAGGTCCACCGATCCGTCAATCTCCGGCAGCTCAGATCCCGTAATGCCAGGTGGGATCAACTGCGAAGAACCACCGCTGGAGCGACCGCCGTTGAAAATATCATCTGCCTGTGCCACCGGTGTGAGTGCCCCAACGGACACCACCACTGCGGCAATAAGAGAAACTAATTTTCGCATAACACACAACCTCAATTCACAATATAAACAAAAACTAACTCAAGCTTATTGCGATATTCAGGCAAGCACAATGCCTTTGATAGTCTCCACGACTTACCTGTTCCTGTATGGTTTTGTTCATTATGCGGATTGGAGTGATACCACCAGGCAGACCACGCCGATGACCGCGAACACGCACTGTTTCATGGCCGCCCCACGATGTTTCGGGGACTTGAGCGCCAGCGCAGCAGCAGCCACAATCATGGAACCAGCCCCGGCCAGCATCAGGGCGGGATTGCGCATTGCCACCCCAATGCCGGCAATGATTGCCAGCAAGAGGTTATACACACCTTGGTTGTAGGCGAAGAATCGAGTTATAGCCAGCTCTTCGACCGAGGCCTCACCAAACACTTTTCGAGCGGCGGGCTTCTCCCACGCGAATACCTCTAGGTAAAAGATGTATACGTGCAGCAGGGCTGCAAGGGAGATAAAAACGAGTGCGATTGTCATCAGCATACGAGCATCATACTGACGCTATCGCACTACCCCACTAAACCTACTGTTTTTGCGTGGATTTTGGTTTTTGGCGGCTAGCCTCGGCAATGACCTTGGCTACTTCCTCGCTACTCATCGGTGCGAAACCGGGGCAGGCCTCCACCCCGACGTTCACCTGGAGGGTGCCCTTGTCGGACCAGGAGATTTGTTCACCGGAGTGAGTGTGCCCGTGGATAAGGGTTTGCCCAAGATCATGCAGGCGGAATTGCATGGTTTTTTCCGGCTCGTAGTCACCGGAGTACGGGAAATGGTGCAGCATTACTAATGAGCCGTTAAGCGAGTACCGCGCCACGGTTTGGACGCTGTCGAATACTCGATTGAAGTTGCGTAAGGAGCGTAAATTATTTCGCTTCATGGGATGAGCCTGGTCATGGTTGCCTAATAGTGCTTCCATCCACATGTCGGTGTTTTTACGGGAAAGAAGATCGTCGCGGAATTGGGCAATAAATCGCAGGGCTTTTTCCTCCGCCGGAGGTTTGCCGCAATAAAGGTCGCCAAGCATCCATAGGCGAATTCGCTCATTAGATGGCAGCTTATCCATCCATTGTTCATAAAGATAACGGTCGTGTTTATAAGGGTCATCGAAGCCCCGTAACCGGGAAACTAGTCGGTGTCCAAAGTGTGGATCGGAGATAAAGTAATCTTTCATAGCGACCATTCTATCCCTGGTTACGAAAAAATAATACTCAGGTATAACTGTATCGATTCCGTTGATATAGCCACATAAGGGATCTGTGCGAGAAATGAGTAGCCCGCCATCATTATTGGTGGCGGTGTCATTTCACGCCGCAACCCCCACAGTAAACCTGCGCTAGTCTAGTGGTTCATCATCCCAGCGGTCTCGGCGGTCGCGGTCTCGATCCCACCGATCCCAATCACGATCCCGACGATCACGGTACCGGTCCCGACGCGGATCGTTGCATTGCACGTAGAGCCAAGCATTGATGGCGGTCATGCCCACGAGCAGGATTGCCCCACCCACGAAGAATCCAATATAAGGAATGGATCCGGCTGCCGAAATGGAGGTGGGGATGGCTTCGTCCGCGTTTTTGTCGAAAAGTCCACCGTTGTTAGGCACGGTGGTGGGCTGGGCGGTGAAGCCGGTGGCTTTGACTTTATTGTGCGCAGCAGTTTCCGTCGTGTTTTTCGCTGTTCCGCTACGGTTTTGCGACGCACCCCGGTTGCCGGCGTTCGAACCCGCGTTCGGTTCCGTGTTGCTGCTGGTTCGGCCGGTTCCGCTGGCAAGGTGAGCGCTATCGCGGCTGGGAGTGGCGCTGGGCTTATTGGCGGCCTCGCTCGTGGCCGCCGGTTTTGCAGTAACTTCAAAGTTGGGACTGTAGCTGGTGTAGTCGTCTGTGGAGGTGAAGTGAAGGCGGTGGGTACCAGTGGGGAAATCGCATGGGATTTCGATTGTTCCCGACGCTGAGCCGGTGTCGTCGATGGGCTGCTTGTCAGCCTCTTGGTCGTCGTCAAGCGCAATGTTGAGAGTTTGGCCTTTGGGGAAGCCGTGCGCTTCGAAATCAAGCGTGCTGCATTGTTCCACGGATGTGCTGGAAATCCAGGACGACGTGTTGGGCGTGTCTGGTTTAGGGTTGGCGGCGGGCGTAGCCAAGGCCGTCGGTGTAGTGGATATAGCCCAAAACAGGGCTATAGCGCCAACGGCTACGACGTTATGCGTGCGGGAGGTCATGCTTTTCCTTGGGGGTTCGGTCAGCTGCGTCGAGGACGTCGGAACGCATAGATCATGCTGGCCGTGAGGAGTGGGATGAGCATGGATGCGCCGATCATCCACCAGTCGGTGGCACTCATGACCCCGGCCTGTGCCGCGACTACCTTGTCGTTGTTGTCACCCTCAACAGCAGCATTCTTGATTTCGCCGAGTTTCATGTCGACCCAGCCGACGAGTTGGTCTTTTTCGTCCACTGCGGCGACGGTGTATTCGCCGTCGGGCAGGTCTTTGGTATCGAGTTTGACGGAGCCGGTGGAGTCGAGTTGCGCCCAGGCGACACCGACTGGTTTCTGGGTGGTGTCAGCAGAGTAGATGTATAGGTAGGCCCAGTCACCGGATTTCAGCCGCGGGATTTTCATGGTGAGGGTCTCGTTTTTGAGAGTCCCAGTCACACCATGGGCGTTCTTTTGGGTGAGTTGGTCGCGGGTTTTCACCGGTGGTTTGGGGGTATGTTTCGGCTGCGGCTTCGAGCTTGCCGACGCGGAGTTGCTGGTGGTTGCCTTGGCGGAGCCGGCTCCGGCAGCACCGGCCGCGCGAGCCCCGGCGGCGGCACGCCCATTGGTATTGGGATTGATGACGCGGGCCCCGGTGGCTGGGCTGGTGCCATTAGTGCCGGTGGTGGTTCGGGTAGCCCCGGTTCCATTGGTGGAACGGGTGGCGCCACCAGTTGTCGTGCCGGAGGTCCGGGTGCCGCCCACACTGGTTCCCCGACCGGTGCCGCCGAGCAGGCTACTGAGGCTTCCTAGGCCACTCAAAGCATTGGTTGACGTGCCTTTTTGGGTGGTTTTCGTACCTGCTGCGGCGCCGCCTGTGATCGACTTACCTCCCGAGGTACCCCCGGTAGGTGCTTTCCCTGCCGTGCCGTTGCCGCTGGTACCGGTGCCGGTTTTATTGCCGCCGGCGTTTCCAGCCTGACCGCCAGCCCGTGGGGTGGTGGGTGCGGTGGTCTTTGTCGAATTATTCGACCCACCGGGAAGTCCGGGAATGTTGCTGCCGCCAGATGAGCTGAGGGCAGCTAGTGCCGCGGCACCCAGGAGGTTTTCGAATGCTTTGTCAAAATTCTTGATTTCCTTCAAGAGGTAGTTGATGTCTTTAATGGTGTCGGTGGAGCTGGAATCGTTTTGTTTCTTGTCGTCCTTGGGGGGTTGCGTTGGTGTAGTTGTTGACTGCGAGGTTCCCGAATTATTTGGGGGTGTCGAAGTTTTAGACGAGGCCGTCCCCGAGGTGGAGGGGGGCGTTTGTGCAGCACTGGGCGCAGAAGACTGCGTGGTGGGCGTGGCAGACGGCGTGGTGGGTGCGGCCGCTTTGTCCGAGTCGGTGGGTTCCGCCGATCCGCCAGGAGCCCGCGGGGCCATCGCATTAGCGACAGCAGAACCCGTGGCCGAGGCCTCAGCCTTTGCGGATTCCACAGTTTCCTTGGCGGTGGATTCAGCTTCGGTGACTTTGTCGGTAAGTTCGGCGACTTGCTCCTCGACATGCTTTTGGACCGGGGCGACAGCCGCAGCCATGGCCCGTGGTACTGCTCGCGCGGGTGCCGCTTGTTTTTCTACATATTCTATGCCACCAATGACCAGGGATTCGGTGGTCTTTTTGCGGCTAAAGTCATTAGTGGCGGCATTCGTTTCGAACTCAAGTTTGAGACCTTGTCCGGGGATGAGGTTCTTGGGAAGGTCATAGTCCCCTTCAAAAGTACCGTCTTCCTTGGCCTCGATCTTCCAATAAATTTCCGGGTCGGCAGCCTTGCCATCGGCGGGCGATTGTTGGCTTGCGGGGTTTTCCTGTTTGAAGATGTTTTCAGCACCGGTCTGGGCGTCATACCCTTTGAGCCTGACCAAAATGGTTGAGCCTTTATTATCCTTATTCTTCCAGTTTTCGCCCTTCAAATGCACTTTACCGTTGGCGGGGTCAGCAATCTTCTTAGTGATGGTCACCTTGGCCTTGTCGGCAACACCTTCGCCCTCCACCTCAACTTCGAAAGTTTCTTCGGGAGCCTTGACTGTATCATTGAACGCCTGCATCCCCTGTGCAACCTTATCAACAACATCTTGGGTGGCTTTGGTTACATCGGCGGGCGCAGGAGTTTCGAGGCTGGGCAATGCTGGCATTGTCGCAGAAGGTGCAGCAGCCGTATCGGAGGGCTTCGTTTCATTACCCCCGTTTGCCGGTGGCGGAGCGGCGGGGATTCCCGGCATCGCAGGTGCCTGCGGCAGGTTCCCGGCCAGTCCTTGAACAAAATTGTTAGCATCTTTGACAGGGTCCTGTGCAAATGCGGTTACCGGGGAGACACTCGAAGTCAGCAGTGAAGTAGCAATAACTGCAGCAGTCCGACGTGACCGACGCGATGGGTAATGAGACTTTGATGAGGAGACCATGATGCAATCCTAAATATTGTGGGGATATTATTATACTAGAAGTCCGACGATTTGGTCGACAATTGTATTCATCAGAAGCACACCACCGGCCGATGTCCATAACGAACCGTCCACCGGAATGATGTGATCCTCTTGGTAGGCACGCAGCCCGGTAAAACCCGGCACTTTGGCGGCTTCTCCGACCACTTTCTTAGCTCTTTCAACGTCAACTGTACCAGCGCCTCCCCCACTTCCCACCTCGTCGTCTCCCCCCAAGGTGCCCAGAAAAATATAGTCAGCGTCGATATTGGCAAGGTTCTCTCTAGGTACGGGTTCGGAGTGGCCTTCACCATCCCGATCCTGGTTTGGGGGTCGATCCAGCCCTAAATCGGTCAGGGCGCGACCTGCGGGAAGTTCCTTCAGTATCAAGGAGGCATTATCGCCTTGCCATCGAACAATGCTGAAGGTTTTATTACGATATTTTTCCAGTTTCCGCTGGGCAGACTTGACCTTTCCATTGTAGTCGGACACGAGATCATCGGCTTCGCCCGTCATATTGAGGGCATCCGCGGTGATCCGAAGGTTATCCCGCCAATCACCTCCGGCATAACCGGTGTATGCGAGGGGTGCGATGGCCGTCAGCGATTCGATTGCTTGTTGGTCGGTGCCAATGCTGGTGCCATCGATAAGAATGAGATCCGGTTTGGCTTCTTTTAAAGCCCCATAGCTGGGCTGCGCCACATTGCCAAGTATGGGAACACCATGTCCTTTATCTTCTAGATAGCTAGGAATGGTGGATTGCCCACGACCCGCCGTACCACCGATCAGTGTCGCCCCCAGCGCGAGGGCGTTATCTAAGGTGGGTTCGGACATGGCGGCGACCCGTTCCGGCCCGGCGGGCACCACAATGTTGTCGCCAAAAGCGTTTTTTATGATTCGGGTACCGCTTTGGCGTTTTTTGCACGACGATAGCACCAGCCCCGCCGCGGTGAGGCCGGCGAGGCTGAGAAAGGCACGGCGGCCGAGCTGTTTGTTATACATGTTTTTCCCTACACTATGACTAGTGCTTTTCGACGCCTAACGCAGCGTCGAAAAGCGCACTCTTGTACATGTTTTTTATACAACAACTCGGCCGCAGCCTGCTACGCTCTGGGCACCACAATGGGACGACCGGTTTCGGGATCATCGACCAGTCGACAGTCAAGCTCGTATACCTTTTTCAGTAGCGATTCTGTCACTACCTCCGTCACCTGGCCTTCCGCCACGATCGTGCCCTGTTTCATCACCACGAGATTCGTGGCGTAGCGGAACGCCAACGTGAGCTCATGCAGCACCGCAACCACCGTCACCCCTTGTTGCTGCAGGTCGCGGGCAAGGTTGAGCACCTCCACCTGATGGGTGATGTCCAGGTATGTGGTGGGTTCATCCAGCAGCACCACTGGCGTATCCTGCGCCAACACCATGGCCAACCACACCCGCTGCCGCTGCCCACCGGACAGCTCATCAATGCGTTTGTCACGCAGTCCAGACACTCGGGCCTTTGCCATGGCACGTTCTACCGCCACCTCATCCTCATGCGTCCACCGGCCCAGAATCCCCTGGTGGGGGTAGCGACCCCGGGAGATCAGGTCGTAGACCACGATGCCGTCCGGGGCGGTGGGACTTTGGGGAAGCAACCCCATGATGCGGGCTATTTCCTTCGTGCCCATAGAGTGAATGTCTTCCCCCTGGAGCAGCACCGTCCCCTGGGTTGGCAGCACCCGGGCCAGCGACCGGAGCAGCGTGGATTTGCCGCACGCATTGGGACCCACAATGACCGTGAATTCACCGGTGGGAATGGAAACGTTGAGGTCGGTAATAATGTTGGCACCACCATAGCCAACAGAGAGATTACGTGCCTGAAGGGCCGGAGTTGTTGTCGCAGTGGTCATAGTATCCTTATTTCTCATTTCCGCCATTGTCGGCCCAACAACCACACGAGGTAAACGCCACCAAGCAGGCCAGTGACCACCCCGACAGGTAATTGTGTGGGCGCGAAAATCCGTTGGGCGATAATATCGCTCACGGCCACCAGGGCTGCGCCCATGAGCGCCGCATTTCCCATCCCAATCCCGGAGGCCCGGCTGATGCGCCGCGCAAGCTGCGGTGCCGCCAACGCCACGAACGCAATTGGGCCGGCCACCGCCACGCTGATCGCGGTCAGGGCCACACCGACGATCATGAGCTCCCGGCGCCGCCGCTCTACATCCACGCCCAAACCGATCGCCAGGTCATCGCCGGTAATCATGACCGATAACGGTCGGGCCAGCAGCAGAGCCGCCGGTACCAGCACCAGGATTGTGGACAGGGCAAACCCTACTTCACCCCAGGTGGTGGCGTTGAACGAGCCTGCCAACCATTGGGCGGCGGTTTGGGCGGCGTTGATTGATGCTTTCACCATGAGTAGCGCGTTCACCGCCGACAGGATTGATGCCATGCCGATGCCCACCAGCACCAGGCGGGCCGCCGACAGTTTCCCGTTGCTCAAGGTGAGCGCGTACACGGCCAGGGCGGACCCGGCGCCACCTAATAATGCGCCCACGGCCGTGGCGATGGGGGAACCGTCAAGGACGATGATTGTCACCACCGCACCCGTGGCAGACCCGGTAGTGAACCCGATGATATCCGGGCTGCCCAGCGTATTCCCGGATAATTGCTGGAAAATGCAGCCAGACACCCCCAGGGCAGCGCCGACTGCGATGGTGGCCATGACTCGGGGGAGCCGCTGGTTTTGGACGAAGAATTGACCCAAATAATCATCGCTGAAACCGAACAGGTTTGCGATGGTTTCCCAGGAGGTCATGGGATAGTCGCCCAGCGATAACGCACCAATCATGGCCGCGAAAACAATTGCGACCAATATGGCCCCGAGGAGGACGGCGCTGCGTTCCAGGCGGATGCCAGCAATGGTGCGGAATCGGGATGTGTTCGTGGTGGTCTGCGGCACGGTATCCGATGTGGTGGCCACTGCGAAGTTGGTCATGAGAAGGTCTCCAGGTTTTTACGGCGCACAATGGCTATGAAGATTGGGCCGCCCACCAGGGCGGACATGATGCCGGTCTGTACCTCCGCAGGCATAACGATGACGCGGGCGGCAACGTCGGCAAGCAGCAGAAACGCGGGCGCGGCAATCATGCAGGTCGGTATGACTAGCCGCTGATCGGTGCCACAGATTGCGCGCGCCAGGTAGGGCACGGCAAGTCCGACGAACATGATGGGGCCCACCGCGGCGGTTGCGGCGCCGGCGAGTAGCGTCACCCCAATAATGACCAAGGTGCGGGTGCGGGTTACTTGCACACCCAGGGCTTTGCCGGTGTCGTCGCCGAGGGCGAGCGCGTTTAATGCTGGTGCCGTGATGAGCGCCAGGATCAGGCCGATCACGATGAATGGGGCGACTGTGGCGAACACGTCCCAACCGCGTCCTTCGACCGAGCCGGAAGCCCAATAGCGGAATTCGTTAAAGGCTTCCTGGTTACTCAACAGCACGGTTTGCACCATGGCGGAAATTGCCATGGAGATCGCCACACCGGCCAGCGTGAGTTTCGCGGGGGTCACGTTCGCCCGGCCCGCACCACCTAGCAGGTATACGCCAATGGCCGCTAGTGTGGCCCCCACCAGGGCAAACCACACGTAGGCGGTGATGCCGTGTATGCCGAGGAACGCGACTGCGGTGACCACGGCGAGTGATGCCCCCGCGTTGATGCCCAGGATTCCGGGGTCGGCAAGCGGGTTGCGGGTGAGCGCCTGCATGAGGGCCCCGGCAACGCCGAGGGCTGCGCCAACAATGATGACCACCCAGGTTCGGGGTACTCGCTGTTCGGCAACCACCACATAGGTTGCGTGGTCGCCCAGCCCCTGCATGGCCAGGAATACGTCGCTGGCGGAGATCGCTTTCGACCCATACAGCATTGATGCCAGGCATGCTGCGCCTAATATTACGAGGATCCCTATGAATCCTACTATCCGATTGCTTCGACTCATGAACGGTAGTTTCCGGTCCCGAAGACGTCAAAGGGGTTATCGTCCTGGCGCGATTGCTCCTGCTGGTTGCTCTGGTTGGCTGCATTGACTGCGGCTGCGGCGGTGGCTGCTGCGGTAGCGGCGGCGTTGCGTTGGAGGTAGAGCCACGCGTTGATGGCGGTCATGCCAACAAGCAGGATTGCGCCCCCGACAAAGAACCCAATGTATGGTACCGAGTTCGCGGTTGGGGTGATTTCTTCATCTTGTGCAGCCTTGTCGAAGAGGCCGCCGTTGGATGGCCCGTCGCTGTTGGTGGATTTTTTCTTCGACTTTTTATTGGAGAAACCGCTGGCTTTGGCCTTATTACCGGTTGCGTTTTTGGCTGATCCGGCGGCTTTGGTGCCGGATGCTTTCGTGGAGCCGCCGCTGCCGCCGTTTTTGCTTGACGACGAGTTCTTGCCACCAGAGCTGGATCCACCAGATCCACCGGATCCACCGCTGCTTCCGCCACTGCCACTGCCGCCACCCGAGGAGCCGCGACCGGAACCATTGCTGGTGCTGCCGGAACTAGTTCCGCCACCAGAACCGCCAGCGGAGGACGCACTGCCACCACCACCGGCGCGGGCAGTCCCACCTGAAGCACCTCCTCCGCCACCGGAGGAGGTAGATTCGTCCTCGTCATCATCGTCGTCATCATCACTGCTGGCAGAATTGCCTCGACTACCGCTAGCAGTGTTGCCTCGGCTTGTGGTGCCGCCACCCGAGGCAGAATTATTACTACGAGTCCCACCAGCCGAAGTGGTACCAGAAGTACTATCCCCACTATTAGAGTCAGAGGCGCCACTGTCCGAGTTATTCGAATCCCCTGATTCTCCTCCCCCACCAGATTTTGCGGTAACCTCAAATTCGGGGCTGCGATTAGTGTACCCTTCATTCCGTGGTCCGCCGGTGGCTAGAAAGCGTAATGTATGCATGCCGGTAGGAAAATCGCAAGAGATTTCGACGCTGCCAGAGGCTCGACCATCATTCCCAATTGCTTGTTCATCAACCACACCCTGGCCTTGAACACTTTTATCACCGCCAGAAACATTACCGTCATCAATCTTCACGTTCACGGTTTCACCTGCGGGGAAGCCGCTCACCTCGTAGCTCACAGAACCACATTGTTCTACGGAACTAGGTGAGACGCTGGAAGATGTACCAGGGGTGTTGACTGTAGCCGCACCTCCGGGAGGTAATGCAGATACAGGAGGCATATAGGAAAGACCCCAGAATAGCGTCAGAACACCAATGGTAGCCGCAAACCGAGCGATATTATGTATTCGAAAAGTCATTCTAATCCTCTGAAACTAGTTGCTGCGGCGTGATCGGTGAAACGCATAAATAACACCAGCGGTTACAAAGGGGATGAGCACAGAGACACCGATCAGCCACCAATCGGCGGCACCCATCATTCCTACTTGGGCTGCCACAATCTCATCGTCTGATTCCTCGTCGCCGTCGGAAACTGCGGCATTCTTAATGTCGCCCAGCTTCACATCAACCCAGCCAACCAGGTCGCCTTTCTCGTCGACTGCGGCAACAGTGTATTCACCGTCCGGTAAATCCTTGGTGTCCAGTTTGACTGCACCGGTGGAATCAACCTGGATCCAGGAAACCCCCACTGGTTTTTGCGATGTGTCAGCCGAGTACACGTACAGGTATGCCCAGTCACCTGCCTTCAGTTTGGGAATCTTCATGGTGAGGACTTCCTTCTTCAGTTTGCCTGTGACCCCGAAGACATTTTTCTTGGTGAGCTGATCGCGGCTCTTCACCGGTGGTTTTGGTGTGTTTTTCGGCTGTGGTTTCGAACCAGCCGACGACCCATTATTGGCATCGGCATTAGTGGAACCACCAGAATTATTAGAGCCTGTAGAGTTAGGAGAACCTGCGGAATTGCCAGATGTGGTACGTATAGCACTGCTAGAGCTAGCGGTAACAGGTTTGGCGCCGCCCGCTACAGTTCCGCCACTACGTGTAGTGGCTGCCGTCCGAACCCCACCGGTAGTTGTAGCTCGCCCCACGGTCGCATTACCACCAGATGCACTGGTAGTTGTGGTGGTTTTCTTTTTTGATTTTTTCTTCTTGGGCGATTCCCCTGCTGTCGTATTATTACTGGCATCGGGGTTATTGCTGGGTGGGGTGGTGGTAGGAGTTGTGGATTTCTTGGCGTTATTTGATCCATCAGAACCTGCAGCACCAAGCCCCATGGATTTCAGCATCCCATCAAACGCGGTATCAACCTTTTTTATCTGTGAGTTGACATCCTTGAGGGATTTATCAATATCTTGCGGTGAATTACCAGAAGATTGACTACCTGCACTATCGTTACCTGCTTTATCATTCAAGCGAAAAGGCGTCCACCCAATAAATTCCCCGTATTTATTCTCGTTACCGTTCACAACCGCTAACCGAAAAGTGCCGGCTTCCACCTTGCTGGTGTCATTAATGGTGAATTGCTTATTGGCATCAAGCTGATGCCAACCATCCTTCCCAGTCGGCCACCATTCTCGTTTCTTCCACCCGGTCTTATTCTCAACATAGGGGATGGCATAAACCCAGTCACCGGGTTGACCAGTGGAAACAGTAACTTTCATCTTGTTACCATCTTGGGCTGCGACCACAGTCTGGTTTTCAGGAGTGAATTTACTATTCGCAATGGCTTTGCCAGGAGCCCATAGCGGATGGTACTTGCCTTTTACAAAAGTCAGTTCTACCCCAGATACTGGGTCATCATCCTGCAAGGAACCGCTAAGAACTTGGATGACATGCCTGCCATCTTCAAAAACCCCTTCTTTTGTACCGTTCTCACCGGTTGTTGTTCCATTAGGAAGTGGCATATTGATATCAAGGTCACCATTATTGTTGGCCTCAGTCAGGAACCAAATGGTATCGTCCCCCTTTTTGTCGCTGTTGGGATCCCATGGTATGGGAAGCGGCTGGAGGCGATGGGTATTCTTCCCATCTACTTTGATGGCAATCTTGGCGCCACCGCCCTTCGCGTTGCAATAATCCTTGCCCCTGATATGAATCGTGTTATCAGCAGTAACACCACCAACAATTTCGGGGACTGGGGTGCGCCCGGAGTCGGGTAGACATTCTGGGGATGAATTCGGCTTTGTCGCGTCTGCCGTTTCAGGTACAGCTGGTTCTTTTGCCCCCTCAGTACCTGCTTGTGCTTGTCCTGCATCAGGTTTCTGCCCACTAGCAGGTAATTCGGAAGTAGGCGCAGAAGTCGAAGTCATGCCAGCATGATTACCTGGTTGCCCAGTAGCCGCATCAGCAGTGACCTGCTTTGATTCACCTAAATTATCTGCTGTTTGATTCGACACATTGTCTTGTTTCGTTACTTCTATGGCATCATTACCGGGCTGAGGGGTTTCTGCAATAGCATTTGCCATTGAAAATCCGGATGCCAGCAATGATGCTGTGACGACAGCAGCGGTACGCCGAGCTCGGCGGGGTATTCGACGAGCTGGTTTGGGAGAAGTAACCATAGTGCGATCCTTAACGTGGGGGCGAGTTTTATACCAGGAATTCGACAACCTGATCGACGATTGTGTTCATGAGCAGCACACCACCGGTAGAGGTCCACAGGGAACCGTCAACCGGAATGATGTGATCCTCTTGGTAGGCGTAAAGGTCTTCAAAACCAGGAACCTTGGTGGCTTCGGCAATGGCTTCTTTGGCGCCTTCAGTATCTACGGAACCGCCTGCCTGGGTGTTCCCCACCGAAGAACCGCCTAGGGTGCCGAAGAAAATATAGTCGGCATCGATATCGCTGAGGTTTTCTTGCGACACTGGTTCCGAGTGTCCTTTGCCTTCCCTGTCTTGCGCCGGGGGGCGTTTGAGGCCCAGGTCGGTGAGGGCCCGACCGGCCGGTAGTTCTTTGAGGATCAGGGCAGCATTATTGCCTTGCCAGCGAATAATGCTGAAGGTTTTATCCTGGTATTTTTCTAGTTTTTTGGTAGCATCTTTGACTTTTTTGTCGTAGTCCTTCATGAGGTCTTCAGCTTCGTCCACCATGTTGAGGGCATCGGCGGTGAGCCGCAGGTTTTCCCGCCAATCACCACCCGGGTAGCCGGTGTACACGGTTGGGGCGATTTTTGCTAACGCGTCGAGCACTGGCTGGTTATTATTCACGCTGGTGCCGTCGACCAGGATGAGATCCGGTTTAGCAGCACCAATGGCCTCAAAATTGGGTTGCGCAACGTTACCGAGAACGGGAATATCTTTGCCCTTATCACTCAAGTAGTTGGGGATGGTTGATTGGCCACGACCTGCGGTAGCACCCACTAGTGGCACACCTAAGGCCAACGCATTATCAAGCGTGGGTTCGGACATGGCAACTACTTTTTGCGGACTTGCCGGCACTTCAATCTCATTGCCGTCGAGGTCTTTTACCGTCCTGCTGCCACCCTGTACTTTGGCTTTTTTACCACTATTACACCCGGATAATGCGAGCCCGGCAGCACTAAGTCCGGCGAGGCCCAGGAAGTGACGACGGCTAAATTTTTTATTCATCACAGTATGTTTCTTTCTATTTTTGTTCCTGTGCTTTTCAACGAGATCTATAGCGCCTTATCTCGTCGAAAAGCGCAGTCCACAGCTATTGCCTATAAATTAATGATGCAAGAACCCCCGTCATGACCAGTAAGGCCTATGAGCGGGGATTATTGCCATTTTTAATGATTAGAACCGGAATTGTGGCGGGAACCAATCACGGGGAATCAAATTGAGTTTGACCAGTGACCCCAAGACTGCGGTAGCCAAACCTGCGATGCCCAAAACGGAGGCAACGGCAATGACGACCTTGCGTACGTTGGTGCCGTCCTTGAAGTAGTTCAGAAGGTTCTCGACGCCTTTGTTAAGATTGTTTTGCGGTTCTTGTGAAGGCTTCGGTTTTTCCGAGGTTTTTGCAGGTTCGGAGGTTTTTTCCGGCTCCGAGGTCTTGCTCGGCTTCGGTGCCGGAGCCTCTGAAGTCATTTCCGGTTGCGAAGGCTTTGGTTGTGGCTGCGGATCTGGCTTTGGCGCTGGGGCTTCTGAAGTCTTTTCCGGTTGCGAGGGCTCTGGTTGTGGCTGCGGATCTGGTTGCGGTTTCACACTTGGGGTAGCACCACAGGCGTCAGAATCATCACCGGTTTCATTGACCCAAATAACGGCGCTACGGGATGCGACCGGACCGCCATCGTTACCACCCAGAAGGGTAATCACCTGCTTACCAGCCTGGAATTTGGCATCAAATGCCGGCAATACTACCCGCACGGTGAAATTGCCATTCCCAACTGTTGCCGCCGGGATTTCCAATGTCGTGGCGTTACCCTCGTTGTATTCCAAATTATCACCGGCGCTTTGATCTGCTGGCCACTCCGACTTATTGGAATTCAACTTCATGCCAAGGAAACCGTCACTAGGACGAGCAGCAAAACCAGTACCGGTCATAGTTACGACATCACCCGGTTTGTAGGTCTGCTTGTCAAACGATAGTTCACCCACCCCATTGCCTTTACGCGGTTCATTGACAACACATTGTGCATCCTGCGCGGTTGCAACAGCAGGAACGACAGCAAGGCCGCCACCAAGGAGCGCAACCGACAAGGCACCAGCCATAAACCTGCGAGTTGCGGTAGCAGAGATCTTATTTTTTTGCATATTCACGCACTTTCCCCCGCACGCACATGGAGGAGATTTTGGATTGCGCACGGGCGTGATCGACTTTTCAAGAGCGAGAGCAAAGG
>ERZ773035.771-NODE-771-length-24898-cov-5.977378_pt1 | contig 24898 bp, 16 predicted proteins | sample MGYA00511487_ERZ773035 | MGnify/ENA primary metagenome ERZ773035 (study PRJEB29015, sample SAMEA2737985) | human oral metagenome | biome: human oral; feature: human-associated habitat; material: dental | place: China | collected 2024 ...
TGTAGTATAATGGCTCATTTTTTTGTTTACAAAGGTAGTGATATTTTTTGACAAAGGGAAAGAAAACAACACAAAAATACAGCCCAAGAAAAAACTGCGAAAAAATTTGGATACTACCAAAAAAAGCCTTATTTTTGCCGAGTTTTTTAACAACTATTACACCAATGATAAAAATTACACTGCCTGACGGTTCTGTCAAGGAATATAAGAAGGGAACAACCCCAGCTGAAGTAGCTCAAAGTATTAGTGAAGGCTTGGCACGTAATGTAATATCGGCCAGCTTCAATGGTAAAACAATTGAGACAGCCACGCCCCTTACCACGGACGGTAGTTTAGTGTTATATACTTGGGACAGTCCCGAAGGAAAGAAGGCCTTTTGGCACTCTTCCGCCCATATCTTAGCCCAAGCTTTGGAGGAACTTTACCCCAATATCAAGCTCACCATAGGGCCTGCTATTGCCAATGGGTTCTATTATGATGTGGATTTCAACGGAAATACAATAACAGACAAAGATTTCCCTGCCATAGAGGCTAAGATGCTGGAGATTGCTCGTGGCAAGCATGAGTTCAAGATGCGCCCTGTGAGCAAGGCCGAAGCGCTCTCTTACTATGAGGGAAAGAACGAATACAAAACAGAACTTATTGAAGCCTTAGAAGACGGCACTATCACTTTCTGTGATCATAGTACCTTCACCGACCTATGTAGGGGAGGGCACTTGCCCAATACAGGCTTTGTAAAAGCGGTAAAAATCCTTAGCGTAGCAGGGGCTTACTGGCGTGGCAATGAGAACAATCCACAGCTGACCCGTGTGTATGGGATCTCCTTCCCTAAGCAAAAGGATCTGACCGAATACCTCACTCTTTTGGAAGAGGCCAAAAAGCGCGACCACCGCAAGCTAGGTAAGGAGTTGGAACTCTTTACTTTCTCTAACAAGGTAGGACAAGGATTACCCTTGTGGTTGCCTAAAGGAGCAGCGCTGAGAGAGCGATTGGAAGCCTTCTTGCGCAAAGCACAGAAACAAGCAGGTTACGAGCAAGTAGTAACTCCGCATATTGGTCATAAGAACTTATATGTAACCTCAGGCCACTGGGAGAAATATGGTAAGGATAGTTTCCAACCAATAGCTACCCCGAACGAAGGTGAGGAATATTTGCTCAAACCGATGAACTGTCCGCACCACTGTGAGATCTACAACTCTCACCCATGGAGCTATAAGGACTTGCCTAAGCGCTTTGCTGAGTTTGGTACCGTATACCGCTACGAGCAGAGTGGGGAATTGCATGGACTCACTCGTGTGCGCTGCTTCACTCAGGACGATGCGCATATCTTCTGTACACCAGAACAGCTCGATGCTGAGTTCAAACATGTGATAGACTTAGTACTCTATGTGTTTGGTTCCTTGGGCTTTGACAACTTTACCGCTCAGGTATCTTTGCGCGACCCAGAGAACCTCTCCAAGTACATAGGTTCCGATGAGAATTGGGCAAAGGCTGAGAATGCCATTATCAATGCTGCTAAGGAAAAGAACCTTACTTATGTGATAGAAACAGGCGAAGCGGCTTTCTACGGGCCTAAGCTTGACTTTATGGTGAAGGATGCCATAGGTAGAAGCTGGCAACTGGGAACCATCCAAGTGGATTATAACCTACCTGAACGCTTTGACTTGTGGTATAAGGGGGCTGATAACGAGCTACACCGCCCTGTGATGATTCACCGAGCACCATTTGGTAGTATGGAGCGTTTTGTGGCCATTTTGCTCGAACATACCGCTGGTAACTTGCCTCTTTGGTTGGTACCAGAGCAGGTCAATATCCTTTCTCTTAGCGAGAAATACGAGGGTTATGCCCAAAAGGTAGCCCAACTTTTACAAGAAGCTGATTTGCGTCCTCATGTAGATAACCGCAACGAGACCATTGGTAAGAAGATACGCGAAGCAGAAACTCTAAAATACCCTTATATGCTTATCGTAGGGGAGGAAGAGGAAAAGAATGGCACCCTTTCGGTACGTCGCCACGGGGGAGAGGACTTGGGTACTATGAAAATAGCCGATTTCATCACCCTAATACAAGAAGAGATCAACAAGAATATAAAACCTTTCTCAACAGAAGTTTAACTTAAAACACAATAGCCATTAATACGAGAGTACCCAACACGAAGAGCACAAGTGACGAAAAGACCTCACACCGCGTGAACCGAGATATACGAGTTCCCGAAGTGCGTTTGGTAGGAGATAACGTGGAAACAGGTGTATATCCTACAAAAGAAGCCTTAAAGCTGGCTGAAGAATTGGAATTGGATTTGGTAGAAATCTCTCCCAATGCCCAACCTCCTGTATGTAAAATCGTAGATTACAAAAAGTTCCTCTACGAACAGAAAAAACGTGCCAAGGAGTTAAAGGCCAAGGCTACTAAAGTGGAAATCAAGGAAATACGCTTCGGCCCTCAAACCGATGACCATGATTATGAGTTTAAAAAGAAACATGGTGAGAAGTTCCTCAAAGAGGGGGCTAAGGTGAAGGCTTATGTGTTCTTCAAGGGGCGTTCTATCGTCTACAAAGACCAAGGTCAGGAGCTATTGCTACGCTTGGCTGTGGATTTGGAAGAGTTCGGAAAGGTAGAGCAGATGCCAAAACTCGAAGGAAAGCGTATGACTATGTTCATCGCTCCTGTGAAGAAAAAATAAAAAAGATAACAGATATTTCATCATTAATTTTTAAGTAACAAATGCCAAAGATTAAAACTAAATCCAGCGCTAAAAAACGTTTCAAACTAACGGGCTCTGGTAAAATCAAAAGAAAGCACGCTTTCAAAAGTCACATCTTGACTAAAAAAGCTAAAAAACGTAAGTTAGCTCTTACACACGCTACCCTTGTTCATACCAATGACGAGGCAAGCGTAAAGAAACAATTAGGTTTAAAATAATTGTTTCTAAGGTAAATTAATTGTCTCACCTTGGAGTATGGCTCAAAAAGAACGTAAAGTCGCCTACTACAAAAAAAATTAGAAATTTATGCCAAGATCAGTAAACGCAGTTGCGCGTAGAGCGCGTAGAAAAAAAATAATGAAACAAGCCAAAGGTTACTTTGGCCGCAGAAAGAACGTTTGGACAGTTGCCAAGAACGCGGTTGAAAAAGCGTTAGTATATGCTTACAGAGACCGTCGCAATAAGAAAAGAACCTTCCGCGCCTTGTGGATCGTTCGTATCAATGCTGGGGTTCGTCCTTATGGATTGTCTTATTCTAAGTTTATGGGAGCTCTTAAAGCTAATAATATAGAACTTAATCGTAAAGTTCTTGCAGACTTAGCCCTAAACCACCCAGAGGCTTTCAAAGCAATTGTAGAAAAAGTAAAATAAACGTTTAATCAAAGAAATATCTGTTAGTAAAAGGCTATCCCACAAAAGGATAGCCTTTTTAATATTTATAAGTCAATCTCTACTTGGTTGTGCAGTAAGTCCTCAAAGGTTTCTGCCTTGCGGATGAGCTTGGCTTGCCCATCTATCCAGAGAACTTCTGCTGGGCGAGGGCGTGAGTTGTAATTGCTGGCCATGGTGTAGCAGTAGGCGCCTGCATTCCTAAAACAGAGGATATCCCCCTCGGAGATTTCTGCGATTTGTCGGTTAGAGGCAAAAGTATCTGTCTCACAGATGTAGCCCACCACCGAGTAAAAACGCTTCTTTCCCTCTGGGTTAGAGATGTTTTCTATAAAGTGAGTAGCCCCGTAGAACATAGGGCGAATCAGATGATTGAAACCCGAATCAATTCCTGCAAAAACGGTAGAGGTAGTTTGCTTGACTACATTGACTTTCACCAAGAAAAAGCCTGCTTCACTGACCAAGAATTTCCCAGGTTCAAAGGACAAGGTCAGGTCTCTCCCATAGAGCTTGCAGAACTCCAAGAAGCGCTGGCTGAGCTTCTCACCCAGTTCCTCTATATCTGTCTGAATATCACCTTCTTTGTAGGGTACCTTAAAGCCACTACCAAAGTCAATAAACTTCAGTTCCCTAAAGTGCTTGGCGGCATCAAAGAGGATTTCAGCGGCGTAGAGGAAGACATCTATATCCAAGATATCGCTACCTGTGTGCATGTGAATCCCATTGATATGCATCTTGGTATTCTCCACAATACGCAGAATATGAGGTATTTGGTGAATACTGATACCAAACTTACTATCTATATGCCCTACTGAAATCTTGGAGTTGCCCCCAGCCATAACATGTGGATTGATGCGGATACATACAGGTACCTGTGGGTGTTTGCTGCCGAATTGTTCCAAGATAGAAAGGTTGTCTATATTGAGCTGTACTCCCAGAGAAGCAGCCTCCTCGATCTCCTCCATAGAGACCCCATTGGGGGTGAAGATAATCTGTTCGGGGGCAAAACCCGCATGGAGGCCTAGCTTGACTTCCTGTATAGAAACCGTATCTAGGCCAGCCCCTAGCTTTCGCATAAGCTTCAAGACAGAGACATTGGACAGTGCTTTCATCGCATAGTTGATCCTAAGGCTGGGCACAGCGGCAAAAGCCTTGGTAAGTCGCTTATACTGAGCGCTGATTTTGTTAGCATCATACACATACACAGGACTCCCATAGGTATGCGCTATAGAAAGTAAATCTTTGACTTCCATAGAAATAGGGATTAATGGGTTTATCGGTACAAAGATACAAAAATAATGACAAATGATGAATGACAAATTTTTATCATTATTCATTACTCATTGCTCATTATTTCGTATATTTGCACAAAGTTAGTCCTATTATGAAGACCTCTACTAAGTATATATTGCTGTCTTTGTTGGTAAGTTTGTGCTCTTTTGTCTTTTTATGCACTATGTAATAAACCCAAAGTCAAATACTTACGTTACAGCAATGGGGGCTATACGTACCTATTCGGTCATTACAGCCCTTTATATACCTACTTTTGTATTGGCTTATTTTGTGGGACAAAAGGTAAAATTCCACCTCTATAGCAGGCTCAAGAACTTTATCTTAGGGATAGTGCTTATTTTTGTTTTTTACATCACTACCTTTTCGTTTACCATGATGGGGGCTACTTATGTTCTCTGTCCTGAGCATGATAGGCGCTATTGTATGGAGGTGACACAAGTGATCGTATTTCTCTATACAATAGGCGGAAAAGGTATATGGCTGTTTGTTTTTACAGCATTGCTATTAGGAACCCTTTTAATAGTGACAAAAGACAAGTGACAAAAGACTAACCCCTAACCCCTAATCACTAACCCCTAATCACTAATCACTAATCACTAACAACTAATAACTTATACAAATGAAAAGAAGATTTATTTATCAAGATGCCAAATCGGATAAGTTTTGGGATATTGATTTTGAAGGCACTACCCAAACTGTTGTTTATGGGAAAACAGGTACCGCAGGGCGTGAAGCCGTAAAGGAATTTGCCACAGCGGACGAATGCACCAAAGAAAGCGAAAAGCTAATCCTCCAAAAACTCAAAAAAGGCTATACCGAACTCAAGGAAGGCGAAGCCGCTCCTGAGAAAAGAGAGTACTCCGAAGAAGAAAAAGCCGATTATTTCTTCTGGGAAGCTATAGAAAAGAGCTACAAATATAACAAAAAGGACTGGGAAGCCTATGACTTGGACGAACATATAGAAAAACTCACCACTTATCTGGCCAAATATAGTGAGGAAAAGTTACTCCTCTTTCAAAAAACCTTAGAACAGAAGCTAATTTCCCTTTATACCGCTCCTATAGCCGAACTCTATATCATTCTTGGCAACGAGTACGAGAAAGAGGGGGATACCTATAGCTTTGATGGCTTTATCTCCGACGATGGTTTCCTCTATTTCCGTTGTTGGCTGCTACTCAAGGGCAAAGAATTCTATGAGGATATCACCAAGGATATAGAATCCTTTGTCTCAGGCAAATACCATTTTGATATAGCAGAGACTTGGGCAGAGGATCTCCTCTACGTAGCCGATGCGGCCAATCAAGAAGCGCGCCCTGATAGTGATGAGGATATCATTCGCGATACAGCAAATGAAAAGTGGCCTGAGCTGAATTATGACTTTGGCGAATTTGCTATGGACAGAGAGCCTGAAAGTGGGGGAGCGCTACAGAAAATGTACCCCAAATTAGTGGCTGAAATTATGCCTATCCGTTAGTAAATAAATTCTTTAATAAAATAGTGATATTCTTTAAAAAGTAGTACCTTTGCCACCAGATATGGAAAAACAAGAAAGATACGACAGAGCCTATATGCGTATGGCACAGGAGTGGGCAAAACTCTCCTATAGCCAGCGCAAGCAAGTAGGTGCTATCATTGTCAAAGACCGTATGATTATCTCCGACGGTTACAATGGTACCCCTACAGGCTTTGACAATTGCTGCGAGGATGCCCAAGGGGAAACCCTGTGGTATGTACTTCATGCTGAGGCCAATGCCATTCTCAAGGTAGCAGCCTCCACCCAGTCTTGCGCAGGAGCAACCCTCTATATCACCATGTCACCCTGCAAGGAATGCAGCAAACTCATACACCAGTCGGGCATCATCCGTGTGGTGTACAAGGAAGCCTATAGGGATACCAGCGGCTTAGAGTTCTTGCAGAAGGCAGGCGTGGAGATCGTGCATTTGCCCCAGACAGCACATGATGAAACCTATCAATAACTTGTTTTTTCTTTAGCCATGGCCTTAGTACTTGAATGGGACTTTGAGCAATACCAAGAAGGGGAATGCCTTATTGCGCTGCATACCCGATTTGAGCCATGCAAATTGGCCTATTGGCTGAATAAAATACTGGATATTCGCCTCAGGCGTGCCATCAATGACTTATATGATAAGGATTCCGATACCCTCTTTGCTCTTTTTTCTTTTTCCTATGAGCAGGAAGCAGTATGGCACCTAATAGCCAATAGAGTACGCACAATGACCTCTGTAGGGCTATTTACACAAGTGGAAGCATATCAGTTATTTATCAAAGAGCTACCCCAAGTGGATTACTTTCTTAGAATCAACCCTTGTGAGCAAAGCCAGGATTATGTGTCCTTATTGAAAGCGCAATATTTTATAGATCTTGTCTATGAAATACCACTGTTTCCAGAGGGTAAGCTTACTTATAAGGAGCAGAGAAAACTCAATGAAATCAAAGCAAAATTAATATTTTAAAAATTTATATAGTATGATAGGACGAAAAAAAACAAAAATAGTAGCTACCTTAGGGCCTGCTACCGATAGCCCTGAAATTCTCAAAAGTATGATCCTAGCGGGCGTGAATGTATTCCGTATCAACTTCTCTCATGCCAACTATGAGGAGGTGAAACAACGCATCGCTCAAGTACGTGCCATACAGGAGGAACTCAATACTCATGTAGCCCTCTTAGGTGACTTACAAGGCCCTAAACTGCGTGTAGGTGTCATGGAGGACGATGTAGTGGTAGAGAATGGCGACCAGATCTCTTTCGTTACAGGAGAGCCTTTCGTAGGGAATAAGGAGCGCGCCTATATGAACTATACCCAGTTTCCTCTCGATGTGAAAGCCGGAGAAAGAGTACTTTTGGACGATGGTAAGCTCATCTTTGAAGTGGTATCTACCAATGAAAAAGATACTGTAGTGGCCAAAGTGCTACAAGGAGGGGTGCTCAAGTCCAAAAAAGGAGTAAACCTACCTAATACCAACATCTCCCTACCAGCTCTTACTGAAAAGGATATCAAGGATGCCATCTTCGCCATAGAACAAGAGGTAGATTGGATTGCTCTTTCCTTTGTGCGCCATGCCAAAGATATAGAAGATCTTAAAAAACTCATCAAAGCACATACCACTGAGGAGATTCCGATCATTGCCAAGATAGAAAAACCAGAGGCATTGGCCAATATAGATGAGATCATCGCCAATTGCCAAGGACTCATGGTAGCTCGTGGCGACTTGGCTGTGGAGACTCCAGCACATGAGGTGCCACTACGCCAAAAAGAATTGGTACGCAAGGCCAAAGAAGCACGTATTCCTGTTATTATCGCCACCCAGATGATGGAGACCATGATAGAGAGCCTTACTCCTACCCGTGCCGAGGTAAACGACGTGGCCAACTCTATCATAGACGGAGCCGATGCGGTGATGCTCTCCGCCGAGACCTCCACAGGGAAATATCCAGTACAGGTCATCGAACGAATGTCTAGCATTATCAACAGTGTAGAGGATTCCAATTTTATCAATGTACCTCGTATCCCACCTGTACGTGAAGGCAATGAGCGTTTTGTCACTCAGTCTATTTGCTTGAGTGCTGCCAAACTAGCCGACGATATGGATGCCAAGATCATCTCCACCCTTACCGGTAGTGGTTATACGGCATTTCAGGTATCTGCCTTACGCCCAAGTGCTCATATCTTGGTCTTCTCCTCCAACCGACGTCTACTCACCAAGTTGAGTCTGTTATGGGGGGTAACCACCTACTACTACGACCGTTACGTATCCACCGATGAGACTATAGAGGACATCAACCGTATCGCTACTCGCGAGGGACACGTACAAGTAGGTGACATCGTCATTAGCCTTAGCGCCATGCCGATCAGCTACCAAGGACGCGTGAATACGGTTCGTGCTACGCAGATATTAGCATAAAAAATGAATAGAGAAAAGTAAATTCCTAATTTACAATCAGGGAGGCTGTCTAAAAAAATCTTCAGACAGCCTTCCTTATGCTATAGCCTTGCTGTCTGTATTCAGCAATTTAGCTGAAAACCTATCCCCTAAATCTTTAAAAACTCAAACAATAGTGATTTTTTATACAATCTTCAAAAACGAATATAATCTCTTCGATAATATTTTTTCTTTGAAAAAACAATTATTTACACAAGTTAAAATTTTAACATATCTAATTGCTAACCACTAACCACTAACCACTGACCACTAACCCCTAACCACTACTCACTAACCCCTAACCACTACTCACTACCCACTATTGAATAATTTTATACTGTTATAGGTATTTATCAATAATTATAATATATATTTTTTCTAAATAGCCTAAAGATAGAGGGGTTTGTATAGTCTATAACATCTATAAATACCTGATAATGAAGTATGAAAAATAATACTTATAAATCCCTTTTGTGGATAACTTCCTTAAAAAAGTGAATAACTTTTGATAAAAAACTTTGAAAAAGTATTGGATATTAAAAAAAATGTCCTACTTTTGCACCCGAAAATATCATTAAAATAATTGTAAGATGATAGAAAAAAGTAAAAAAAGAATTATTCATTTATTAACTGTTGTAGTACTACTGTTCTCGTACTCAGGGCTTTGGGCACAGACTTGTGAAAGTATGCCTGAGCCTGTAGCGTATACAAGAATAGGGACTGCTACCAATAAGTTAGTAAAAGAATATGCCGATGTTAGAGGCGTAAGAGTTACTCGTACTTTGAGTGCAGGAAATCGGAGTGGTGATAAAATTATGTATTCAAATCAGGATACCAGTACTCCAGCAGAGACTTACTGTAGCATAAACCGTCAGGCAAAGTATGGGGGTAAAAAGTATCCTTTTATGGATTCTAATAAAGTGACCAAAATTACCTATGAGTTTAGCAAACCTGTAGTGGATGTCGAAGTGTTTTTGGCTGCTTTTGGGTATAGTGGTCATAAAACAAGGGTAGAAGATCAGATAGATGATGTGATCTTTTCTGTTAATAAAGGAACCATTTCCTTGAACAGCAGATCTTCTTGTACTGCTAATGCTATTGAGGTTGTAAATGGAAATGAGGTAAGATCCAAAAAATTGACAACGACGGATGCCAAAGTAGGGATTACTTCTACAGAGCCTTTTACAGAACTTACCTTAACCTATCATGAACCAGGAGGAGGTGTCATAGGAGGAGCGGGCTTCTACGTGGAGATTTGTTTGAACTCTATTCAGCCACTTAATACAAGTGCTTGTAACCCAACCAATATAAACAATAACTTTGCAGGGGCAATTTCGGCAACTAAAACCCTTAATGGGGTAGAGGTAGAGCGTGTTCTTGATGCAAGTCAATTTGCTAACTTGGGATCTCAAAATTATTGTGGTAGTAGTATAAACTATCCTGCTAACTTACCATATATGGGAGATACAGGAGCTAAAAAATTGACTTATAAGTTCAAAGCACCTGTTACTTCTGCAGAAATTTTCCTTTTTGCTTTTGGGGAGAGTGAAGATACTCAACATCCAAATCGTTATGATCAGGTAAAATTCTCTATTAATGGAGAAGGAACAATGACCCTTTCCCAAACCTATAACTGTATACCTACAGGAACAACTGTTAATAGTAGTACAGGAGTGGTAAAAAGTGCAGATAATAAGCTCATTACAACTGACGTAGGGATTAAGGTCTCTTCTACTAAACCATTTACAGAAATTGTCTTAGATGATCTTACACCTACAGGGACAAGCTCTGGAAAGGGCTATTTGGTAGAGATTTGTGCATCTTCTATTACAAAAGCTAATGTTGATGATTTTATTACATTGGATGCAGGAATAAGTAATCTTACTAATCAGACAGTTTGTGACGGAGAGGCACCTGTATACAAGGCAAAGGCCGATGCAACAGCTTTCGCTTCTACAGCCAAATTTGACTATATACTTCAAGCTAAGAAATCAGGTACTACCAATTGGGTAACTGTCGAAACTAAGGCCAATGTTACTCCTGGAACAGTACATACTTTCACTGGAGATGCTCTCAAAACAACAGATTATAATAATGCTAAGGTAAGGGTGAAGTATGTTTATAAGAATTCACTTTTCCCTTCTGTAACAGGAACAGCTAATTCCAATGAGGTTACTCTTACAGTAAAAGCTCCAACAGTGATTACCACCTCTCCACAAGCAGCAGCTTATTGTGTGGGTAGTACTGCTACGCCTCTTTCGGTAGTGGCTACTGGAGAAGGTACGCTTACTTATAAATGGTATAGCAATACTGTGGATAATACAACTACGGGGACTCTCATTCCTTCTGCTACCACAGCTACCTTTACGCCTCCTACAGCTACCTCAGGTACTACTTATTATTATGCAGAAGTGACAGGTTCTTGTGGTCAGGTAAAGAGTGCCACTGCCAAGGTAGAGGTACTTGCTAAGGCTGACCTTATTAATATAATTGCTCCAGCATATACACCTATAACAGTATGCGCCAATGAAGCAAATACAACCATAACAGCTAATGCCAATCTTAGGACAGGTGTAGGTAATAGGCTTACTTATACCTTGCAGTATAGTGCTACAGGTGCACCTAACTCCTTTACAGACCATCCTACACAGAAGTATACCAACTTCATTCCTTCAGCAGATAACACAAAACAATTTGTCATTAAGAATGAGGCAGCTAGTGAAGGATACTATCGTGTAAAATATACAAGTAATGGTAGTCTTTGTTCAGGTGGAGGGGAGAACTACTCCAATGTATTCAAGTTTACAGTAACAGCCTTGCCAGAGGTGACCGCTATCAATGCAAATCCGCCAGCCTTTAGTCCGGGAGTTTCTACATCTGTATCCTTTACTATAGAAGGAACACCTAATGCTGTGGTTACCTATAGAATAGGTAGCGGATCTGTACAGACTACTACCCTTGATGCAACTGGTAATAGCCCAGCTATACCTGCTGGTACACATACACAAACTGTTGAGCTAAGCGTAAGCAAAATAACCTTAGGAGGCTGTGAACAGACTTATACCAATATGAAAGGAAGAGCGGTAACAACTACCACACAGTGCTTTGGTGGCGGTCAGATACGCCCTGCAAGACAGTTTCCTTTCCCTGTTGCACAGAATCAAAACTCTATAGCTCCTATGAATGGAGTAAATGTAATAAGAGAATATGGAGGTACACCTAATGCGAACACATCGATTTTCTATCAATTCTGTAGTACTCAGAATTATCCTGTTGGATATACTTTAGTAGATGCAAGCAGCACTAAGGTAACTTATGTGTTTGACAAACCAATAAAAGTAGTAGAAATTTGGCTTATGCTGATGAGTGATTCAGGAGGAGGATTAGACAGAATGAAGTTATCTACTAATAATGGTAATTTGACTTTTACAAAAGTATATGACTGTTATGGGAATGCTATTGTAGCAGCAAATGGTGAAGTATCTGCTTCTAATAATGTAACAGATGTTGCTGTAAAAGTAACTTCAGATAAACCTTTTACAAAATTAACAGTATTGCATACCTCTGCTTCTACAGGAGCACTTGTAGAGCTCTGCCCTGCTTCTGTTCAGCCAGTGGAGCTTATAGATATTACACAACACCCGCAGAGCCAAACCACTTGTGAGACCTTAAGCCCAACCTTTACTTCTAAAGCAGTGCTTAAAAATGGGGCAACAGGTACAGTTAAGTACAAATGGCAAGAAAGTACTAATAATGGAGTAAGTTGGGTAGATGCAGTTTCTGCTATATCAGCTACTTCAGGGACTATTGCCAGTGGAGGTACTACCTCTTTAAATTTGTTTAACATAACTAAAAATACTCCTAATAAACAATATCGAGTGCTCTATACCTATGAATTGCTACCAGGGGTAGAGGTGACAAAAGCCTCTACACCAGCAACTCTTACAGTAAATGATAAGGTAGAGATTACTGAATTTAAGGCTTCTCCAAACACGATTGTTTCAGGAGTGGCTACACCTGTCACGATTACTATTAAGGGAACTCCCAATGCGGTAGTGACTTACACTATTGATGGAGGTACTCCTGAAACAGTTACCTTGACAGGAGGAGTGCATACTTTCACCAGAACAATTTCACAAACCACTGATGTAGCCATTACTCAGTTGGAAAAGAATTGTACGGTAAATCCTGATTTACATCTAAAAATAGGTGAGTCGGGAGAGAGTTGTGGCTCATTGCCATCACCTCAGTTTGGAGCAACTGTAACAGGTACTAACAAACAGATGATGGGCAGTGTAGAGGTAACACGTACCTTTAGTGGAGGAGCTCCTATAGCTACAACATTAAGCTATTCAGGTATTTGTCTCCCTTATTATCCTATCGGTTATGCGATACTAAGAAAACAAACTTCAAATGCAAGTAAAGTCACCTATCGTTTTTCCCAACCAGTGACCTCTGCTGAAGTATGGTTGCTTGTTATGAGTAACACACCGCTTAGCCCAGGTATAGACAAGGCGAAGATTACCACCAATTGCAGTAGCACAACCCTCACAAAAGTATATGATTGTAGCAATTCAGCTACTTTGACAGGAAATACCGTAGCTTCTGCCGATAGAGTCAATACAGACGTGGCTATCCGTGTGGAATCTTCTGATACATTTACTGAACTCTATGTAGAAGATCTTTGGGATAGTAGTACTGGTAATGGTGCAGGATTTCTAGTGGAGCTTTGTCCTTCTTCTGTAAAACCTGTAACGATAGATATTAGCAAGCATCCATTATCTGCTTCAGTATGTAGTGGTCAAACCGTATCACTTAGCGCAGTGGCAGCCCTAAAAGGTTTGCCAGCGAATACACCAATGAGCTACCAATGGGAGCAGAGCGCTAATGGTACAGCTTGGAGTAATGTTATAGGTACGGGAGCATCTGGTACAACAACTACAGGTTCGGTTACCTATACTGTTCCAGCTACCCTTACTCAAACTACACACTATCGTTTGAAATATAGCTATACAACTAGCTGTGGAGCAGTGACAGTGAAAGCTACAACAAATGCGGCTATTATTACCATAAACGAACTGCCTAAGGTAACGAAGGTAGAAGCGACTCCGGGTTACATTTTGAACGGAGCTTCTACGCCAATTAGTTTTACTATAAGCGGAACGGCCAATGCTACAGTTACCTATACGCTGAACGGAGGGACACCTCTGACTGCCCAGATTAATGGTTCTGGTGTGGCTACAGTACCTTATACTACTACACAAGATGTTACTCTTAATGTTACCAAAATAGAGAAGAATGGTTGTATTACTTCCATTACGGATAAATCCGTGACAGTAGGAGTGAGTAAGTGTGCTGCTTTTCCTGTACCTCAGTTTGGAGCTTCAGTAACAGGCAGCAACAAACAAACAATGAGCAATGTAGAGGTGACACGTAGCTTTGACGGAGGAACACCTACAGGAAGTCCTTCTTATGGAACTCAGTGTAGTGGTCAACCTTATTCAGCAGGTTATATTTTGCTAAGAAAAGAAACCTCAAATGCAAGCAAGGTTACCTATCATTTCTCTCAACCGGTAACTTCCGCTGAAGTATGGTTACTTTTGATGAGTAATCAAGGTGTAGAAGGAGTAGATAAGGCTAAGATTACTACCAACTGTGATAGTGCAACCCTTACTAAGATATATGACTGTAGCAATACAGCTACTCTCAGTGGTGATGAGATCACCTCTACCACAAAGATCTTTACTGATGTGGCGATTCGTGTAGAATCTGTTAAGCCATTTACCGAAGTTTATGTAGAGGATCTCTGGACGACTGGTAATGGACGAGGCTTTATGGTAGAACTTTGTCCTTCCTCTCTTGTGGTTGCCAACACAACAGGTATTTTATCGGTAGCTACGCAGCCGGCCAACGTATCGGCTTGTCAGGGCAGTACAGCTAGTATAGTTTCCAAAGCTAATGTAGGTACAGCTTACTTAGGAGGAACTCTTACTTATCAATGGGAAGAGTCAGCTGATAATGGAGCTACTTGGGCAAATGCTACAGGTGCGGGTGCTACAGCTACAGTTACTCCTGGATTGGATGTTACATATACTCTTAGTAATGTAGTTTCAGCTAGTCCTAACAAACAATATAGAGTAAAATATAGTTATATCTATAATAACAGTTTCTGTGGAGAGGCTACCATCACTTCTGCACCAGCAACTCTTACAGTAGTGCCTAAGCCAGCAACTCCTACTGTACAGACTAAAACAGAGTGTCCTGCTACGGGTAACTTTGATATGGCAACTTTGGTTACCTCCACTGTACCTGCTGGACATACCCTTAAGTGGTATACTGATGATATAGGAAACACTGCTGCTAACCCTCAGGTAGATAGAAACAAAACGGCTAAGACAACCTATGAGAAATGGGTGGCTTTGGCAACGTCTCAGGGTTGTGAAAGTGATAGAGTAAAAGTTACTTATATAGTAGATATCACTACACAACCAAACATTACAGCACCAGCAGCCAACCTTGCTGTCAATTGTGCAGATTCAGCAGCAGCCATTAATACGGCAGTAACTGCTTGGCTTAATACAGCTACAGCTACCGTAGGCTGTGGTACACCTACTATAACCAATAACTATAATGCTGTGAAGCCTACTGACTTCTGTTCTGTAAGTGAAATCGAGGTTACCTTTACCGTACGTGATGCTTTCGGTAACCAAAATACTGCCAAGAAGAAAATTACTGTTGATAGGCTGATAGCTAACGACGATGCTGAATCTGTATCACGCAGTACAGGAGACGACATAGATGTGTTGGCCAACGATACTAAGAATGGGCAACCAGCCACTAAGGATAATGTAAAAGTACAGATTGTAAATGCAAATGGTACAGGAGCGACTGTAACACCAGATGGTAAGATACGTATCCCAGGTGGTACCCTTACTCCAGGACTTCACAACATTACTTATAAGATCTGTGATAAGGATAATCCAAGCCGTTGTGGAGCTACAGCAACCTTGGCTGTTACTATAACTAATAGTACTATAGAGGCTAAAAATGACAATCCTGCACCTCTTACATATGCTACTTCGGCAGCCTATGCTAAGAATAGTGATAATACAGAACACAATGTATTAGCCAACGATAAGCTCAGTGGGGTAACACCAACCCTCAGCCAAGTAACTATTATCCCTGTAGCTACAGCTGCTGGAGTAAGTATAGAGACAGCTACTGGTAAGGTAAAAGTAAATGCTTCTACCCCAGCAGGTGTATATAACCTTACTTATAAGATTAAGGAAAATGGTACTTCTAACGAGTCAACTCCTGCGAAGGTAACAGTAGTAGTGAAGAATGCATTGAGTGTAACACCTGCTACGCTTACTACTCCTATTACGCCTTCAACAAGTGCAACAACACCTAAGGTAATCGGAGATGTACTAGACCAAACTACGCTTAACGGAAGCAAACCTAACCTAAGTCAGGTAACTATTTCTGTAACTCAAGGAGCTAATCCACCAGTAGCAGGTGATCCTGTACCTGAGATCAATACTACTACAGGTAAAGTGGAAATTCCTTCAGGAGTGAAACCAGGATCTTATACTATTAAGTATAAAATATGTGATAAGGCAACAGGAGTAGCACAAACTTGTAAAGATGTAACCCTTCCTATCACCGTAGCAGGAGGAAATACAATTGTGGCTCAGGATGATGATGACTTCTCTGCTCACAAAGTAGAACACTCTAGCTCGGAAGAAGTAGTCAAGAATGGTTCTAATCCTGTAAATGTACTTGCCAATGACAAATTGGATACTCGTACAGGTCTTGATACTAATGTAGTTACTATCACTCAAACCTCTCCAGTATCAGCTGTAAATATAGATACAGCTACTGGTCAGATAAAGGTAGCGGCTAACACCCCAGCAGGTGTATATGAAGTAAAGTATAAGATTACTGAAAAAGGACAAACAACTACCTCAGGTGAAGCTACTGCTAAAGTAGTGGTAATCAATAAAGTAGTAGTAAACTCTTTCACTATACCTTCAGTAAATCCTTCTGAGGATAGTACAACACCTAAGGAAATAGGTAATGTATTGAATCAAACTACTATCAATGGTAGTACGCCAAATATAAGTAATGTAACAATTACTGCTACACCTGATGCACCAGGTTCACCTAAGAAGCCTTATGTAGATACCACCACTGGTAAGGTGATGATCCCTTCAGGAGTAGCTCCAGGTAACCATACCATCTCTTACACTATATGTGATAAGGTAACACCTGCCTCAGCTAAGACTTGTAAGACAGCTACCGTTACTGTCAATGTAACAGGAAATACCATCACTCCACAAGATGATGATTTCTCTGCCTACAAGGTAGAACATCCTACAACACAAACAGTAGTAAGTAATGGTGCTAACCATGTGAATATACTTACCAATGATAAGCTCGGTAGTCGCACAGGTCTTACTAAGAATGAAGTAACAATAACCCAGACAACTCCTGCTAATCCTCATGTAAATATAGATATTACTAATGGTGAAGTGGATGTACAAGCAGGTACCCCAGCAGGTGAATATACTGTTAAGTATAAGATTACTGAGATAGGACAACCTGCCTCCGCTGCCTCTGCTGAAAAAACAGTAAAAGTAGTAGTAACTAATAAGTTGGTCAATACAACAGCTAACTATAGTGGTTCGCCTTCTCAAAATGCAACACCTGCCATCGAAGGAGATGTATTGGATAACGTTCGTATCAACGATGCAACCTCTAACCCTAATGTGAATGATGTAACTGTAAGTATAGTAACAGCAGCTACAGGTACTACTGTACCATTTATTGAAACATCAGGAGCTGATGCTGGTAAGATAAAGATCCCTCAAGGAACACCAGCAGGTAATTATGAGATAACCTATAAGGTATGTGATAAAGCTCAAGGAGCAGCACAATCTTGCCAGACAGCTACTGCTAAGATTAGAGTAAGTGCTAAACCTATCGTAGCTAACAATGATATGGACAATGCCATTGTAGAGTACGATGCCAATGCCGCTCAGCATGTGAAGAAGAGTGGTACTGATCTCAATGTATTGGCCAATGATAAGTTGGGTACTACAATAGGACTTAACAACTCCTTAGTAACTATTGAAACTACCCAATCTGTAACTGATATAGAAATCAAAGCAGATGGTAAAGTAGAAGTAAAAGCAGGTAAGGATGCTGGTGTATACGAACTTAAATATAAGATCAAAGAAGTAGCTGACCCAGCCAACGAATCTTATGAAGGTACTGTAAAAGTAGTGGTAACCAATAAGGTAGTAAGCAATGATGCTACTTATACAGGTAAGCCTGCTACAGGTACTACACCAAGAGAAATTGGTAATGTATTAGACAATGTACGCATCAATGGAGCTACCACTAATCCTGCTCCAAACGATGTAACTGTAAGTGTGGTAACCCCTGCTACAGGTACAACTGTACCAAGCATCATCACCACAGGTACTGATGCTGGTAAGATTGTAGTGCCACAGGGAACTCCAGCGGGTGATTACACTATAGTGTATAAAGTATGTGATAATGCTACAGGGGCAGCTCAGACATGTAAGCAGAATACAGCTACTGTAAAGGTAACAGGTAATGATATAGTAGTTAATCCAGCAACTAAGCGCGTACCTAAGACAGGTGGCCCTGTAGATGTTCTTGATAATGTAACTATAGGTGGAGACCCTGCTACCAAAGACAATGTAGATATTTCTATAACAGACGATGATGGAACAGGTGCTACTGTAGATCCTACTACAGGTAAGATTAATGTACCAAGTGGTCTTGCACCAGGCGAACATATTATTACTTATAAAGTATGTGAAAAGGGAAGCACTACTAATTGCCAAACAAATACACTTAAGGTAGTAGTGCCAGCGAACATTGTTCTGAACCCAGATACGGACAAGTCTGTACCTAAGACAGGAGGAACAGTAGATGTACTTGGTAATGATACTGTAAATGGTACTCCTGCTACCAAAGACAATGTAGATATCTCTATAGTAGATCATGATGGAACTAATGCAAGTATAGATCCTGCTACTGGTAAGATTGTAGTTCCTAATGGAGCAGCTCCAGGCGAACATACCATCCGATACAAAGTATGTGAAAAAGGTACCAATCGCTGTCAAGAAGGTACTGTGAAAGTAGTAGTGCCAGCTGACCTTGTACTGACTCCAGATAATGATGTAACAGTTCCTAAGACAGGAGGTACTGTAGATGTACTTGGTAATGATACTATAAATGGTACTCCTGCTACCAAAGACAATGTAGATATCTCTATCGTAGATCCTGATGGAACTAATGCAAGTATAGATCCTGCTACTGGTAAGATTGTAATCCCTGACGGAGCAACTCCAGGCGAACATACCATCCGATACAAAGTATGTGAGAAAGGTACCAATCGTTGTCAAGAAGGTACTGTGAAAGTAGTAGTAGCTCAAGAGAATATCGTGGCCAATGCAGATAACTACGAGCAACAATGGTCTGCTACAGAAACGGTAGTTAAGGATGCAAGAAATAGAGAGGTAAATGTATTGACCAATGACCAATTGGCTTCTAATAGATGGCTCAGCACAATTCTTGTAGATATTGAGCAAGTAGAGGCTTCTTCCGATAAGGTAAGTATAGATACCGCTACAGGTAAAGTGAAGATAGCAGCTGGTACTCCAGTAGGTAATTATACGTTGAAATATACTATTAAGCCTAAAGGTCAAGCTACACCTGTAAGTGCTCCTGCTATAGTAACAGTAGTGGTGAAGAACAAGATAGAAATTACTGATGATGAGATACCTGGTACACCTTCAGATAGTGATACACCTAAGGAAATTGGTAATGTGACAGATAATATAGAGATTAACGGTCAAAAACCAAATCCAACTGATGTTACTATACAAGTAGTGACCCCTGCTGAATCTAAGCGCCCAGGTGCTTCTGTACCAATGATAGATACCACTACAGGTAAGATAACTGTAGGTAAGGACGTACCACCAGGGGACTACACAATCAAGGTAAGAGTATGTGACAAGGCTACCCCTGCCACATGTGTAGAGGAGGATTACAAGATCAAGGTAAGACCTAATCAAGACCTTGAAGCTGTAAATGATAAGTTCAAGATAGGTACCACAGGCGGAACTACTCGAAGTGTATTAGAAAATGATAAGTGGAAAGGAGAAGCTGGAAAACTTAAGACTGATGGAAGCGATGATGATGAACTGAAAGTAGAGATAAGTGATACTTCAGGAAAGAACCAACCGGCCCCAACATATATACACAAGGGAACTGACGGACGTTTTACGATAGAACCAGGACTTGCACCAGGAAAGTATACCTACTATTATACTATTAAGAGTATAAAAACAGGAATGACTTCTGATGCCAAAGTAGTATTCATTGTTTCTCCTAATGTAGCAGCTGAAGATACATTCACTGTAGACAAACCTAATGATGGTGCTCAGGATAATACCTCTGATGAAAGTGTTTTGGATAACGATACACTCAATGGTCAGAAAGCCAAACCTGAAGATGTCAATATCACTCTAATAAGTGTCTCTGATTCAGCAGATGGTAAGATAGAGTTGGATACCACTACAGGTAAGATTAAGGTAAAACCAGGCGCTCCTATAGGCGAACATACTCTCAAGTATAAAGTTTGTCCAAAAGGATCTACCACTGGTTGCCAAGAAGGTGAAGCCAAAGTAACGGTACAACCTAACTTGACCCTTAAGGAACTTACTTTAGACAAGCCTATCAATAGTGCCTTATCAGAAACCCATACTGATAGTGTATTGAATGGTAGTACGTTAGACGGACAGCCTATCAGCCCATCCGATGTTACTATGGAAATAGTAAATAATGGAGGTATTAATGACGTAACAATCAATGCTGACGGACAGATCACAATACCTAAGGGTGCTCCTTCTGGAACTTACACTATAGAGTACAAAGTGAAATCTAATGCTTATGGTGTAGAGAAGATAGGTAAGGTAACAGTAACCATAACCAATGATGCTGACCTTGAGTTCTATAATGCGATCTCAACTGACGAAGGTAGCCAAAACAATGGATTTATAATCAAGAATATTGATCTATATCCTAACAACAATCTCAAGATATTCAACCGCTACGGTGTGTTGGTATATGAGAAAGACGGCTACACCAATACAGATCCATTCAAGGGTATCTCTACTGGACGCGCCACTGTAAACAAAGACGGTAAGCTACCACAAGGAACTTACTATTACGTCTTAGAATACACCGATGGCCAGAACCAAAAACAACAAAAAGCTGGATGGCTCTATATCAAATAGCCTTTAGCTAATGATAAATGATGAATGACCAATGACTAATGCCCATAGGTATTATTGTCATTGGTCATTAATCATTAACAATTGACAATTAACAATTAATAATTAATAGTCATGTCCCAATTTTACAACCAGATTGCAGAAAAATATGATTTTATCTTTCCGCTATCCCCAGCACATAAGACTTTCTTTGCCAGCGAACTCCATGGCAAAACGATCCTTGATGTAGGTGCCGCCACAGGCAACCTTACCGCTTATCTTAGCTCACAAAGCTACGAGGTTACCGCCATAGACCTCAGTGAACGATTGATTGCCAAAGCAGCCGAAAAAGGTGTTACTGTACAACAACTCAATATGCTTGCTATTGATGAGCTTCCTATGTTTGACAACATTGTTTGTATAGGCAATACGCTCCCTCACCTCGATAGTAAGACTTCCGTACAGCTCTTTTTACAAAAAGCCTATGGACAACTCACCCAAGGGGGCAAACTCGTCCTGCAATTGGTCAATTTTCAAAAATATTTTGCCCAACAACAAGGAGATTATCTCGGTAACCTACCGCTGATAGAAAACGATAAGGTGAAGTTTGAGCGCTATTACTATCTCAATGAGGAAGGAAAAATCCGTTTTAAGACCATTTTGGACGATACTATTAAGAATGAAGAGCTGTTGCAACCTATTTTCGCTGACCAGCTTACCGAGTGGCTCACTCAAATAGGGTTTCAAGCCATTAACCTATATGGTAATTTCAAAAAAGACCCTTTTGACAAAGAAAAATCCATGGCACTGATAGTAACGGCTGTGAAATAAGTTTTATTTTTTTACTTTTCCCTACTCATACTATCTCAAAGGTAGTATCAGTAGGGATTTTTCTCTATTTACTTTTCACAGTTCACTCAAAAAAAATCCGTATATTTGCACTTTAAAACAATACCTTATGGCACGATTAGGAATGCTTTACGCCATCACCGATGAAGTGTTAGCCCAATTAGAAGCACAAGATATAGACCAGATGTATGACTATATGCTTGAAGAAATAGAAGAAGAACTATTTGATACTCCCGAAGCCTTTGAACTAGACAAAGCGTGGGAAGGAATCCATTATTGTCTTTGTGAGGGAGATTGGTATAAAGAAGAGGGAATAGCCCCCGACATTATTTTTGGAGGAGAACTCCTTTTAGATGAAGATGATAATGTGATCTTCTTGAAAACTCCTGAAAAAATCAAAGAAATAGTCAACTATATTCAAGAAAATCCTATTGAAGAGACCCTCAAAAATAATTTTGATAAAATCCCTGAAGAAGAATATACGCTTCCCAAAGATGAGGACAATCTCAACTATTTGTTAGGCTGGAGCGAAGGTCTTTTGGAGTTCTATAAAAATGCTTTAGAAAAGCAGCTCAATGTTATCTTTACTGTAGACCTCTAATAAAAGTCATTAAAATATTATTTTATGGAAACAATAACCTTTCAAACAAATGTAAAAGCAATAGATTTTCCTATTATAGAGGAAATATTAAAAAGGTTTAAAGCCACGGACATCAGAATCATCAAAGACAAAAAAGATGATACAGAAATGACAGAGGAAGAGTTCCTTGCAAAAATAGACCGCTCTATGAAAAGTAAAAGAACGAAAGTTGCTGTAGAAGGACTTAGAGCTAAATATTTGAAGAAAAGTTAGTAGTCTTAGCGGCTGCTTATGGTCATTACAAAGACAAATAACAATTAACCATTGACAATTAACAATTAAAAAAGAATGTTATCAGTATCCAATTTATCCGTACAATTCGGCAAGCGCGTCCTCTTCGATGAGGTCAATGTAACCTTTACACAAGGCAACTGCTACGGCATCATCGGTGCCAATGGAGCAGGCAAATCTACCTTCCTAAAGATCCTTTCAGGCAAGCAAGAACCTACTTCTGGGCGTGTCATCCTCGAACCTGGCAAGCGTATGTCGGTACTCGAACAAGACCACTATGCCTATGACGACTATACGGTACTTGACACCGTGATTATGGGCAACAAAGTCCTCTCCAAAATCAAAAAAGAGATGGACGACCTCTATGCCGACTATTCCGATGAACATGCCGAACGCATTGGTGAGCTACAAATGCAGTTTGATGAGATGAACGGATGGAATGCTGAGAGCGATGCGGCCGCTCTGCTCTCCAACTTGGGTATCTCCGAGGATATGCACTATACCCTCATGTCCGAAATGGACGGCAAGCTCAAAGTACGTGTACTTCTGGCACAAGCCCTCTTCGGAAATCCCGATGTACTGATCATGGACGAGCCTACCAACGACCTAGACTTTGAGACTATCGGCTGGCTCGAGAACTTTTTGGCAAACTATGAAAATACAGTGATTGTCGTTTCCCACGACCGCCACTTCCTTGATGCTGTTTGTACCCATATCTCCGATATTGACTTTGGGAAAATCAATCATTATTCGGGTAACTATACTTTCTGGTACGAAAGTAGTCAGTTGGCAGCTCGTCAGCGTGCCCAGCAGAACAAAAAAGCAGAAGAGAAAGCCAAAGAATTGCAGGAGTTTATCGCGCGTTTCAGTGCCAATGTGGCCAAATCAAAACAGGCAACCTCTCGTAAGAAGATGTTGGAGAAACTCAATATCGAGGAAATCAAACCATCCTCTCGTCGTTATCCTGCGATCATCTTTGACCGCGACCGCGAGGCGGGCGACCAAATCCTACACGTGGAAAACCTTGCCGCTTCTGTGGACGGACAAGTATTGTTTAAGAATGTAGACATCAACCTAGCCAAAGACGACAAAGTAGCCGTAATTTCTAAGGATTCACGTGCTACCACTGCCTTTTATGAGATACTGAACAATAACCTCAAGCCCGATGCGGGTACTTTTGCCTGGGGTATCACCACCTCGCAGTCTTACCTGCCCGTGGATAACTCCGATTTCTTTACCCAAGACCTTTCTCTAGTGGATTGGTTGCGCCAATGGGCAAAAACAGAAGAAGAACGCGAGGAAGTATACGTACGCGGCTTCTTGGGCAAGATGCTCTTCAGTGGAGAGGAAGCCCTCAAAAACTGTAAAGTGCTTTCAGGAGGCGAGAAAGTACGCTGTATGCTCAGCCGTATGATGATGTTGCGCGCCAATGTGCTTATGCTCAACGAACCTACCAACCACTTGGATTTGGAGAGTATTACCGCCTTCAACAACTCGCTGAAAAACTTCAAAGGCACCGTGCTTTTCACCACCCACGACCACGAATTTTCGCAAACTGTCGCCAATCGTATCATCGAGCTTACCCCTAACGGCATTATCGACCGCTATATGACCTTTGATGAATATATGGATGACAAGAATATTCAGGAACTCCGCGAAAAGATGTATAGTGCGAGCCGCACAGGCAATTAATAATGGCAATTACAATTGACTTTGACAAAGTTCTAAAGCTTTGTCAAAGTCTTTAAGTAAATTAATATTGGCTATGTTATCGAAAAGACAAAAGTATCTCTAACAAACTTCAAAGAATTTTCGCCTGATGAACTCCCTCGTTGGGTAATAAATGTTATTATAAGTGATATTAATAAGGAATATAGCAAATTTTGCGAACCTATCTTTGAGATTCTTCAATCTTTTAGAGAAAAAACAATATTTGAATTGAAAAATCCTGTACATGTCAGGGATGTGAGCTTTATAGAAGAAGATGAGGATACAATATCTTACCATTTATTTCATAAAATAAACGAATTAGCAGGACTAAAAGGCAAAGGGGCTACCCTAAGAGCTGTAGTTAGGGATTTATATGGCAATGAGTGCACCTCTAATGAAATAGAAATAGATAATTTTTTTATTTAATTGAACAATCAAAAAAATAAACTATGCTGCGAATTTTATTCTTATTTTTGTTAATTTCCCAGAGTGTCTTTGGTCAATTCTTTGTGGTAAAGGACAAAGATGGTTATGTAAATATCCGTGAAA
>ERZ773035.772-NODE-772-length-24883-cov-3.509022_pt1 | contig 24883 bp, 22 predicted proteins | sample MGYA00511487_ERZ773035 | MGnify/ENA primary metagenome ERZ773035 (study PRJEB29015, sample SAMEA2737985) | human oral metagenome | biome: human oral; feature: human-associated habitat; material: dental | place: China | collected 2024 ...
GTCTATGCTGTTATAATCTTGATATTTGCTTAAATTAAGAAAATTTTCATCTATAAAATTGTAACCGATCGCTTTTAAAAAAAGTAATTTTTCTAAGAGATCTTTATTTTTATGAAATTTCATTTTTGGATTATAACTTGATTTACTTAAAGTTTAAATTATAGTTTTGTCGGGCTGATTTATTCAAAGGAATTTAAGTATTGCTTTGATAAAATCCCACTTTTTATATTAACTTTAAGGATAGAAATGAAAAGGACTTATCAACCTCATAAAACCCCTAAAAAACGCACTCACGGCTTTCGTTTAAGAATGAAAACTAAAAATGGCCGCAAGGTTATCAACGCTAGACGTGCTAAAGGTAGAAAAAGATTGGCTGCTTAGCTGGTTTTGAGTCACTAAGTGACTCGAGAGAATTTTCTCAGGTTTATAAAGAGGCCAGCAAATGGCACTGCGACGCTTGCGTAGTTTTTTATAAACCTACAATTGAAAAAAAATTAGCAGTTGTTGCTAGCAAAAAAGTGGGAAAAGCAGTAGTTAGAAATAGAGCAAAGAGACTTTTAAGAGCTGCTTTTTTTTCTATTTCTAATGAGCTAAAAGATGGCACTTACATTATGGTCGCAAAAAATGGAATTACAGAAATTTCATTTGATAAAATTTGTAAAAATTTGAGCTGGTCTACAAAAAAAATGGGATGTCTAAAATGAAAAAATTTGCGATTAAATTTATCGCTTTTTATCAAAAATATATTTCCATACTTCTGCCAAAAAGCTGTCGCTACTATCCGACTTGCTCACAATACGCCATTTGGGAATTTCAAACAAACAGCTTTTTCTCTGCTTTTTTTGCAACATTCATGCGAATTTTAAGATGCAATCAACTTTTCAAAGGCGGTATCAACTACCCAATCATCCGCAAAAAATTTAACTCATGTTTTATATTTCAAAAAAGCGATACCAAAAATGTAAATTTCTGGTTTATCCCTTGCCAAAATAGTAAATTTTATGTCGTAAAAGTATTAGATAAATTAAAGGAAAAAAATTAAATGGAACAGATGTCTATGCAAAAAAGGTTGCTTCTTGCAGCACTTTTGTCAATCGTATTTTTCATAGTATATGATTTTTTTATGCCAAAAAGAGCTCCACTAGAGCAAAACCAGACAACGATCTCTCAAACAATGGATCAAAGCAAAGCCCCAGCCTCTACTAACGATACTCCAAAATCAAATGAAAATTTAGCTTCAAACGAGATAATTGCTACCATCAAAGGTCAAAGCTACGAAGCAAAGATAGATAAGCTAGGCAGGATTGCGAAGTTTTATCTCACTGAAGATAAATATAAAACAGAAGATGGCAACAAAATCGAGCTTGTTTCACAAAATCCACTGCCGCTTGAGCTTAGATTTAACGATAGCACTTTAAATACTGATGCTTTTAAGGTTGCATATAGTAGTGACGCTAGCGAGGTAGATGCTAGCAGCGAGCCTAAAACCATAAAACTCACTCAAAATTTAGATGGTGTTACAGTCACAAAAAATATCAAATTTTACCCAAATGGTCGTTACGAGGTTGAAGTAAATTTAAGTAAAAGTGTTGATTATTTCATCACTCCTGGCTTTAGACCAAATATCGCGATAGATAGTTACACAGTTCATGGTGTCATGCTTAGAAATACAGACGATAGCCTAAATATCATAGAAGATGGCGATGCAAAAGAGGTTAAAAACTATGCAAACACAACTATAGCAGCCGCATCTGATAGATACTACACAGCACTATTTTACTCATTTAACAAGCCATTTGAAGCTGTTGTAGATAAAGATGCAAATAACAATCCTATCGTCTTTGTAAAGGCAAACGATAGCTTAAAACTAGGCGCTTACATCGGACCAAAAGAGCATAAAATTTTAAGCTCGATGGATGAGAGACTAAATGACGTTATTGAGTATGGTTGGTTTACATTTATAGCAAAGCCGATGTTTGCATTCTTAAATTTCTTACATAACTACATCGGCAACTGGGGTTGGGCGATAGTTGTGCTAACGCTTGTTATAAGGATAGTTTTATTCCCACTTACATATAAGGGTATGCTATCGATGAATAAGCTAAAAGAGCTTGCTCCAAAGGTAAAAGAGATCCAAACAAAATATAAAGATGATAAGCAAAAGATGCAAGTTCATATGATGGAGCTATACAAAAAACATGGTGCAAACCCGATGGGTGGTTGCTTGCCGATCTTGCTTCAAATTCCGGTATTTTTTGCGATCTACCGCGTTTTACTAAATGCGATCGAGCTAAAAGGTGCTCCTTGGATACTTTGGATACACGATCTTTCGGTAATGGATCCATACTTTGTACTACCTATCTTAATGGGTCTAACGATGTTTTTACAACAAAAACTTACACCAACAACATTTACTGATCCTATGCAAGAAAAGGTTATGAAATTCTTACCTTTGATCTTCACATTTTTCTTTGTGACATTCCCAGCAGGTCTTACGCTTTACTGGTTTGTAAATAATGTTTGTTCAGTCGTTCAACAAGTCTTTGTAAATAAACTTTTTGAAAAACATAAAAAAGCTGCGGAGGTAAAAGCTCAATGAAAATAGAAGCAAATACCCTCCAAGATGCATTTCAAAAGGCAGCCGAGCAGCTTAACTGCTCTGTTACACAGCTTGATATCAAGGTTTTACAGCATCCAAGCAGTGGTTTTTTAGGATTTTTTAAAAAAACAGCGATTATAGAAGCAAATTTAGAAAATCAGCCAAAGCCACAACATAAACCAAAAAATGATAGAAATTTTGCTAAAAAAAGTGATGAAAACGAGCCTGCAAAAGAAGAGAAAAAACAGAGTAAAAAACACGATCATAATGATAAAAAGCGAAATTCTAAAAAGCATAAAGATGAGAAAAACGAAGCTAAGTCTGAGCAAAAAGAGCATAAAAATGAAAAGCCAAATTTGAGTGAAAAAAACTCAGCTCTTGCAAAAGATGCCTTTGCTGAAAAGGGTGAAAAAGAGGCTGAAGAGCCAGGATATGTCATAAAAAGACTTGATGAGCCAAAAGAGCAAAAAGAGACTAAAGTGGCAAAAGAGCCACAAGCTAGTAAAAGTGCTCCTAAAAATATCCTAGATACTTCAATCATCGAAAATTTCAACCAAACTGATGAAGAGAGCGCACCTCAAGCTTTACCAAAAGAGAAAAAAGAGAAAGTTGTAATCGACTTTGATAAAATTTTGCCTGAGATAAAAGAGGGCATGACGCGTCTTTTTAAAGCAAGCTGCTTTGAGATAGATAAGGTAGAAGTTAGTAAATTTAACGATGAGACCGTGCTTATCGAGCTAGACGGAGCTGATGCGGCGCTACTTATCGGCAAAGAGGGTTATAGATATAAAGCGATCTCTTATATGCTTTATAACTGGCTAAATTCAAAATATAATCTCGCTATCCGCCTTGAGATCGCGCAATTTTTGCAAAATCAAGAAGCGATGATGGATCAATATCTAAATGGCGTGATCGAGCGTGTGCAAAATAGCGGTAGAGCTCAAACTAAGCCACTTGACGGAGTTTTGGTCAAGATCGCGCTTGAGAAACTTCGCGAGAAATTCCCAGATAAATATGTCGGCATAAAAAGCGGCAATGACGGCAAATTTGTCGTCGTAAATGACTTTTTTAAAAAATGAGTGAAACTATCGCAGCCCTTGCCACAGCTTATGGCATCGGCTCAGTTTCTATCGTAAGGCTTAGCGGCAAGGACGCTCTGGCCACCTCTTTAAAACTTCTTAAACTTTCAAATTTAGAGCCAAGATACGCAAAACTAGCCAAAATTTACTCCCTTGATGATGAAATTTTAGACGAGAGCATCGTTATATATTTTAAGGCTCCTGCAAGCTTTACTGGCGAGGATATCGTCGAGTTTCAAACTCATGGCGGCGTGATGGTGAGCGAGAGAATTTTAAATGAGCTAATAAGAGCTGGCGCAAGGCTTGCTATGCCTGGCGAGTTTAGCAAGCGAGCATTTTTAAATGGCAAGATGGATCTAGCAAAGGCTGAGGCGATGCAAGGGCTCATCACTTCAAAAAGCGAGATCGCAGCTAAAATTTTGACCCGCCAAATGCAGGGCGATCTTAGTAAATTTGTAGGCGAGATCAGGGGCGAAGTGGTAAAAACCCTTGCCTTTGTTGAGACGATGATTGATTATGCTGATGATGATCTGCCAGCAAATTTACTAGAGCAGACCAAACAGATGCTTTTAAAAAATAGCGAGAAGCTAGAGCGCATAGCCACTCTTAGCGAGCAAAGAAGAGGGCTGATAGATGGCTTTAAGATCGCTATCGTTGGCAAGCCAAATGTTGGCAAAAGCTCCATTTTAAACTCATTTTTGGCATACGAAAGAGCGATCGTTAGCGACGAAGCGGGCACAACTAGAGATAGGATAGAAGAAAATTTCAAGATCGGCTCGCATCTAGTTCGCATAATAGACACCGCAGGCATTAGAAAAGATGCTGGGAAGATCGAGCAAATCGGCATAAACTACTCAATCTCAGCCATAAACGAGGCCGACATCATTCTAGCTGTCTTTGACGGCTCATCTTTAAGCGACGAGCAAGATAAAGAGATAATAAAGCTCGTTTCTAACTCAAACAAAAAAGCCTTTTTTGTCCTAAACAAAAGCGATCTTGCGTTTAAATTTGACATAGAGTTAGAAGGCGCTATCAAAATTTCAGCAAAAAATGATACGAGCGTAGTTTTAAAAGAGCTTGAAGCTTATCTTAAGACGCAAGATACTGACGAGATCATGCTAAGCTCAAACCGCCAAATTTTAAGTTGCAAAGAAGCGAGCGAGGCTTTAAAAAGAGCGTTTCTAAGACTAAGCGAAGAGGAGCTAGAAATTTTTGCTTACGATCTAAATACCGCTATAAAGGCACTTGCAAGCATCACAAAGCCATTTGAGAGAAGCGAAATTTTAGACGAGATGTTTAGCCATTTTTGTTTAGGAAAATGATACTTTTTTTGGTTAAAATTTGCGCTTTTAAAAGGAGAAAAAATGAAAATTTTACTTATAAATGGTGGTAAAAAATTTGCCCATTCAGATGGCAGGCTCAATCAAACACTTCACGATCTTGCGTGCGAAAAACTAGCAAAAATGGGTCACGAGGTAAAACAAACCGTGATAGATCAAGGCTATGATATCGAGGCTGAAGTTGAGAAATTTCTCTGGATAGACGCGGTAGTTTGGCAGATGCCAGCTTGGTGGATGGGCGAGCCTTGGATAGTGAAAAAATATATCGACGAGGTCTTTACAGCAGGTCATGGCAAGCTTTATACGAGTGATGGCAGGCATAGGGTCGATCCTGTGAAAAACTACGGTAAAGGCGGCTTGCTAAATGGCAAGCAATTTATGCTAAGCCTTACTTGGAATGCCCCAGCCGAGGCTTTTAGCGATCCAAGCGAGTTTTTTGAAGCGCGTGGGATTGATGGAGTTTATTTTCATTTTAGAAAGGCAAATGAGTTTTTGGGCATGAAGCCACTTCCATATTTTGTTTGCTACGATGTCATCAAGATGCCAGATGTGCCAAGAGATCTAAAAGAGTATGAGGCGCATCTTGAAAAAGTTTTCAAAGCGTAAAAAACAAATTTCTACCGCTCTTTAGTCATTTGCGCTAGAGGGCGTTTAAATTTATATCTATCTTGTGTGGGGAAAAATGAGGGCAAAATTTCTATTTTTAGCTGCTGTTATATTTTTTGCTGGGTGTGCTAGCAAGCAAATTTTAAAGCCAAGCGAAAAGTCAAATTTACTCTACCTTGAAAATAACGAAACCTTGCACGAGATGAAAATTTATAAGCAGCAAAACAGCCTAAATGACTTTAATAAATTTGCAAACATCGTTGGCAAGGCTGAGATAAAAGCAGCTGGGGTAAATGTAGAATTTAGCGCTCTTGGCGATCTCATGCAAGGCAGCGAAGCAGACAAAATGGTGCTTGTTAAAAATTTAAGCACCAACCGTGAGCTCATTTTGTCAAATGCTAGTGACATAGAGGAGCTCGTAAACGCAAAAAATATCAAATTTTATGAAATTTCAAATGGCTCTATAAAAAGCATAGTTTATAGCACAAAGAGCGTGCCAGTTTGCGAAGCTTTTGCAGGTGGCAAAGATGTAATAAAAGTAAAAAGTGTGACAAATCACCCTTTGAAAAATGGCTTTTTTGCAGTGATATTAAACTCAGATATATCTAATGATCAAGGCTTTTTTCTAAGAGAGACGAGCTATTATTTCAACCTTTCTAGCGAAGATGAAGAGAAGATTAAGGCTGAGACGCTAACGCAAAATTTTTATAAAACATTTATCGAAAGCGACCTCGTAAAACAAGGCGAAATTCTCTCAAATGTGCTTTGTTTTAGTAAATTCCAAAAGGCTTTTTAGTAACTTTTTATAAGCAAGGTTGTAAAATAGCTTAAAATTCTTAAAAGGTTACATCAATGGATAAAGCTACCATACAAGCACATAAAATCAGCGACGAAGAGTATGAGGAGATCTTAAAAATTTTAGGCCGTGAGCCAAATTTACTAGAACTTGGCATATTTTCGGCGATGTGGAGCGAGCACTGCAGCTACAAATCAAGCAAAAAATACCTAAACGGCTTTCCGACAAAGGCGCCTTGGGTCATCCAAGGACCTGGTGAAAATGCTGGTGTCATCGACGTTGGCGACGGGGTTGCAGCTGTTTTTAAGATGGAAAGTCACAACCACCCAAGCTTTATCGAGCCGTTTCAGGGCGCTGCAACTGGCGTTGGTGGAATTTTAAGAGATGTCTTTACGATGGGCGCAAGAGTCGTTGCAAACATGAACTCGCTTCGTTTTGGCGAGATAAGAGGCGAGGGCGAGCTAGCTAAAAAGCATAGATATCTGCTAAAAGGAAGTGTCGCAGGTATCGGACACTACGGCAACTGCATGGGCATCCCAACGATCGGCGGCGAGACTACCTTTGATCCTAGCTTTAATGGTAACATCCTAATCAATGCTTTCGCGCTTGGACTTTGCAAAAGTGATGAAATTTTCTACGGCAAGGCTGAAGGTGTGGGCAATCCAGTCATTTACGTGGGCTCAAAGACCGGTAGAGACGGACTTGGCGGCGCTGTTATGGCGAGCGATAGCTTTAACGACGAAAATAAATCACTTCGCCCAACGGTGCAAGTAGGTGACCCATTTGCTGAGAAACTGCTTATGGAGGCGTGCTTGGAGCTCTTTAAAAAAGACTATATCATCGGCATCCAAGATATGGGCGCAGCAGGACTTACAAGCTCTAGCTTTGAGATGGCTGGCAGAAGTGGCAGCGGCATGAAGATGTATCTAGATCGCGTGCCGATGCGCGAAGTTGGTATGACGCCTTATGAGCTAATGCTAAGCGAGTCTCAAGAGCGTATGCTAATATGCGCCAAAAAAGGCTATGAGCAAAAGGTGCTTGAAATTTTTAGAAAGTGGGACCTTGACGCTGAGATCATCGGCGAGGTCACAAGTAGCGGCGTGATGCAGCTTTACTGGCATGGTGAGCTGGCAGGTGAAATCCCTATCGGCCCACTTAGCGAGGCAGCTCCGGTGCTTGATCGCCCAGTCGCACGTCCAAAATACCTTGACGAGATAGCAAATTTAAAAATACCAAATAATGTTGATAACAAAACTGCATTTTTCAAGCTTTTAAAAGAGCCAGAAGTGCTAAATAAAAGCTTTATCTACGATCAATACGACGCAAATATCCAAACAAATACCATAAAACAGCCAGGTTGCTTAGGCGCTGCAAGCATCAGAGTAAAAGGCACTAAAAAGGCCGTCTCTATGGCTGCTCAGTGCGATCCTAGGGCAAATTTCGTTGATCCAAAAATTGGCGCTGCAAGAGCAGTTGCTGCAGCTGGCAGAAAGGTAGCGATGAGCGGCGCTGTGCCACTTGCGATAACTGACTGCTTAAACTACGGCAACCCGCAAAATCCAGAGGTTATGTGGCAGTTCAAAGAGGGATGTGAAGGCATAAAAGAGGCTTGCCGTGAGCTAAATACGCCAGTTGTTAGTGGCAACGTGAGCCTTTATAACGACACTGACGGCGTTAGCGTCTATCCAACGCCAGCCATAGTCACGGTTGGAGTAAATGAAGATGCAAATTTAAACCTAAAAAGCACATTTTTAAGCGAGGGTAGGGCGATTTACTTGCTTGGCGAGACAAGCGGAGAATTTGCAGCTTCGCTTTACGCAAAGGCACTATTTAACGTGGTTGGCGGTAAGCTAAAAGAGGTTGATTATAAAGCTGAGCGAGCCCTTTGGGACCTAGTGATAGAGGCAAATAAAGAGCAAATTTTAGAGTTTGCAAATAGCGTAGGCGTAGGCGGTCTTGCTATCACGCTGGCAAAAATGGCTAGCATCTCAAACATCGGCGTAAAATGTGAAGTTAAATTTAAAGAGCCAAATTTTATCTTTGACGAGAGCTTTTCAAGAGCGGTTGTGGGCGTGAAAGACGAGGCTAAATTTGAAGCGCTTGCGGCTAAATTTGGTGTGAAATTTGAGAAGATCGGCGTTAGCGGAGGCAAGAGATTTAAGCTAAATGATATAGATGAGAGCTTAGAGGACGTAAGAGAAATTTATCTAAATGAGTTTGCGAAAATCGTAAAAAAGGAGGACTAAGAGATGTTTTCTAAAAAGGAAAAAGTAAGCGGAGAAAAGGAAGTAGAGCAAAACGAGAAAAAGGGCGTGGCAAAACCGCCAGTGCTCTTTAGCGATACTCAAAATTTGATAAGTACGATAGAAAAAAGGCTAAATGCCCCTTTGATAACCTACTACAACTCAAACGCTGGTAATGTCTGCGGCAACGACGCAAGCGCAATGTATGAAATTTTAAAGGGTAAAAAGATAGACACTGCCTATCTTTTCATAAAAAGTGATGGCGGAAGCGGTATAGCTGCACTTAGGATCATTAGCACACTTAGAAACTACTGCAAAAATTTAATAGCACTGATCCCATCAAACTGCGCTTCAGCTGCTACGATGATGGCGCTTGGCGCAAATGAGATCGTGATGGGCCCACTTGCCTATCTAACGCCAGTTGATACATCGCTCAAACACGAGCTAAGCCCTACAAACAAGGGCAACGAGCTAGTTAGTGTCTCTATGGACGAGCTTAGCCGTGTAGTCAAGCTTTGGAAAGAGCAGGACAAAGATAGACCAAACGATACAAACCCCTATAACTCGCTATATGAGTACATCCATCCGCTAGTTTTTGGTGCGGTTGATCGCGCTAGCTCGCTCTCACTTAAAATTTGCTCTGAACTACTTAGATATCACATAGATGATGATAAAAAGATCGTTGAAATTTCAGAGCGTCTAAACGCAGACTACCCAGCGCACGAGTATCCGATACTCTTTCGTGAGGCGCAGGAGATCGGTCTGCATGTCAAAAAGATGGACGATGATCTAAACGAGATGCTTCAGGAGCTAACGCTACTTTACTCAGAGATGGGACAGCGAGCCTTTACCGACTACGATGAGAACAGCTATCATGATAATAACATCGCAAACATCATCGAGACAAACGGCAAGCAAATTTACTATCAGATCGATAAAGACTGGTTTTATCGCCCTGAGGAGCGCCGCTGGAACGTGATGAACGACGAGAGCTCATGGCGCAAAAATGAGCTGGTAAATGGCAAGATAAAAAATACAATCTATCACTTGTGGTAATATGTCTGGAGTTTTGTTTTTACTGATATTAGGCGGTGTGATATTTTTCTTTAAGAAACAAGCAAATGCAAATGAGACTAAATTTCTACTCTCACTAAGTGAGGCTATGTTTCTAGTATCGCTACTTACAAAAGTAGCTAAAAGTGACGGCAGGGTTAGCGAACTAGAGGCTAGACTGATCACTCAAGCACTTGATGATCTAAGCCAGAAAATTAGTGGCATTAGTGGCGTGCGTGAGTATTTAAAAGAGGTATATAGCAGTCAAAAAGAAAATATGGATAACGCCAGTGGCGTGCGTGAGTATCTAAAAGAGGTCTATAACAGAGAAAAAGAAAATGTGGATAACGCCTATGAAATCGCCAAAGCTTATAAACGCGCGTTTAATCTAAACTACGACACCTGTGTGGCTAAGCTCACTTTTTTTCTAAATTTAGCCTATATAGACGGAGAATTTAACAAAAGCGAGCAAGATGTTATAAGAAATATCGCTTATGGATTTGGCATCGACAAAGAGACGCTTGATGAGATAATCTATAAATTTGATAGCTTTTATGGCTCGAGATTTGGGGCAGATCACGATGAGATGAGCCAAGAAAACGATGCATTTGAGGTTTTAGGACTTAGTAAAAATGCAAGCCTTGAAGAGGTAAAGGCTCGCTACAAAGAGCTTGTTAGGCAGTATCACCCTGACATTTTGATGGGCAGAGGCGAGAGCAAAGAGGTGATAGAGCGCTCGACTAAGAAGCTTCAGGAGATAAACGAGGCTTATGGGAGATTAAAAGAGAAATTTGGAGTTTAGATGAAGAAATTTGTGATTTTGCTTTTGGCTGTGGCTGGCTTTTGCAGAGAGCTAAACGTGAGCGATCTTAATGGAAATGAGATCAAATTTGAGCTAAAAGATAGTGCGCTTTATGAAAACGGCAAAAAGATCGGCGAATATAATAAGACAAGCGCTGCTAGCATCATCCTAGCTGGCAGTGATGGCGTTGAGGCTGATTTTAAGGCAGTTAGAGCTAAAAATTTAAATGAGTTTAAAGAGTATATATTTTCAGATGAGGGCGGCATAAAGGTGGTGAAATTTAGCGCTAAAAGCCCGATCTGCGAGGCATTTAATAAAAAAGAGGCTGTAAATTTAAGCGTGCTAAGTTCAAGCTATTTTAGTGGCAAGCAAATTTCAAACTATGCCTTTAGTGTGGATATCGCAGATGGCAAGCTTCAAAATTTAGTTAAAAAGAGCCACTTTGCAGTAAATGCAAGTGGAAAAAGTTTAGAAAAACTAGAAAACTTAACAGAAGAAAATATCAAAAAAGACACAGCCATGGGGCTACTTGTGCTTGAAAAAACGATGTGTTTGGCGGAGAAATAAAATAAATTTAATCAATCTAAAGGAGAAAAAATGAGAGCGTTGCTTAGCGTTAGCGATAAAGAGGGCATTGTAGAGTTTGCAAAGGGGCTAGAAGAGCTTGGCTGGCAGATACTTTCAACTGGTGGCACCTACAAACTTTTAAAGAGCGAGGGCGTCAAAGCCACTGAGGTTAGCGAATTTACGGGCTCACCTGAGATGTTTGAGGGCAGGGTAAAGACCCTTCATCCAAAGATACATGGTGGCATCTTGCACAAACGCGATGACGCTACACACGTGGCTCAGGCAAAGGAGTATGGCATCGAGGGCATCGATCTAGTTTGCGTAAATTTATATCCATTTAAAGAGACTACGATTAGGACTGATGACTTTGCCGAGATCATCGAAAATATCGACATCGGCGGCCCAGCTATGGTAAGAAGTGCTGCTAAAAACTTTAAAGATGTGCTTATAGTCACAAGCGTGCTTGATTATGATGAAATTTTAAAGCGCCTAAAAGAAAAAAGCGATGATTACGAGTTTAGAAGATCGCTGATGATAAAGGCGTTCGAGCACACAGCAGCCTATGACAGCATGATCGCAAACTATATGAATGATAGATTTAATGGTGGTTTTGGCGATACTAGATTTATCGTGGGAAGCAAGGTTTTTGACACCAGATACGGCGAAAATCCACACCAAAAAGGCGCGCTTTATGAGTTTGATTATTTCTTCACAAACAACTTTAGAGCCTTAAAAGGCGAGGCAAGTTTCAATAACATGACCGATATAAATGGCGCGCTAATGCTTGCAACTAGCTTTGATGACGCGCCAGCAGTGGCTATCATCAAGCATGCTAATCCTTGCGGTTTTGCGGTAAAAGATACGTTGCTTGAGAGCTACGTAGCAGCGCTTAAGTGCGATCCGATCTCGGCATACGGCGGCGTGGTGGCGATAAATGGCACGCTTGATGAGGAGCTAGCTAAAAAAATAAATGAAATTTACGTTGAAGTAATCATCGCTGCAAATGTTGATGATGCCGCGCTTAAGGTGTTTGAGAGCAAAAAACGCATCAAAATTTTCACTCAGGATAATAAATTTTTAGTGCGTGCAAATGATAAATTTGACTTTAAGCACATCGATGGTGGATTTGTATTTCAAGAAAGAGACTTCGTAAAAGACGAAGAGTTTGAAAATATGAAGCAAATGAGCAAGAAATTTGCAACTGGCAGCGAGCTAAAAGACGCTCAGATCGCGTGGAAAGTGGCTGCGCTAACAAAGAGCAACTGCGTAGTTTATGTAAAAGATGGCGCGATGGTGGCTATTGGCATGGGTATGACTAGCCGCGTGGATGCTGCTCGTGCGGCCGTGGCAAAGGCAAAAGAGCTAAAGATCGACCTAAATGGCTGCGTGCTTGCAAGCGAGGCGTTCTTCCCATTTAGAGACAGCATCGACATCGCTAGCAAAGTGGGCGTAAAATGCGTCATCGAGCCAGGCGGCAGCATCAGAGATGATGAGGTGATAGAGGCTGCTGACGAGCACGGCATGTCGCTATATTTCACTGGCGTTAGACACTTCTTACATTAAAATTTAGGGGTGGTATATTTATGAAGTATGAAGAGATTGTAAAAAAAATTCAAGAATTAGAAGATATAAAAATTCAAGAAGAGCGACAAATTCAATGTGGAAAACAGCTTATACTAGATAATGGGTGCATTATAAATTATTTTAACACTGGAAAATTTAATTTGCAGGGAAAAAATCAAGATATAGTAAAAGAAATTTTAGAGTGCTCATTTCAAAAGAAAGTAAAAAAAATTTTTGTTGTTTACGGACACAATGAACATGCAAAAATAGAACTAGAAGCTCTTTTAAGACGTTGGGATTTAGAACCAATAATTTTAGACCAAAAGGCATCTAATGGCAAGACAATTATAGAAAAGTTAGAGGAATATTCTAAGGATGTTGGATATGCTATTGTTTTAGCAACTCCAGATGATGATGGAAAAAGCAAAAACGAGGATGTATGCAAGTCAAGAGTAAGACAAAATGTTGTGTTAGAGCTTGGAATGTTTTTAGCAAGACTCGGTAGAGAAAAAGTTGCTATTTTATTAAAAGAGGTAGATAATTTTGAAAAACCATCAGATATTCAAGGTTTAATATACATACCGTTTAAAAATAAGATTGAAGATGTTACTACAAATTTAATTAGAGAATTAACACGACAGGGGTATGCTATTGATTCTAGTAAAATATAGTAACGAATGGTAATTGCGTTGGTGATAGAGGCTGCTGATGAGCACGGCATGTCGCTATATTTCACCGGCGTTAGACACTTTTTACACTAAAATTTAGGGGCGCTTTGCCCCTTACTTCACACTTTATAACTTTAAATTTTATATAATCCTTCAAAAAAGGAGCTCGCATGAAAAAGATATTAAATTTTCTCTTGGTTTTGGCGGTATTTTTGGGTGTAAATTTAATGGCGAAAGATGAGTTTTTAAAGGAGCAGACGATGGCAGGGCAAAATTTGAAAGAAATTTATTTAGCAGGTGGCTGCTTTTGGGGCATGCAGGGATATTTTAAAAAGATATTTGGCGTGGTGGATACAAAGGTGGGCTACGCAAATGGTAAGAGCGAGAGCACTAGCTACCGTGAGCTACATGAGAGCGATCACGCCGAGACGCTTTATGTGAAATTTGACGAAAACAGGGTCGCTTTGGCTGAAATTTTAGCTCATTTTTTTAGAGTGATCGACCCGACCTCGCTAAATAAACAGGGCAATGACGTCGGCAGGCAGTATAGAAGTGGGATTTACTATGTTAGCAAGGACGATCTGCCAGTCATTGAGAGCTTTATAAAGATCGAGCAAAAGAAATTTAAAGATAAGATCGTGGTCGAGGTGGCGCCACTTAAAAATTTTATCATTGCTGAGGAGTATCATCAAGACTATCTTGATAAAAACCCTTTTGGATACTGCCACATCGATCTAAATTTGGCGAGCAAGCCGCTTTATGACGAGGCTAAATTTAAGCCACTTAGTAAAGAGGAGCTAAAGAAAAATTTAAGTAGCGAGCAGTATGCCGTGACGCAGGAGGCGGCGACTGAGAGGCCATTTAGCAGCGAGTATGATAAATTTGACAAAAAGGGCATCTATGTCGATATCACCAGTGGCAAGCCGCTCTTTTCAAGCGCTGATAAATTTGACGCAGGATGTGGCTGGCCAAGCTTTACAAAGCCTATCACGACAACGGCGCTTGCGTATAGCGAGGACAACTCATTTATGATGAAAAGGGTTGAGGTGAGGTCTCAAAACAGCGATGCACACCTTGGGCATGTCTTTGAAGATGGACCAAGCGATAGGGGTGGGCTAAGATACTGCATAAACGGCGCAAGCCTTAAATTTATACCGCTTGAAGATATGGCTAGGCTTGGATACGAGGAGTTTATCCCTTATGTAAAGTAGCTTTTGTTGAAGCAAATCAATGGTTTGAAAAGTTTAATCAGAGTATAATTCTCCAAAATCAAAAGGAGAAAAAATGAGTGAATTTTTCAAAAATGCAGAGCAGTTTAATGTAGAGGGTGCTACGGTGCCGTTTTATAAATTTAGTGAAAATGGTGTAAATTTTGTAGGCTTTGACTCACGTCCTTGCGTGCCGCCAGAGCCTATGATGAACGCACTTTTGGCTATCAAATTTGCCGATAAAAACACAAAGATCGTGATGGTAAATCACAAATTTCCAGCTGGGCTCATCCCAAAGATAGAAAAGAGCTTTGACGTGGAGCGCGAGGATCTTGAGGGCGGGGCTGTGAAGATGACTTTTAGCCTAAAAGATGGCGCTAGTATAGAAAACATAGACAACAGCCTTTGCCACTAAGATGCTTTTAAACACCTATGCGCCGCCATTTAAGCTAGTTGGTGGCTACTTTATCGCTGGCATTTTTTTCTTGGCGCTTAGCACCCCGGCCTTTTTTTATGCTGATTTTGAGGCGATTAGCTCGCTAAACACGGCTGGCTTTTTGCATATATTTTTCGTGGGCTTTGTGATAAGCATCATCATCGGAGCGCTCTATCAGCTAACCTCAGTCATCTTAGAAAAGCCATTTTTCACGGTAAAAGGGGCTATTTTAAATTTAGCCATTTTTTGCGTATCGCTACTTGCTATGAGCTACGCGATGGTATTTGGCGAGGCTAGGATTTTGCAAATCGGCGGAGTTTTTCTCTTTGGCACGCTTCTCTTTTTTGGCTCGACCTATGCGCTAAGCTTTATGGGTAATCAAAAAAGAAGCTTTGCGGCCTTTGCGCTCTTTGCCTCGGCGATATTTTTGCTAGTTGGCATAACGCTTGGATTTTGCCTAGTGATGATACTTGGTGGCACGCTTATGCTTGATTTTATGATGACGCTAAAATTTCACGTATATTTTGTGCTGGGTTTTGTGTTTTTCGTGATACTTGGAGCCGCAAGCGTGCTTTTACCGATGTTTGCTTTAGCTCATGATCTTAAATTTACACTTAGTAAGGCTTCGCTTGCCTGCTATATTTTAGCTGGCATTTTACTAGCAATCGATGAAAATTTAGCTATTTTTGCAGTGGCTGTGGCAGCTTTATTTTTTATAGCTCAGGCCTTTTATATCTTAAAAAAACGTGTGAGAAAGGCGTATGACTACTGGAATGTAAATATCGCTCTTTCACTGCTTGCTTTGTTTGTGGCTGCTATATTTATGATTTTTGAAAAGCTAAATTTGGCCGCATTTTTTATGATATATGGCTTTTTGTTTGCTTTTATCGTGGCTCATCTTTATAAGATCGCGCCATTTCTCATCTGGTATCACTACGTAGCACCATTTGTTGGCAAGGCAAAAGTGCCGCTGCTTGATGCGATGATATTAAAAAAAGTGGCTTATTTTGCCATAGCATTTAATGTCATTTCGCTTGTGTGCTACTTTTTGGCGGTTAGCTTTGAAATGAGAAATTTGGTCTATGCAAGTATGATTTTTATGGCTTTAAGCATCATTTTGCTTGCTGTAAATATGATAAATGTTTTTAAATTTACTGGTTTTAAAGGATAAAAAATGAAAGAAAAAATTTATGATGCTCTGTCAAATATCGTCGATCCAGAGGTTGGCTTTGACATCGTTTCGCTTGGACTGATATACGACGTAAGCTGCGATGAAAACGGCAAAGCAAAGGTGACAATGACGCTTTCAACTAAGTCTTGTCCGCTTCATGAGATGATACTTGGCTGGGTTGAAACGGCTGTTCTTGGCGTGGAGGGTGTAAAAGAGTGCGAGATAGACCTAGTTTGGGAACCAGAGTGGAATATCCAAATGGCAAGCGATTTTGTAAAAGCACAACTTGGAGTGAATTAATAAATTTGGCTAGAAATTTGCTTGGCTAACAAATTTCTAGCTTTTCTTCTTAAACTTCTACTTCAAATTTTAAAAATAACATAAAAGCGTAGTTAAATTTGTTTGGCGCTACTTAAGCTCTTTAATAAATTTACAAATAAATTTATACAAGTGAAAACTAAAAATAATGCGAGTTATAGAAGATAATTTTAGACGTTTGCTAGGTAACGGTTAAAATTTGAATGTATAAAAAGATAAATTGCAAGATAAACTTGCAATTTAACAGGAGAATTTTTAGTTAGGACTTAGTCCATTTGGTGGCGAAGATATGATGGGATATCTAGCTGAGAGATATACTCATCACTGTTATATCCACCGCTTACTCTTCTTTTTAAAACGATATTTTTATTTAGAAGATCGTTTTCAGGCTCTTGGGCTATTTTTTTTTCTTCGTTTTCTTTTTCAGTACCTTTAAATCCAGTTGCGATGATAGTAACTTCGACTTTATTGTCTTCTATGTTTTCATCAGTTGTTGTACCAAAGATCACATCAGCATCGTCATCAGATGCCTCTTCGATCATTGACATTGCGCTATGAAGATCATCAAGTGAGCAGTTTGGATGCATTTTAAAATGAACTAAAACGCCAAGCGCTCCGTTTATGTTCATGTTATCAAGTAGTGGTGATTGGATAGCATTTTTTATAGCTTCTTGAGCTGCACCCTCGCCATAAGCCTCGCCAACGCCCATTAAAGCGTGACCTCTGTGGCTCATAACTGTTTTTACGTCAGCAAAGTCAAGGTTGATATCGCTGACACCAGAGTCAAGCACGATAGAGCACATACCATTTACCGCTCTTGCAAGCACTTCATCAACCATTTTAAAGCTCTCTTTGATGCCTGATTTTTTATCTATCAAAGTTAAAAGTCTGTCGTTTGGTATGATAACGATAGAGTCACTCTCTTTTCTAAGTTCACTTAGACCGATATCAGCTAGCTTGCTACGCTTTTTACCCTCAAATGAAAAAGGCATAGTCACAACAGCAACTGTTAGCGCACCTATCTCTTTTGCAGCTTGTGCAACAACCGGAGCAGCGCCTGTACCTGTACCACCGCCAAGACCAGAAGCGATAAACACAACATCAGAAGTCTCAAGAGCACTTTTTATCTCTTCGTAGCTCTCTTGTGCAGCCTCTTTGCCAACTTCTGGTCTCATGCCAGCACCAAGACCTTTTGTCTTTTTCTCACCAAGCTGTATCTTTGTGTGTGCAGGAGAATTGTCAAGTGCCTTAGCATCCGTATTTGCTATCATTAGATCGATGTCTAAATTTGGATTTTCTCTTATGATGTGGTTTATCATATTACCACCGCCACCACCTACGCCTACTACCTTTATCTTTGCGCTATATAGGCTCTTGTTCTCTTCGATTGTGAAACTGTTGCTCATTGTAAAAATTCTCCTCAAAATAGTTGCGTCATGCTGTGCCAAAATTTCTTTAAAGCACTTGGTTTTTTTTCTTGCTTACTTATATCAGCGATATTTGCAAGCTCGTTTTTGTTGTTTGTTTGCTCTAAATTTATATCCATATTTACAAGCTCAATGCCTTCTTCAAAATCATCTTTATCCTGTTTTTTTGTTTCAAATTTCTCTTTTTTCTCTTCTTCGAAAATATTGAAATTTGCTTTTGACTTTGATCTTAACTCACCTTTATATCTCATCTTTTTTTCTGAGTCTATCTCATAAGGTGTAAATTCACCAGCGCCATACATACAAAGTCCTATGGCACAAGAATTTGCTGGATCTCTTAAAATTTCATATAAACCATCCATCTCTTTTGGTCTAGCGATCCTAACTGGCATGTTGTCAAATATCGCAGAAGCTAGGTCTTTTAGCCCATCAAGCTTTGTCATGCCGCCAGTTAGTACTATGCCAGCGCCAACAAGATCTTTATATCCACTATCTTCAAGCATATTTGCAAGTACCATCACAGTCTCTTCTGCTCTAGCTGAGATGACATTTGATATAACATCAAGTGAAACTTCGTGAGTTTTTTGCTCATCGCCAAGTCTTGGAAGCTCGATAAGATCAACTGATTTATTTACTAGCTTGCCATATTCTAGTTTTATCTCTTCAGCTTTTGGTAAAGGAGTATGAAGCGCCATTGAAAGATCTATAGTTATATTTGCAGAGCCAACGTGTAGATATGAGTTATATCTTAGTGAATTTCCAGCGTGCACTACCATATTACATGTCTCGCCGCCCATATCTATAAGAGCAACACCAAGTTCTTTTTCATCTTTTGTTAGTGTTGCTATGGCTGAAGCGTAACCAGAAAGAACTACATTATCAACCTGCACACCTGCTAAATTTACAGCTTTTCTTAGGTTACTAAGTTGTGATTTTTGAATACTTATGATATGTGTTTGCACTTCAAGTCTAGTGCCATTCATGCCAATAGGATCTTCTATAAATTCTTGTCCATCCACTTTAAAGTTGTAAGGTAAGACATGAAGTTTTTCATATTCTGGGGAAGTCTCGGCATTGTGATCTGCCATCTGCATAGCACGCTCTATCTCTTTTATGCCTATTTCATGATTTGGTATATTAACTACGCCACTACTATTTACGCTTTTAGTATATTTGCCAGATATCGAAACTACTACTCTTTCGTAGTGTGTGCCCGCAACTTTTTGCGCTTCTATGAGTGCATTTTTTATAGATTTTGCAGCTAGTTCAATGTTATTTATAGCACCCTTTTTTATACCTTGTGCTTTTTCTGTGCCTATTCCTATTATCTTTATGCCATCATCATTTTGCTCTGCTATAACAGCGCAAATTTGAAATGATCCGACATCTATGCCTAAAATTCTAGTACTCAAAATTTTTACCTTTTGACATATTCTTTAACTTCATAATATTTTAGAAGTTTGTTTGTTAAATCTTTTATCAACTCGTTGTTTTTAAGCATTGCAACATTTTGTTGTGTTATTTGCTTATAGTTGTTATTTATATTGTTAGTAAGCAATCTTTGTTCCAAAATATCGTACACTACGGCTTTGTCATCTAATATAACATAACCTTTTGTGTTGTTAGTGTCAAAAAGTTGAGACACAAAAGCTCTTGTATCGCTCTCGTTTAAGCCCGCAATAGAGCCATTTACCTCTCTGCTAACAAAGCCAACATCTGTGCCTTTAAAGTTTTGTAGAGTATCTTTTGCTTTTGCTGTCAAAATTTCTTTTTCTTTTTTACTTTTATAAATTTCAAGCACATTAGCTCTTGCTTGTTTAAAGCTCATAGGTTGTGGAGGAGTTATGCTTTTTATTCTAGCTATCAAATAGCCATCTTTGTAGATAAATGGTTTTATCACTTCGCCAACTTTTGCACCCTTTATCTCGTCAAGTGAAAAAGTAGCGTTGTCTTCATTTACACTTATAAAACCATTAGTTGCAAGCTCAGCTTTTTTAACAGCGACATACTTTTCTAAAGCATTAGTTTTACTTTGCTCTATGTTGTAGTCTTTATTAACTTCAGCTTTTACCTCGCTAAAAGGTTTTATCTTGTCATCAGAACCCTTATATTTATCTTGGTTCTCGTTATAGTAAGATTTTAAAACGCTTTCGTTTGCATCGCTTTTTTCTGACTCGACAAAGTATGTATCTATGCCATAAAGTGTCTTTGTCATATAGTTATTTTTATTTATCTCCCAAAGATCTTTTAGCTCTTTCTCATCTACTTTGATCTCATTTTGATCAGCATTTACTACTTGCACAGCTAATTTATCTTGCATGAAAAAGCTAGCTTCCATCATGGCGATATCTTCTTTGCTTGCAGGTAAATTTAAAATAGTTCTAAGTTTATCTAGTAAGATAGTTAGTTTTAGATTGTCTTCAAAATCAGTTGGGTTTATCCTGGCTCTTCTTAGCACATCGTAGTATAAATTTTTGTCAAAAACGCCGTCTTTTTGAAATGTTGGATCGACGATTATATATTTTAAAACATCGTCTTTATTAACGCTTAGACCGATATCGTCTGCAAAATTTAATAGTAAATTTTCTTGAATAGCAGCTTGAAGTGCAGCATTTTCTAAACCTAACTCTTCAGCTTTTTCTTGAGTTAATTTGCCTTCAAATACATTGTTGTAGTACTGATATAATCTATCGTATTTTTGTTGCAACTCTTGAACGCTTATATTTCTATGTCCTACTTTAGCTACTGAAGTAGCTCTGTTGCTGTTTAGATCGTATGCGCCCCAGCCGACAAAACCAGCACCGACAAAAGCTATCGTGCTTACCCAAATTGTCACGACTAGGTATTTTTTATGTTTTTGCATCCAAGATAACATTAAGTTCTTCCTTTAAAATACTAACAAAGCTTGTGCGATATTTTATAGAAATTTGGCTTAAATAAGCTTAAAATGGGGCTTTATAAAAACGTTTCTTGCTAAATTTTTACTAACATTTTTTATCTTTGTTAGCAAAAATTTAAATGCTAAAATCGCTGTAACCACCAGTAAAATGAAGCAGTTTGCAGCTATTTTCTAACAAAGCTATATCTTTTGCAAGTAGTTGAGGGCTCCTGCTATACGCATAAACGCCGTATCCTTTGATCACGACGACGTTAGTATTTTTCTCTATCATCGCTCTATAAATTTCTGTCTCAGCACGCTCATACCAGTCGTCAAACTGCTTTGGATCATAGACTAAAATTTCATTAAATCTCATGCATCCAAAATAGTCTTTTGGTGCGATCTTTTCATGTTTCATTGCATAAGCTGTCACGTATGGAGGCATGGCGTAGCAGACAAATTTTGCTTCATTTATGTTTTTGTAAATGTTTAAGTGTATATCAGCATCTAAGCTCGCATCATTCCAGCGGTAGTCTTTTTTTGATGAAAGAAGCGTTAGATCACTATCTTGCAAGTCGTCAAAAATGGCACTTTGCTTGTTGATGATGAATTGATTTTTTTCTACTCTTGCTGAGATAGAACCATGAAAAACACCAAAAAAATTCTTTCTAAACATCGAAAGAGATATCTTTTTTATCTCATTTGTTGAGTGCAATAAGTCCATTTTTTCTCCTATGTTTGGGTGATTATATTTAAGCTATCTTAAAATTTGTGTAAAATTTTATGTAATGATAGCTTTTTAAGTAAAATTTCGATAAATTTTCACACTAATTTCATTAAAGAGGCAGTGTTGCAAAGTCCGCATATTAGCGTTTTACTTGACGAAGTTTTATTATTTTTTAAAGACCTGCGTGGAAATTTTATAGATTGCACGCTTGGATATGCTGGACATTCTAGTGCTATTTTGTCTCAAAATGAAAATTTAAATTTGATCGCTTGCGACAAAGACAACGAAGCTATAAATTTCTCGCTCAAAAAACTTGAGCCATTTGGCAATAGAGTAAAAATTTATAAGAGCAATTTTTCTGAGCTTATTAGCAAACTTAGCAGCGATGAAATTTCAAACGTTAGAGGGATTTTAGCTGACATTGGCGTTAGCTCTTTGCAGATAGATAAAGATGATAGGGGTTTTAGCCTTGGCTCAAGCACGCTTGATATGCGTATGGATAAAGAGCGAGGATTTAGCGCCTATGACGTGGTAAATGGCTACTCGTTTGATGAGTTAGTTAGGATTTTTAGGGATTACGGCGAGCTAAAAAATACCTCTGGGATCGCAAATAAGATAATAAATGCTAGAAATTTAGGCAAGATAACAAGCGCAAAAGAGCTTGCAAACATAATAGGCACAGCCCAGATAAAAGGGCGTGGTGTTAGCCCTGCGATACTCGCGTTTCAGGCGATCAGGATAGAGGTAAATGGCGAGCTAGATGAGCTAACAAATTTGCTTGATAGTATAGAAAAGGGCGGTTTTAAAGATTGCTTGGTAGCGATCATAACATTTCACTCGCTTGAAGATAGGATCGTAAAAGAGCGCTTCAAAAAGTGGGCAAATAGCTGTATCTGCCCGCCTGGCATATACCGATGTGAGTGCGGAAACAACCACGAACTGGGCGAAATTTTAACCAAAAAACCACTAACAGCAAGCCAAAGTGAGCTAGCGCAAAACTCACGAAGCAAGAGCGCAAAACTGCGTGTTTTTAAGATAAAAGGATAAAGATGCAAGAAAAAGAAGAGCTGCTAACACTTCACGACGAGGAGCAAAAACGTGAGGTAAATTTAAGCTTTAAGACGCTAGTGATGGTCTATCTGGCGGTTTTTATAGCGCTGGCTCTATTTTTGCCAAAAATTTATATAGCAAATCAAATTTATTATATAAGTAGAGATATCGCCGATATCAGCGGCAAACGAGATATGCTCCTTGAAGAAAACAGAGCTCTTAGCATAAAGCTTGAAAATTTGCGTTATAAAAATCAAATTTTAAACAATATGCAAGAGCATCAATGGAAATAATTAAGAAATTTAAAAGCTTTACTCGCTACTACGACCCTGCAAATTTCCAGCTCATCTACTCGCTAAAAGCTGCCACAACCATCGCTTTTAACTGCTTTTTGTGCTTTTATTTCTTTCATCTAAGTGGCGCTATCATGGCTGTAAATATCACGATGGGTATATTCTTTCTTGGTGAGCTTGAGTGCAAAGATAGGAGCAAATTTGCATTTTTGCTACTTTACATCGCGCTTTCTTGCGCTTTTATGCCCTTTGTTGATCCATTTATCAGCCTTGGCGTTTGGCTCTCGTTTATTGTATTTGTCTGGATATTTGTGGTAGGCATTAGCCAAATTTATAGCTCAAATTTAAACAAAATTTTACTCGCCGTAAATGCAACAGGGCTAGTTGCCTTTGTGACAAAGGCCGCAGTTGGGCTAAATGTGGTTGAAAGCATCGGCGGACTTATCTTGGCTGGCGTGCTAAGCATCATCATAAAATTTGAAAATTTTGGCAAATACGGCAAATTTACTAAAAAAAGCATCAGCTTTTTACTAGATAGCGCCATCTTATCGAGCAAGGCGCTTGGCACGAGCCATTTTTACGCAAGTATCGCAGATTTGATGAGCTCGATTGATAAATCAAAAGAAATTTTCGCAAACAAAAGCCTAAAGATAAAAGATGTTAAGCTAGTTAGAAATCAAGCCAAAGCGCTATTTTATTTTTATAAAGTTGAAGAGATCGCTCTTTTGCTTCGAACATTAGGCGCTTCATTTGAAAGGATCGAGGACAAAGCGCTTTTAAACGAGGTAAAAAATGAGATCGCTTACAACATTTTTGAGCTTAAAAAAATTTTCAAAAATCAAACTCCAAAGCTAAAATTTGATGCGCTAAATTTAGCTAAAAACTCAAATTTTAAAATTTTTGCAAGCTCGCTTGGCGTGCTTTATGATAAATTTTTGCTTATAAAAGAGGGCGGCGAGGACAAACTCTCGTTTAATAACACAAAAAAGATCACGCTAAAAGAGGCGTTTAAAAAGCTAAATTTAAAAAATGAAATATTAAAAGAGTCTTTAAGGCTTGCCATTTGCATGTCGATAGCCATTTTTATAGCGCAGGCGATGCATATAAATCATGGAATTTGGATAGCCATAGCAGTGATGAGCCTAAACAAAAGCGACGAAGATGCTTTAAAAAATGCTGGCAGAGATAGCCTTCTTGGCGGAGTTATCGGCTTTTTTATCGCGCTTGCTTTTGTGAAATTTATGGGCGAATCATACGCATTTTACGTGGTTGTCTTTATCGGTATGTTTTTGGTTTATTATCTAAAATCTTACAAACAAATCGTCTTTGCAACGGCTTTTATGTTTGAATTTACAGCTATTTTTTCGCTTATAAAAAGAGACTTTTTAGCCCTTATGGTAGATAGACTACTTGACGTGGCGGCTGGCTTTTTGATAGTTTTTCTCACTTACTTGCTAACTAGGAAAAATGACTATACAACGATAAAAGATAGCTTAAGCAGTGCCTTGATAGGTTTTAGAAATTTAGTGCAAATTTCTCTAAATGAGTCAAACAAAGATGCTTTTAGCACGGATGAAAAAAGGGTTTTAGGCTCGCTAAATGAACTAAACTACGCTATAAAAGTTAGTAAAAATTTAGACGATGATAATATGAAAAATGCAAAATTTATAGCTAGCAAGCTTGATGATATAAATAGCGATCTGGTTAAGCTTAGAAATTATCTAAATTTAGATGAGTTAAAAGAGAAAAACGCCTTGCAAAATGATATAAAAATAATCTCAGATAGGTTTTTGATGCTAGATAAAAAGATCAAAAAACTTCCATATTATTTCATAAACGAGATAGAAGCGAAGCTGCTTTGCAAAGATGAAAACGTTAAAAAGCTAATTTTACGAGTTGCTTTAAAACAAAATGAAATTTACTCAGCGCTCTCTTTTTGAGAGATTAGCTTTTCATATATATATTGTTCTAAATCTTTTTTTGATATGTCATTTTTTATAGCAGTATTATAAATTTCTTCGACCTTGCTTGAGTATTTTTCATAGCTAAAATAAGGAAA